>OGZI01003102.1_pt1 | contig 12200 bp, 10 predicted proteins | sample 1576711 | NCBI WGS metagenome assembly OGZI01 (sample SAMEA3541482, study PRJEB24748) | human gut metagenome | biome: human gut; feature: human-associated habitat; material: faeces | place: China | collected 2012
GACACGGAAGAGGTCAGAAGTTCAAATCTTCTAACGCCCACCAAATGTTCGCAGCTCAGAGGCTATGTCCTCTGGGCTGTTTTGTTTTTTGTCGCTAAATCCGCTGGCAGTTCCAACCGTCATCGCAACGTAACAACAATTCACCTGACGAATGGCAGCCAAATATATTCAATACCCCAACATCAACAATAGCCAGGCACAAAACTGCGCCGCAAGCTGCTCCAACCGCCCAACTGGTCAAAAGCCGACCATCTACTTGCCAATTTATCTAACGGCGTAACCAAGCAGTCCGCGCCGCAACTTCTCAACAAAACGCCGCGATGTCTGCGCCCTGCGGTATCCTTGAGCCACTCGCACCTGCAGCACCAAGGAGCCGCCATGCGCACCGAGCTCGATGTCCCCTTTTCGCACAAAGAAGAAGCCAAAGCGCTGGGCGCCAAATGGGACCGGACCAAGAAGATCTGGTATGTACCCAGCGGCGTCAACCCCGAGCCCTTTGCCGAGTGGCTGCCCGGTGTTGACCGATCCGACCCCTCAGCGCCGTATATATATCTAGTACTGGGCAAGCGCGAGTGCTGGAAGTGTCACAAAGAGACCTCGGTCGCGGCCTTCGGCATTCCCTATCGAACCGATAACGACGAGAGCATCGCCATCGCGCACGCGCCCAACGAAGCCGGGCACATTGCCATCGACACGGCCAACGCCAACGCACTCGCCATCGTGCCCGCTCTTGGCTGCGTGCCGGGCGAGATCCGCGACTACCTTCATAAGCGCTGCGGCTACAAGCCCGTAGGCGCGCGAGCCTCCAAAGCCCCGTCGCTCGGCAACACGTGCACCATTTGCGACGCGCTGCAAGGCAGCCGCTATCTGTTCGAGGAGCCCTCGTCCCCGTTTGCCCTCACTGCCATCAACAAGCTGCCGGCACTGGAGTTTGTACGCGTCGAAGTTGCCGGCGTCTTTGGCGTCCCGGCCACGCGCACCGACTTTGACCAGGCGCTCTTTACCTGGGCACGCGACCATCACGCCAAGTTCCACAAGCAGCTCGGTGAGGGGATTTATTTATAGGGACAGAGATGCCTTCACAGCCAGCTCCTCCGCATCACCTATCCCTCGTCGCCGGCGTCGTACACGATATCGAGGCCACAAACAGGGCATTTCTCCTGATACACCGGCATATGAACGCCTGTCCGTTTTCTCACTTCGTCGCTAAGTCTGTCGCACGCATCGATGAACCGAATGTCGAGGCACGGTATTTGCGAGCCGCAGCAAGGACAGGCGACGACAAACGACCCGCAATCAACTTCTACGCTCGGAAACATTTTGTTGTCTATAAGGGCGCACGGCAGTTTTCCGTACTTCCCCATCGCAATATCGCCTCGCCAGCTCACGTTCGCTCCCCTCTCGCTATACAAATCAGGAAGAGCATGCACCGGCAGGCGTGTGCGAGATTGCATCGCCACGCGATCCGATCAAACAACACGATCGTCAAAGAATGCCAAAGCCAAATACGCTAATACGGCAGAAGCCCCGCCTTTTCACGCTTCTTTTCCGAGCGATCGAACTCAATGCGATGGGCCTCAAGAAACACCGTGTTGGGTCGCCACTGACGCTCATTCGGCTGCCTTAGCGTCGCACCCGCAAAGGAAGCGTAGTCGGTCTTATCCAGCAGGTACGATCCGCACAGCCGATATTCGCCGCAAATGGGCTCAAACGAAATCAGGTGAGCATCAAATAGGGAATGAAGGTCGCGCCGAAGCAAAATGCCGTTGCTGGCAACCTGCGATTTGGGTCCCGAGTAATTCTCGATATGTGCAGCCTCCAGAGCTTCGCTGACGCCGCAGTCCGACACCGCGCAACGGCCGTCATAGGCGGCAACGAGCTGCTTGCGGAACCATTGCTGCCCCAATCGCTCGCGCCTCAACGCATAGTGGACCTTTTCGTCGTCGGTCGCACCCTGTCCGGCAAACTCAATATCGACGGGCATGTGCTTCAGATAACTCATATCGGACGCAAAACGAGGGTCCGGTCCGCCTTTATGAACAGGACCGTGCAGAACAAACCATCCGTTTTCGGGCTCGAACCGCTCAACAAACGCAAGGCCGAGCACCTTATAGCCCACCTCGGTTGCAAATATGACTCCGACCGGAACGCCACATTCCATGCAGTTGAGCATTTTACGGTTGTAATTCTGGTCTCGAAAACCAACGGTACCCGGCGCTTGAACCGAGTACTTAATGACCCACGTACCATCGTCCAAATAGAGCGGAGGCACATCGGTGTAGAAGCTCTTTTTAGAGTTATGGACCGAAAGTGCAAAGATCTTATTGGGATCTTGCTTCACCCGATCCTGGCCCGGCCAGAAGATCCCTGAATCCCGCGTTACGGGAAAGAAGTCCGAGCCAATTCTCAAACGATACTGATACTGAGGGCTATCTTCCTTGGTGTGGTGCAGAAGGCTGGTCCAAACGCCGCCGCGCTGTTCCTCACCCAGAAACCACTCCCATGCCTCAACGTATTCGGAAGGCACGAGACTGCAGGCGCGGTCATAGCTTGGTCCATCCATCAACGGAACAGCAAGGTCAATGTCGTTCATCGCCAGCACCTACAACCATACGAACGCGAGTCATGCCCCTCAATAATATGACCGAGAGTCAATTATTACGAGATCTCATTCCGCGATCGGCACATCGTTGATGCTCTCGGTTTGCCGCTGGCGCGCTTGTACCCCGCTACCCCACTTCCCTGTATACTGATGTAGCACGTGTTTCATCCGGGCTTGTTGGACCGGGTCGTTCATGGGAGGGCCTTATGGCTGCTTCGAATCCGCCTAAGGGGAGCGTTTCTTCTTCGTCCATCAAGCCGGTTACGCGCAAGGCCGTGCGCTGCCAGCGCGAGGTCGCCTGGCTTGTCACGCAGGCGGCGGGCAGGCTCGTGGCGACCACTCGGGACGTCAACGCGCCTACGCCGAGCTTTGTGCTAGCGGCGGCGCTGGATCGAGTACGCCAGCTAGAACTCGCCGCACAAGAAGACGGCAGCCATCTTGGCTACCAGGACGCTATGGCGCCCGACCTGTTGACCTTTTGCCGCATAGCCAAGTTGCCCGCCGCGCCCAATGCGCTTTCGGACGTAGGCTACATGTTTACGCTTTCGGGCGCGGACCTTATCCGTGACATCTATGCATACTGCAGTGAGCTCGCCGAGCGCCACGTCTTTGACGCGGCAGAAGTCAAACCGGGATATGTCATCAAGCTGGTTCTTAGGCTGTTCCTGATGGACGGGTTCGGGGCCATGCCGGCGTAAGCCGAGTCTTTAGCATCACCGTCGACTGAGCAACAACCGCTTTACCTTAGTGGGCGCCAATTGAGGGTCGATTATTGGGTTGCCTCGTCCACTAACGCATTTATTCCACGCGCTCTGACAGTCGATACTTGCGGTTGCGGCTCGTCGCCGGCGCCGTGGGCTCAAGCTCGCCTTGAGCAATGAGCGCGTTGACGCGCGACCTAACCTGGGAAATTGTAAGCCCCGTGCGTTCTGCCAGCTCACGCGTCCCCAGCTCGCCGTAGTGTTTGAGTGCCGTCACAATTAAGCCCCCGCCATGATCGACCGGCTCGATCTTTGAACGGTAAAGTACGACCTTGAACCGATCGAACCCCGGGCAGAACAGGGGCTCGGCCAGACCATGCGCGCGCATGGCATCGATCATCATCGGGATGCCCGAGCCATTGCCCTCAGCCGGCGAACCTGCGCCATCCGGAAGCGGGACAATCGACATGAGCTTCACCAGCGTCGCGTTACGGCATCGGGAGCTGCCGTCAAACAAGTTCTCGCGAGTCTTTCCCCCGTAAAGGCCGCCAGGATTCGTCACCTCGACACGATCGTCAAAGACGTCGACGGCAATCGATTGTCCACAGAACCGATCCCCGTATTCTCGATGGATTACGGCGTTGGCGATTGCCTCGCGCAGAACCTCCTCGGGAATCTCCAGCGAGTCGACACGCGAGACGCCTTGGACGGTCGAGATGCGGCGCAGGTTTTTGGCGACAGCTGCGACGGCATCCGAAATCATCTCGCCTAGGGTGCCCTCGCAGACTGTGCGGTCCATAAACCTTAGTGGCCCCGCAGCTCCCTTTTGAGTTCCCACGTGGACAGCCACATCAATGAAGAGCTTGGGATAGAACTGCTGAGGGTAAACGCCCGCGGCAAGGAGGCCGGCCTTGGTAACATTGCCCTGGAAGTCGAGGAAATTCAGACGCCCCATCTTTGTCTTCTTGTCCGCCGCACCGCGCATCGCTCGAGGCGTCAACGAATAGGCACGCTCTATCGTGCGGTCGACCAGCGACTCGTCGAGATCGCCCACACTCGTGCCGGGCACCGCATCGCGATCGCTAGGGCTCGTCCGTTCGTATGACGACAGCGCCAAAACCTCGGTCGACGAAAGCGGCACGTCTTTGTCATCGATGCGCTTGTAGCTGCCACCTTGAGCGCCCCGCTCTATGACATAGCAAGGCTTGCTCGACGGGTCGAGCTCCTCAATCGTGATGACCAGAACCACGGTGCCCTGGAGCTCCACGCGCTCAATGGTGTATTTGGGCGGATTGGCCAGCTTTCCGCGACCGCCGGCATCGCCCATGCCCGCCACGAATTGGTTGAGCACTTTCTCAGTCTCAAAGTTTGCAACTGGGACAAAACCCGCGCGCTCGCTCACGCCGAGCACGATAATTCCGCCAGCGGTATTCGCGAATGCGCTAACCGTTTCCCATACGTCGCGGGAAAGTGTCGTGGCGCTCTCCTTGACCTCGACGTTAAGATCGTCCGAGCCCATGCGCCTTAAAGACTCGAGCAGACCGGTCAGTTCGTTTTCGTTCATCTGCACGTCCTTTCGCTCGGTTCTGCGAAGAATGCCGCGGATAGATTTCCCTCGTCTCTCAGTTATCTCTCGTAATTATCTCTCATCTTTCTGTTATCTCTCATATTAGAGATGAGTGAGAGATGAAAGATAAGATGTCTGTCATCTGTTTCATTTAAACATGTTGTTGCTGGTAAAACAATCTATATTGAGACAATACCATGGTTGCCCGTCTCTTTGCAGCATTGTTATCTCTCATATTTATCTCTCATCTATCTGTTATCTCTCGTATTAGAGACGAATGAGATATGAGAGTTGTGCGGGCGGCGGATGAGCGTGGATTATGAACGGTCGGATATCGAGCGTGGATATTTGGACGGTTTTTGGGCTTTTGGCGGCCGATTTCGTCCGAAAATCCACGCTCATGCGGCAGACGTCCGAATTTCCACGCTCGTGTGCCAGAAAATCCACGCTCGTGCGGCAGATTGGTCGAAGGCCCCATATGGGTATACTCTCGGGGATTCGACTCGATTCGCCCCCGTTGGGGCGCCAAAGGAGACTGCATATGCCCACCACCTCAACTGACCCGCGTGCCGCTGCTGCCGCGCTGCTGGTGCCCGGAACCACCTGCCACGGCTTTGCCGTCGAGCGCTGCGAGACCGTGCCCGAGCTCGACTCGGACGCTTACGTACTGCGCCATACCACCTCGGGCGCGCGCCTGCTGTACCTGGCGTGCGACGACGAAAACAAGGCCTTTGCCATTGGCTTTAAGACGCCGCCGGCCGATTCCACTGGCGTGTTCCATATTCTTGAGCACTCGGTGCTGTGCGGATCGGCCAAGTTCCCCGTCAAGGAGCCGTTCGTGGACCTGATCAAGAGCTCCATGCAGACGTTCCTCAACGCCATGACCTACCCCGACAAGACCATCTACCCCGTTGCCACCACCAACGAGCAGGACCTGTACAACCTGATGGACGTGTACCTGGACGCGGTGTTCAACCCGGCCATCTATACCAAGCCCACCATTTTTGAGCAGGAGGGCTGGCACTACGAGCTAGACCTGCCGGAGGGCGCCGAAGGCGAGGGCGACGGCAGCTCCGCCAGCCTGCGCGAGGGCACGCTGCGCTACAACGGCGTAGTGTTCAACGAGATGAAGGGCGCGCTGTCCGATCCCATGAGCGTGCTGGACGACGCCGTCAACGCTGCGCTCTATCCCGACACCGCCTATGCGCACGAGAGCGGCGGTGACCCGCGCGCAATTCCCGCGCTCACCTACGAGCAGTTCCTGGACACGCACGCGCGCCACTACAATCCTTCTAACTCCTATATCACGCTCTATGGCGACCTGGACGTGGACCGCGCCCTGGCCTTTTTGGACGAGCGCTATCTGTCGCAGTCGAGTGCCGCGAGCCGCCGCATGGACGCCGCTGTTGCCGCCGGCGAGGACCCGTCCGCGTTGGCGCCCAATCCGCTGGACGTGCAGGCGCCCGTGACCTGCGAGTATAAGCGCGTCGAGATGGCCACCACGCCCGAGAACGCCCTGGTGGGCCTGGGCCTGGTGCTGGGCAGTGCGCTCGACCGCAAGCGCACGATCGCGGCAGACATCCTGTTCGAAGCGCTGCTGGGCTCCAACGAAGCACCGGTTAAGAAGGCCATTCTGGCGGCGGGTCTGGGCGGCAACGTGGTGGGCTACACCGCAGCCGAGAGCCTGCAGCCCTACGAGCTCATCATGCTGCAAAACGCGCAGCCCGGCGTGGCACGCGAGCTGCGTCGTGTGTTCCAGGACGCCTGCCGCGACCTGTGCGAGCACGGCGTTCCGCGCGAGCGCCTGGAAGCCATTATCAGCAGCAACGAATACGACCTGCGCCAGCGCGACTACGGTATCGCCGACGGCGTGGCCATTGCGTGCGACGCGCTGAGCACCTGGCTCTACGATGACGACGCCGCGACGCTGGCGCTCAAGTACGGCCCGGTGTACGAGGAGCTGCGTGGCGAGCTGGACGGCAGCTACTTTGAGGACCTGCTGCGCGAGCTGGTGCTGCAGAACGATCACATGGCGCTGGTCGAGCTGATGCCGGTGGACGCCGCCGAGGGTTCGGAGAGTGCCGAAGCCGCCGAGCTGGCAGCCAAGCGCGACGCCATGACCGATGCCGAGCTGGTCGACGTGGTCGAGCGCACGGCCGCGCTGCGTGCCGCGCAGGGGGCCGAGGACACGCCCGAGGCCAAGGCCACGCTGCCGCGCCTGCGCGTGTCCGACATTGGCGAGGCGCGCCCCGAGCCGCCGCTGGTCGTGGACACGACTGCGCCCATCCCCTGCCTGCGCCACGGCATCCCCACCAACCGTCTGGCCTACGCCATGCAGTATTTCGACCTGAGCTGCGTCGCATTTGAGGACCTGCCCTATGTGACGCTGCTCTGCCGACTGCTCAAACAGCTGCCCACGAGCGAGCACTCGGCCGAGGAACTCGACAATCTGCTCGCCGGCAAGCTGGGCTTTTTGAGCTTTACGACCGAGGTCATGACACAGCCCGACGTGGACGGCGTGCGCCCTTATCTGCTGGTGAGCGCCGGCGCCCTGTCCGAGAAGATCGATGCGCTGGCGAGCCTGCCGCGCGAGGTGTGGTCGAGCACGCTGTTGCTCGATGCTGACGCCGACCGCGTGCGCGACGTGCTCACGCAGATTCGCATTGGGCTTGAGCAAGGCTTTATCAACAACGGACACTCGGCGGCGCTCGGTCGCGCGATGAGCTACAGCTCGCCTTCGGCCGTGGTGCGCGAGCAGCTCTCGGGCGTGGACTTCTACCTGTTCCTGCGCGATCTGCTCGACCACTTTGACGAGCGCCTGGACGGCCTGCGTGCCAAGCTTGCCGAGCTGGCAGACCGCATCTTTGTGGCCGACGGCTGCCTGGCGAGCTTTACCGGCAGCGATGAGGACTTTGACGCGTACTGGGATGCCGCGGGTAACCTGGGGCTTGGCGCGGGCGACGGCGCTGCCAGCGGCACGCTCGTGGTGCCGGAGCCGCGCGACCGCCACGAGGCCTTTGTCATCCCCAGCGACATCTGCTTTGCAGCAAGCGCATGCGACCCGCGCCGTCTGGGCATCGACGTGACGGGCGCTTGGCCGGTTGCTGCCAACGCGCTCTCCTACGACTACCTGTGGAACGAGATCCGTGTGAAGGGCGGCGCATACGGCTGCGGATTCCGCGCGGCCGGCGAGCGTCAGGCGGCTTTCTACACCTACCGCGACCCGGCGATCGATCCCTCGATTGAGCGCGTGGAGCGTGCGGGTGCATGGCTTGGCAGCTTTGAGCCCGACGAAGCCGCCTTCGAGGGCTTTATCGTGAGCTGCGTGAGCGGCATGGACGCGCCGGTGAAGCCGTACGCGCTCACCAAGCGCCGCAACACGACCTACCTGGCCGGGCTCGATCCGCATGCGCGCGAGGAGCGTCGCGCCCAGATGCTCGCCGCCACGCCCGGTGAGCTGCGCTCGCTCGGCACCGACGTAACGCGCATCGCAGCCGAGTCGCCCACCTGCGTCTTTGGCGGCCGCGACGTCATCGTCAAGAGCAACGCCGGCTTTAACGTAGTCGACCTGCTCTCCTAGCCACCAAAGGTAGATTTTTGAGCAAAAACCACCACGAAGGGGACAAGCACCTCTGTGGTGGTTCGAACAGTTGTTCTATACGTACACGTGTTCTATACTATGAGGTGTTTGCATCGGATTAAAATTGCAACTAGAATATAGTTGCAGAATGTGAGGCGGGATGACTCGAGCCGATAAACTCATCGCCCAACTGTTTAGCTGCCCTTCGACGTATCGGTATGCCGATTTTTTAAAAGTCATGGCTTCATATGGCTTTGAAATGGACAGCAAAGGCAAGACATCCGGATCGCGCGTTCGCTTCTACAGGCCATCAGATGGCAGGATGTTCGTGATGCATGCGCCTCATCCATCTGATGAATTGACGGCGGGGACCATTCGAAACATCGTTCGGTTTCTGCAAGATGTCGGAGGTAGTCATGAGTAACGTTTTGGCATACAAGGGTTATTTCGCCCCGGTCGAGTTCGATGCCGAACAGCATGTGCTAACAGGTATGGTCGCCGGCATTAGGGACGCAATCGTATTTGAAGGCTCCACGGCTGACGAAGTGGAGCAATGTTTCCACGACGCCGTCGACGATTATCTTGAGTTTTGCGCCGAGAAGGGCAAGGAACCCGAACGGGCTTTCAAAGGCTCGTTCAACGTAAGAACGGGCTCCGAACTCCACAAGCAGGCAGCGCTGGCAGCGGCAAAGAAGGGTGAGTCACTCAATAAGTTTGTGACCGAAGCAATCGCTGCCGCGCTATAGCGTTAACGCATGGGCCAAAACCACCACAAAGGGGACAGGCGCCTTTGTGGTGGTTTTGGGCTGTCATTATCGCGTTTGCCCAGATAAAACCTGCCAAAATAAACCTGTCCCTTTTTGGTAGGTTTGGGAGAGGGAGCTGGGATGGACAAGACCGAATTGCGGCGAGTGGTGATTGCCCGGCGCAATGCAATTGGGTTGAATGCGCGGGCGGCAAAGTCTGCCGCTATCTGTGCGCGGCTTGTTGAGCTGTTGGATCGCTCGGACGCCACCGGACACGCCTTGTCCGCCGAACCACACACCGTTGCCGTCTATGCCGCCATGGGCTCCGAGGCAGACCCTGCCGCCTTTGCCGTGGCGGCCACCAAACGCGGCTGGCGCGTCGCCTATCCGTGCATGCTCTCGGCAATTGATGCCGCAGCTTGTGGCCAGCGCATGTGCATGCGGGCAGTTGCCGCCGACGATGCGTCCGCGGCGCCGTTTATCGCCCACCCCACGCGGGCCTTTGCGGCCACAGACATCGACAGCAGCCGCTTCCCTATCGTGCCTGCCGAGGCTCTCAACATGATCGTCGTGCCGCTCGTGGCCTTCGACCACACCGGCGCGCGCCTAGGCTACGGTGGCGGTTGCTACGACCGCTACCTGCCCACAGTTTCGCCTACATGCCAAGTTGTCGGTATCGCCTTTGACGAGCAGTGCATCAGCCGCGTCCCCACCGACATCCACGACCAGCCGCTATCCAACATCATCAGCGCCTAACGGCTGGCGAACCTCCCGACAGCCTAGTGCTCCTCGCCGGCGCGGGCCAGGTCGTAGGGCGTGGTCTGGTAGACGTAGTAGTTGAGCCAGTTGGTATAGAACAGCTGAGCCTGGCTGCGCCAAACGTTGCGCGGCTCGGCGGTGGGGTCGTCGCCCGGGAAGTAATGCGCCGGCACCTCGGGATCAAGCCCGCGCTTCACGTCGCGCTCGTACTCCAGACGCAGCGTGTCGGTATCGTACTCGGGATGACCAAAGACAAAGAAGCGGCGGCTGTCGGTCGACTTGACGATGTACAGGCCCACCTCGTCGGACACGGCCACGACCTCGAGCTGCGGCTCGGCCTCCACGTCCTCGCGGCGCACATCGGTGTTGCGCGAATGCACGGCATAGAAACGGTCGTCAAAACCGCGGACCAGCGGGCTCTGCGGCTTCACCAGATAATGCTCAAAGACGCCGCTCGCCTTTGCCGGCAGGTCGTACTTCTGAATACCGTAATGATGGTAGAGCCCCGCCTGCGCGCCCCAGCAAATGTGCAGCGTAGAGTGCACGTGCGTGGTGGACCAATCCATGATCTGGCAGAGCTCGGGCCAGTAGTCGACCTCCTCGAACGGCATCTGCTCCACCGGCGCGCCCGTGATGATCAGGCCGTCGTAGTGGATGTCGCGGATGTCGTCGAACGTGCGGTAGAACGTCTCCAGGTGGCCGGCGCTTACGTGCGTTGCCTCGTGCGTCTTGGTGCGCAGCAGGTCCACCTCCACCTGCAGCGGCGTGTTGGAGAGCTTGCGCATAATTTGCGTCTCGGTGGCGATCTTGGTGGGCATGAGGTTGAGGATGAGCACACGCAGCGGGCGGATGTCCTGGTGCAGCGCGCGGTACTCGGTCATGACAAAGATGTTCTCGCTCTCGAGCTGCGCGGCGGCAGGGAGGGCGTCGGGAATGCGAATGGGCATGGAAGCTCCTAACGAGTCAGTTGCAGCTATGGTACAACGACCGGCCCCATCCGCGCGAGCACATCGCCCAGCGGTAGATTTTTGGACCATGCCTTAATTTCTACCTTTCGCTCTCTCGGGCACAGTTTGCCCCAAAACGCCGCAAAAGTAGAAATTAAGGCATGTCCCAAAAATCTACGGCACTTTAGTCTAGCAAAGTGGCAGCAGGACGCTACAATGGTTCGACGCGAAAAACTCGGCCGGAAGGATACGTATATGTACCAGACGCGTAAGATTGGTGTGGTCGGCCAGGGCCACGTAGGAGCACATGTCGCCAACAGCCTGCTTATGCAGGGCATTGCCGACGAGCTCTACCTGTGCGATATCAACGAGGCCAAGGTGACGTCCGAGGTCCAGGACCTGCGCGACTCCCTTTCGTTTGTCCCGTATAACACCAAGATCGTCAACTGCTACGACCACTACGAGGAGCTGGCCTGCTGCGACGTCATCGTCAACGCTGCCGGTAAGGTCGCGCTGGCCGCCGGCAACCGCGACGGCGAGCTGTTCTTTACCACCGACGCCGCCCGCACCTTTGCCAAGCGCATCGTCGACGCCGGCTTTGACGGCATCTTCGTGAGCATCTCCAACCCCTGCGACGTCGTGTGCACCGAGCTGTGGCACCTGACCGGCTACGATCCCAAGAAGATCATCGGCTCGGGCTGCGGCCTGGATTCCGCCCGCCTGCGCACCGAGATCTCCAAAAAGATCGGCGTGAGCCCCAAGTCCATCGACGCCTACATGATCGGCGAGCACGGCTTTAGCCAGCTTGCCGCCTTTAAGGCCGCAACCATCGCCGGCAAGAGCCTCACCGAGCTTCAGGCCGAGAACCCCGACAAGTATGCCTTCGACCACATGGAGATTGAGGAGCTCGCGCGCAAGGGCGGCTATGTGACCTACGCCGGCAAGCAGTGCACCGAGTACGCCGTCGCCAACTCCGCCGCGCGCGTCTGCGCCGCCGTGCTGCACAACGAACACGCCGTGCTTTCGGCATCTACGCTTATGACTGGCCAGTATGGCGAGGAAGGCATCTTTACCTCCCTGCCGTGCGTAATCGGCGCCGAGGGCGTCGAGGAGGTCTACACACTCGACCTGTCCGAGCACGAGCTCGAGGGCTTCCACAAGAGCTGCCAGCACATTCGCGACAACATCGCCCAGCTCGACTGGTGGGATGCAGAGGCCTACGACGCAAAGTAGGCCGCTGGCTGCCGCAACCTTGCGAATCTAAGCGCGATACCAAGCGGGCCGCGCCGGAAATCCCC
>OGZI01003111.1_pt1 | contig 12173 bp, 9 predicted proteins | sample 1576711 | NCBI WGS metagenome assembly OGZI01 (sample SAMEA3541482, study PRJEB24748) | human gut metagenome | biome: human gut; feature: human-associated habitat; material: faeces | place: China | collected 2012
CCCGTGGGCGAGAATCCTTCGCCGGGTAACAAGGCCGGAGGTATCTCTACACTGGAAGAAAAAGCACTGGGTTGCACACAGAAATGCGGAAAGAGTTACGTATCGGGCGTGATGGCCTACGGGGAACGCTTGCAGACGAAAGGATTGAACCTGCTGTCGGCTCCTGGCAATGATCTGGTAGCAGCTACTGCCCTCGCCTCTTCCGGCTGCCACATCGTGCTGTTCACTACAGGACGCGGTACGCCGTTCGGTACCTTCGTGCCTACTATGAAGATTTCTACCAACTCCAACCTGGCGGCGCATAAGCCCGGCTGGATTGACTTCAATGCCGGTGTCATCGTAGAAAATGAGCCGATGGAAACCACTTGCCGTCGTTTCATCGATTATGTGATTCAGGTGGCCAGCGGAGAACCCGTGAACAACGAAAAGAAAAACTACCGCGAAATCGCAATTTTCAAGAATGGTGTAACCATTTGATAAACAATTGTTTATTATTTTCCTTAAAACCCATAAAAAAACGCAAGTACGTTTGTCCATGAACGTACTTGCGTTTTATTTAAAACGTCAAAGCGTTTTGATTAAAATGTACTTGCGTTTAAATGTAAACGCCTTTGCGTTTTCTTTCAAATGCAAAGGCGTCTTTTTTATCCCTCAATTTCACTCAGTTCCAGCCAACGCATGGTCTTCTCGTCCAGCTCGTCATTGAGCAGAGGCAGACGCTTGGATTTCTCGGTCAGTTCGTCTACGCTGAGTGTACCGCTGCACAAGGCTTCTTCTATCTGTTTCTTTTCTTCCTCCAGTGCGGCAATCTCTTTTTCCAGCTGTTCGAATTCCTTCCGTTCCTTGAACGTCATGCGGCGCTTGTCGTTCAGGCGGACACGCTGCGTCTTTTCTTCCTTAGGTTTGGCTGCTTCCTTTTCGTGTTCTGCCTTGGCCAGCTTCCAGTCGCGGTAGTCAGAATAGTTGCCGGGGAAATCGCGGATGTCGCCCTGCCCTTTGAATACCAGCAGATGGTCTACCACTTTGTCCATGAAGTAGCGGTCGTGGCTCACCACGATGACGCATCCCTTGAAGTTCTGTAGGTATTCTTCCAGCACCTGCAGTGTCACGATGTCCAGGTCGTTGGTCGGCTCGTCCAGCACCAGGAAGTTCGGGTTCCGCATCAGTACCGTACAGAGGTACAATCGGCGTCGTTCTCCCCCGCTCAACTTGTACACATAGCTGTGCTGTGTTTCGGGCGTGAAGAGGAAATGTTGCAGGAATTGTGAAGCCGTCAGCCGTTTGCCGTTGCCCAGTTCAATTACCTCGGCGATGTCCGTAATTACGTCAATCACCTTCATCTGCTCGTTAAACTGAAGCCCCTCCTGCGAGTAGTAGCCAAAGCGTACCGTTTCGCCGATGTCCAGCGTACCGCTGTCGGGTTTTTCCAGTCCCATCAGAATCTTGATGAAGGTGGATTTACCCGTACCGTTGTTGCCCACGATACCCATCTTCTCGTAGCGGGCAAAGATGTAGGAGAAATCATCCAGAATCTTCAGGTCGCCGAAGTGCTTGCACAAGTGGTCGGACTCAAAAATCTTGGAACCGATGTACGAAGCCTTGACATCCAGTTTCACGTTTGCGTCGTACGTGCGCTGTTTGGCCACCTTCTCCAGTTCATAGAAGGCTTCTTCGCGGTAACGGGCTTTGTGGCCGCGTGCCTGCGGCATACGGCGCATCCATTCCAGTTCCGTGCGATATAGGTTGTTGGCACGGGCAATCTCCGCATTGGTCGCTTCGATACGTTCCTGCCGTTTCTCCAAGTAGTAGCTGTAGTTTCCTTTGTAGGAATACAGCTGACGGTTGTCTATTTCAATGATTTCCGAGCACACACGGTCCAGAAAATAGCGGTCGTGTGTCACCATGAGCAAGCTCAGGCTGCCACGGTTCAGGTACTCTTCCAGCCATTCCGTCATGTCCAGGTCGAGGTGGTTAGTCGGCTCGTCCAGAATCAGCAAATCCGGTTCGGTAATCAGGATGTTGGCCAGTGCCACGCGCTTCAACTGCCCGCCGGACAGATGTCCGATTTTCTGGGAAAAATCGCGGATTTTCAGTTGCGAAAGAATCCGCTTGGCACGTCGTTCATAATCCCACGCCTTTTCGTGTTCCATCCGCACCAGCAGCTCGTCCATGCCGGGGTTGCCGGGTGTTTCCATGCACCGTTCATATTCCTTAATCAGCTCTACGGTAGAGTTGCCGTGATAAAAGCAGGCCTCCAGCACCGTCAGCTCTTCGGGATATTTCGGGCTCTGTTCCAGATAGCCCACGCGTAAATCGCGGCGGAAGGTGATTTTTCCTTCGTCGTAGCCTTCCTTACCGGCCAGGATATTCAGTAAGGTGGTTTTTCCCGAACCGTTCTTGGCTATCAGTCCGATGCGCTGTCCTTCTGCAATACCGAAAGATATGCCGTTAAAAAGGACCAAGTCGCCGAACGACTTGGTCAGGTTTTCTACTTGTAAATATGGAGTCATAATCTAATTCGTAGCTTCTAAAAATAGGATGCAGACAGGATTAGTCCATCGTCGCTTCCACTTCGTTCTTTATCCGTTCGAATTCCGCTTTCAGGTCGCATGGCTGTCCGCTCTTCGCCTTGTCCCATATCAGGGAAATTGGGTTGACCATTACTTTTGAATCGCGGAAACGCAGTGCCGGAGATTCTTTCTGTCCGTCGATGACCGTCACCCATTCCATGCCGTCCATCTCGTTGACCAGAATCACGCCGAATGCCGTGCCGAAGCTTTCCCACGCCTGACGCTGTTTGGGGTTGAAACGTCCGCTATCGATTACTTTCTGCAAGTTTTCCAAGTCGGCCGCCGTTCCGGTAAAATCCTTGGTCAGTTGTTTTTTCACTGTAGAAACGGCCCAGTCATAATTCTCGTTTATCTGATTAATTTCCAGAATACGGACCGGAATCACTTCCTTCACCGGTTTGTCGGATACATTGCGCACCTTCAGGGAAGCTACAATAGCTTCGCCAGCCTTGGGGATCTCGCCCTTGGCTACGGTGAACGAGCACTCTACGGAAATCTCTCCTCGACCGGTTACCCAGATGTGGGTGGTGTACCACACACCATTCTCCTGAAAGCTTTCGGAAGAATAGACGCAGTCCCATGAACCGACTTTCACCTTCTTGGCCCCGCGTACCTGATGCAGTTCGTCTTCCAGACATTCGTTGGCATAGGCTGACGAATTGCCCCGGTAGGCAGAAATACGGAAGTTCCCGGTCCATTTGTCAGGGTTGTAAAACAGAAAGCAGTCTTCCGAATCTTCAAACTCGCACCAGTTGTCGGGATATTCCAGTGAAAAACAGGAACCCGGAGAAATGTACTTTTTCATAACGTTTTTTGTTTTTAGTATTAGAGATAAAGGTTTATTTCAGCGGAAGAATCTCAATCCAATAATCATCCGGGTCATTGATGAAATACAGTCCCATCTGTTCATTCTCGAAGCAAACACAGCCCATTTCCTTGTGGAACTTGCGTACTTCATCGTAGTCGCCTGCCACACGGAGACAAAGATGGCTTTCGTTTTCTCCCAGTTCGTAGGCTTCCGTATGGTCGCGCAGCCAGGTCAGTTCCAGTGAGAAACCCGTGCATCCGTCGGTAAGGTACACCAGGATGAAAGAGCCGTCGGCCGCTTCCTTGCGGTGAGACTCATGCAGTCCGAGCGCCTTTTCGTAGAATTGGATACTTTTTTCAAGATTAGTTACGTTGATATTGAAGTGGTCAAATCTTCCTTTTATTTCCATTGTCTTTTTATTTTAAGTTGATATAGTGGTCTAAGTTCAATGTTTCGCCGCGACGGACAGGAGTAAGAACCTGAGTCCCTTCCGATGCGGCCAAAAGTGCAAAAGCCGAAGCCTTCTCAAAAGCTTCGTCGAAGTGCATCGGTACAAATATAGTCGTTTTTATCCGTTTCACAAATTGTAAAGGCCCTCGCATGTATTCCTTTCCCAAACGAGGGTCGACCGGAAACAGCACGATATCCATTTTTTCCTTGCAGACGGCAATGTCTTCCAGCTCACGAAGGAAGAAAGCTTCGTCACGTTTCCACTCCTCCTCCGGACTTTCATCCATCCAGTGCCAGTTGTTCAGGTCGCCAGCATGGAATACGGTAGCTCCTTCCGGGGTCTGGACTAAAAAAGAGATGCCTATGTCCGTCGAGCCGAAAGCCCGCACGGTGAGATATTCGTCACGATAGGTGTCTCCTTTCGCCAGTGTGTGGAGATTTCCGTTTTCTTTGTCCTTGTCAGAAAGAGGAATGTCAGTCGAAAGCAGATAGACGATGTCAGGCCGAAGCGCTTTCCAGGAGAGTATCTGCCGGTTAAAGTGGGCGGCATGCGCATGACTGGAAAACACATACAACCGTCCTTCACGTGAAAGAAGCTGTTCGTGCACGATGCCTTTGTCGGCCGACACGGAGTCTTCGAAATAGTCGAAAATAAGCGTGTAACCTTCCCCCAGCAGGGCGAAGCCGCTATGATAAAGATAAATCAGTTTCATGAGATTGAGGTCTTATTTGGCCGCAATGGGCTGCACATACGCGCGGGTGGCCTTGTCTATCTCCAGGAACATGTAGTTCACTTTGCCCGAATGAATCAGATCCTTGTGTTCGTTGTAAATGCGGGTAGCATATTCCTTGGATTTCTCAAACATGAACTTTGATACGCTTTCCTGCGATTTTCCCGCCATTGTGGAGTCGAGTTTCTCTTCCGGGAAGAAGTCATCCAGGTTTACGTCGCCAATCATGGACGTTTCCAGGAAATGAATCTCCTGGTGCAAACGGTCGGTGTAATAACCCACAAACATGTGACCCGGCACGCGTACCAGAATCGGATTGATATTGATGGCTTTCAGCAATGAAGCAAATAGTACGCTTCCGTCCACACAGTTAATCTGTGCCGACTGAAGGGCATCGTCGAAGGTACGTACGCGCTGAGTAAAGACCACGTTGGACGACAGGCTGCTGTTGCTGATGGAGCTGTATTTGAACCCTCTTTTCTGCAAAACATACCACAAGGCATACACCTGCTTATCTACTACTTTCGGGTCCTTGCTTTGGTATCCCCAGAAACGGTTGACAATGCGTGAATCCAGTGCCTCGCGCAGCACCTGGCTGATGTTGGGATTGTCTTCGTTGACGTAGGCCGCAAAGAAATCGCTTGTGTCGTGAAATTTCATTTTGCTGTCGATGTAGCCCAACAGACATTCGTTGATACTACGTACGGAATACGTGTGCACTGCCGAATATGTCCGGTTGTTATTCACCTTTGCCTGTATGGATACGGTAACAGGCATGGCCTGAGTATTTTCCAGCAGGGCCTGATAATTCCATATTACATCTGGGAAAACCAGGTATTCCTTTCCTGATTCCGGCAGAATGAATTCAGAAACCGAATGGGCAAAGAAAGGAGTCTCAGCTAATTCTATGTGAAGTTTACTGTTGGCATGCGGACTGCGTATCTTAATGCCAATACACGATTTGGGGTTTCCCAGATAGGTACTGTCGGCCGGTACAATCAGTTGGGCATCAGTCGTAGCAGTAGACAGGATGGTGACCGGAAAGATATTTCCTCCTAGTTCGTCGGTAATTTCCAGTCCGGACGAGAAAGGTTCGTATCTGTAAATATATAAAACCGAAGCCGTTACTGTCAGAATGGCCAGTATGAAAGTGGCCAGCTTCCATTTATTCTCTCCCCAAATTGTACGCATGTTCAGTTGCATTGTCACAAAATTCCTGTTAAACAAATTGGGAGCAGACCATAAAGACATTTTCCTTACGGTCTGCTCCTTGTTACGGTTATCTTACCGCAATACTTTCAATTTCTACCAGCACTCCTTTCGGCAAAGCTTTGACAGCTACCGCAGAGCGAGCAGGGTAATCGCCTTCGAAATACTTGGCATATACGGCATTCATTTCACCGAACAGCGCCATATCTGCCAGGAACACAGTGGTTTTTACCACGTTGGCAGTTGTCAGTCCGGCTTCAGCAAGTACATTCTTGATATTTTCGAATACCTGAGTAGTCTGTTCAGTGATTCCACCTTCTACCACTTCGCCTGTAGCCGGATTTACCGGAATCTGGCCTGACAAGAATACCATGCCGTTTACTTCTACTGCCTGGTTGTAAGGACCGATGGCAGCAGGAGCCTTTTCTGTAAAAATTACTTTTTTCATAAGCGTTAATGTGTCAATTAAATTGTATTTTCAACGCTAAATTAGCACAATTCTTTTAATCCGTGGACAGAAACTGTAAAAAAAGTCCGCATTTATTCGTGTTTATAACAAAAAACACTTACTTTTGTACTCGCAATAATGCAAAAAGGTATTTGGAAACGTCTTCGTATCCAATCCGAATTCAATAAAAAACAATCAAAAATCATTGATAATTCAAATGTGTGAAAGAGGAAAGAGACCTCTGAACGGTTTGTCATGCTTCACACACCCAATATTAATAATTCATTTAACCTATTTATGTACAATATCATTCAATTAAACGACAAAAATTTGTCTGAATTGCAGCAGATTGCCAAAGAGTTGGGTCTGAAAAAGGTCGATTCACTGAAAAAAGAAGAGCTGGTGTATCGTATCCTGGATGAGCAGGCAATTGTCGGTGCGACAAAAAAAGTGGCCGCACAGCAAAACAACGAAGAACGCAAGGAAGGACAGCCACGTAAGCGCTCGCGCATCAGTATAAAGAAAGAAGGGGACAAAGTATACACGGCTACCAAAGACAAAGCACAGAAGCTGGAGGCCAATACTCCTACCCTTCCAGCACCGACTCCTTTGTTCAAGGAAATTCCTGCACCGACAGAAAAAGAGGAAATCGTGGCACCGGTTGCAGAAAAAACAGCTCAGCCGGAAGTTGCTGCTGCTCCTTCCACTGAAGAAAAGCCTAAAGCCAAGCGTGGACGTAAGCCGGGTTCGAAAAATAAATCTACTCTGGCAAAAGAAGCACAGGAAGCCGCTGAAAATAAACCCGCTGAGATTGCTGCTAAACCGGCTCCGCTTCCCATCGATGATGACGACATGGAACTTCCACCGCTCGACTTGAATAATAACGATTTCATTCCTATCGAAGATCTTCCGTCAGAGAAATTTGAAATACCTTCTGAGCTGCTGGGTAAATTTGAGGCTACCAAAATGGAGGCGCCTGTAATGCCGGCTAAAGAATCGAAACAGAAAAATCAGCAGCGTCAGGCTCGTCAGAATAATCGCAACAATCGTCCTAATAACAACAATAACAATAATCAGGGAAAGGACAACAATCCGCAGCCTGCTGCCAACCAGAACGCGCCAGAGCAACCCTCTTCTCCTTCTACCGAAACTCCTGCTAATAATGCTCCGGCACCAGCTCCCAAACCGGTAGAAAAAGTCTACGATTTTGATGATATTCTTCAAGGTACCGGCGTACTGGAAATCATGCCCGACGGATATGGCTTCCTCCGCTCTTCAGATTACAACTATCTTTCTTCACCCGATGACATTTATGTGTCACAGTCGCAGATTAAGCTGCTCGGCTTGAAAACCGGTGACGTGGTAGAAGGTACTATCCGTCCGCCTAAAGAAGGCGAAAAATATTTTCCGCTGGTAAAGGTTTCTAAAATTAACGGACTCGATCCGGCTTTGGTACGCGACCGTATTCCGTTTGATCACCTTACTCCGCTCTTCCCCGATGAAAAATTCAAATTGTGCAAAGGATATAACGACAACCTGTCGGCTCGTGTAGTTGATTTGTTTGCTCCTATCGGAAAAGGACAGCGTGCACTGATTGTGGCGCAGCCTAAGACTGGTAAGACTATCTTGATGAAGGATATTGCCAATGCCATTGCAGCCAATCATCCGGAAGTGTATATGATTATGTTGCTCATCGATGAACGTCCGGAAGAAGTAACCGACATGGCTCGCAGCGTAAAAGCTGAAGTCATCGCTTCTACTTTTGACGAACCGGCGGAACGTCACGTGAAGATAGCCGGCATCGTGCTGGAAAAAGCCAAACGTATGGTAGAATGCGGACACGATGTAGTTATCTTCTTGGACTCTATCACTCGTCTGGCTCGTGCCTACAATACGGTTTCTCCGGCATCAGGTAAGGTACTTTCCGGTGGTGTGGATGCCAATGCGTTGCATAAACCTAAACGCTTCTTCGGTGCGGCACGTAACATTGAAGGTGGAGGTTCACTGACAATTGTGGCTACTGCATTGATTGATACGGGTTCTAAGATGGACGAAGTCATCTTCGAAGAATTCAAGGTAACGGGTAACATGGAGTTGCAGCTGGATCGCAACCTGAGCAACAAGCGTATCTTCCCGGCCGTAAACATCGTGGCTTCAAGTACTCGTCGCGACGACTTGTTGCTTGACAAGACTACGCTCGACCGTATGTGGATCCTCCGCAAATACTTGTCGGACATGAATCCTATCGAAGCAATGGATTTCGTGAAAGACCGTTTGGAGAAGACAAAAGACAACGAAGAGTTCCTGATGAGTATGAACTCTTAAAAGAATATCGCATTTACATAAAGAAAAGCAGGGAGAAAATCCATGAGTGGGGTTTCTTCCTGCTTTTCTTATGATTTATATCTCTGAGTGAAAGAAAATAACTCACTTTAAAGATTATCCGCGACTGGCAATCTCAAGTATGTCTGCCGACTAACGGTTGCAATTGTTTGGCAAAGAATAATTCTATCACAGGCATAATGTCTTTCATGTCAGACGCAAATTCCAGGGCATTTAATCTGACTTCCAGTCGTAGCTCCTTTGCCCAGTGAAAGAGCTGGAGCCCCTGTGTAGTAGGTGTTTTATAGTATCCTAAGTGCTGCATTACTCGTCCCCAGAAATTTTCTTTGCATTTTCCTACGTATAAAATGTTTGTGCGTCTGTTATAGTTTTTGTAGATGACGGGAGTAACTCTTTGTCTTTTCTGCTTATACTCTTTTAAGGCCCTGATTATGTCATTGTTAGAGTGGGAAGATGTAATTTCATACCAATATAGTACAGGTCCCTTTATTTGCATCAAATCCTGAAATAAATTTTGATATTGGACGGATTGGGTGATGTCTTTACTCAGAAAGTCTTCCAAATTCTCACACTTGATATGATAATAGAATTCTTTATAGACGTTATTTCTGCGCAGGTTTTCCAGACTGTTGCATGTGTCTGATAGAAAATCGGATAATATATGATTCATCTTTACCGGTTTTTAATATATCCATGTAGATTAAAAATTTTAGGATACGCAAAAGATACGCACAAAACCTCAAAAGTGAGGTTTATATCCTTTTTTTATCTATGAATTTATAGAGAACTTTATAAAAAATAAAGGCTAATACTCTTCATTATCAGAATATTAACCTTTAAATACTTAGGAGCGGCAAGCGGGACTCGAACCCGTGACCCTCAGCTTGGGAAGCTGATGCTCTACCAACTGAGCTACTGCCGCGACTTTGGTGATGCAAATATAGAATTTATTTTTTAGAATCGTCCGTTTTCTCTGATTTTTTTCGTGCAGAAAATAGAAAAATTCCTTTCTCCAGCTATTCCCAAAGCTTATATAATCCGGTTTCTCCCCAATAGTGATGTACGGAGGTGGCTATACAGTTTTTATAGCGGAAGAAAAATGATCCCGATACTTCTCCACCTTTTAAATTACAGACTGGCGTTTGCAGTGAAGCTGCTTCTTCCGTAGGAACAATGTCAAAGTAACGGTACTCATATCCTTTCAGACATAAGTCGCGATAATGTGTCTGACGGTATCCGCTGCACGGACGGTTATCTTTCACAATGACTGAATAAGGCAGAATTCCCGCCATTTCGTAGGCTGTACCTCCGGGGCGCGCGGTCAGCGTCTGTCCTAGCAAGGCCATTCCCCCTCCTTCTGCCAGCAGTTTTCCTCCTTTCTCTACGTATTCGCGCAACTGCTCCATTAAGCGTTTCCGACGATGCAGCTGACGGGCAAACAATTCCGGATAGCCTCCAGGCAGATATACGATGTCCGCTTCGGGAAGTTCACTGCCATATACCGGACTAAAACGTGTGATGTCTCCCTTTGTCTTGTCTATGCTCTGGCGATATGCAAAAGGAAAAGCTGGGTCAGAAGCCAAGGCGATTCGCTGTTTACGCTTGTCGGTCCATATATCCGTTTCTGTCTCGGAAATGTAAGGAAGTGAATAGGTACAAGGGAAAATACGGGTGGAAAGGTTCAGCAATTTGTCAATGTCTACATGCTGTGCCAGTTGTTCCGCCACTTGATTGAGAAGTTGGTCAAGACTCTTCCTTGCAGGAAGTGTCAGTGCCTGATGACGAGGTGGAAGGCCTGTTTCCTCCAGATAAGGGAGATAGCCTAAGCATTCCACCCCGGCCTCGGCACAGGTTTCGCGCAGGAAACCGTATTGCGCAGCCGAAGTGACCTGATTGAAAATTACTCCGGCTATTTTCAGTTCTGTATTGAAGTGTTTGAAGCCATACAGCATGGCAGCGGTGGAATAGCCCGCATTGCGTGCACTCACCACCATTACCACAGGAATTTTCATCAGTCGGGCCATTTCGGCGCTGCTTCCCTGCGTTTTCCGGAATCCGTCGAACAAACCTGCCCGTCCTTCTACCACGCACACGTCGGACTTCTCTCCATAACGATTGTAGACGGTTTGCAGGTGGCTGCGTGAGCTCAGCCAGGTGTCCAGACTTACCGGTTCACGGTCGGCAGCCAGCGCATGATAGCGAAGGTCTGCCAGTTCAGGTCCGCATTTGAAAGACTGTACACGCAGGTTACGTTGACGCAACGCACGCATCAGTCCCAAAGCAACGAGGGTCTGCCCGCTTCCAGGCATCATGGCTCCGACAAGAAACTGTGGCTTCATCTGCTTATGACAATCCTTCTATTTCTCCGTTTACAATGTCAATGTGCAATGCCTGCGGTTCTTTCGGCAATCCCGGCATACGCATCATTTCACCAGCCACTACTACCAGCATTTCTGCACCTGCATTGATGACGATGTCGCGCACGGCAAAGTTGAAGCCGGAAGCCACCCCATAAAGTTTCGGGTCGGTAGAGAATGAATACTGTGTCTTGGCTATGCAGACAGGGAAGTTGGTGTATCCCAGGTCTTTTATCATCTGAATCTTCTTGCGGGCAGCCGGACCGAACAAAACTTGTTTGGCACCATACAATTCGCAGGCAATCTTGGTGACTTTCTCTTCCACTGAGTCAGTTTCGTCGTAAGTGAAGGTCAACGGCTGTGACGGATTGTTTTCGATGGTGTTTACTACTAGGTTAGCCAGTTCGATGGCACCGTCTCCGCCTTCCATAAACGCGTTGTTGATGGCAAAGCCTACGCCCATTTCTTCACAGTGCTGACGTACGAAGTCAAGTTCCTCATCGGTATCGTTAGCATAACGGTTGAAAGCAACTACCACGGTCTGTCCAAATGACTGGAGGTTTTCGATGTGCTTATCGAGGTTCTTTACACCTTCCTTCAAACCGTCCATGTTCGGTTCCTTGATTTTGTCTACATCTACCCCGCCGTGCATCTTCAATCCCTGAGCTGTAGCCACGATGATGGTCAATTTCGGCTGAAGTCCGGCTTTGCGGCATTTGATGTTGTAGAACTTCTCTGCACCCAAGTCGGCACCGAATCCGGCTTCTGTTACGACATAGTCACCGAAAGTCATCGCCAGTTTGGTAGCCAGTACTGAGTTACATCCGTGTGCGATGTTGGCAAACGGACCACCGTGTACGAAGGCCGGTGTATGTTCCGTAGTCTGTACCAGGTTAGGCGACAAGGCATCTTTCAGCAATACCGTAATCGCTCCAGCTACTCCTAAGTCTTTCACTGTGAAAGGCTTGTTGTCGATGGTGAATCCTAACAGAATGTTTTCGATGCGGCGACGCAAATCGTCTTCATCTCTTGCCAGACAGAGGATAGCCATGATTTCCGATGCCGGTGTGATGTCGAATCCCGATTCACGGGTAATACCGTTGGTCTTTCCTCCCAGTCCGGTAACGATGTAGCGCAAGCCACGGTCGTTCACGTCGAGCACACGGTTCCAAAGTACCTCTTTCATGGCAAAACCATTGTCCTTGTTCTGGTACATATAGTTATCGAGCAAGGCCGTAATCATGTTGTGGGCCGAAG
>OGZI01003122.1_pt1 | contig 12122 bp, 9 predicted proteins | sample 1576711 | NCBI WGS metagenome assembly OGZI01 (sample SAMEA3541482, study PRJEB24748) | human gut metagenome | biome: human gut; feature: human-associated habitat; material: faeces | place: China | collected 2012
TGGATGCGCCGACGGCGGGATGGGTGCGGATGATGTTGAATTCCTCGGGCGTCAGTGCGCCCGTCTTGTTCAGAATGCTCTCGGGGATGCTGATCTTGCCGATGTCGTGCAGGGCGGACGCGGTGGTGATGAGGCGGATCTTTTCCTCGGTCAGACCGTATACATCGGTCTTTTCGGTCAGCTTGCGCAGCAGCATTTCGGTCACGGTCTGCACCTGAAGCACATGCTGTGCGCTCTCACTGTTGCGGAACTCGACAATATGACTGAGGATGCCGATCATGACATGGCTGTTTTTCTCGTTCCGATAGATTTGGTCGGAGACCATGTCCATCAGCCGCTTCTGGTTGGCGTAGAGTGTGAGCGTGTTTTTGACGCGGCGCTGCACAATGAAGGAGTCGAACGGACGGCGGATATAGTCGGTAATGCCAAGGCTGTAACAGCGTTCGATAACCGCACGGTCCTCGGCGGCGGAGATCATGATGACTGGCAGCTCCTCGATCCAGCGGAACTGATTCATGCGCTCGAGCACGCCGAAGCCGTCGATTTTCGGCATATTGATATCCAGCAGAAGCAGGTCGATGTGCATATCCTGCTGGATCATGAGGAGGGCCTGCGCGCCGTCCTCTGCCTCTGCGTAGTCATATTCCTCACCGAGAATCGCCTTGAGCATTTCTCGGTTGAGCTCTGAGTCATCAACAATCAGAATTTTCTGTCGGTTCATAGTCGTTCGACCGCAGCCGGGTCGCTCTCCCTCCCTTTGTTTACCGGAATTTGACCGGTTTCACCATTTTATTATACTACCAATGCAATGCAGAATAAAGGAAAATTTCCGTCAGCGCCAACGGCGGAAATTTCTGTTGTGCAGGAGTGCGGCAGCGTGTATAATGAGGAGTGGATTGTGCCGATTTGCGGCACAGACAACGAGCAAGAGGGAGGACACCATCATCGGTATGAACAGACACAAACGGGTAAAATGCGCTCTGGCGCTTTTGACCATGCTGACGGCGGGTCTGCTGTCCGGCTGCGCCTCGGAGGCGGCATCCGACAGCACACTTCCGACGATTACCGTCGGCAGCGACACCTATCCGCCTTATGTTTATATGGATAATAACGGCGACATTACCGGTCTGGACGTGGATATTGCGGAGGAGGCATTCCGCCGCATGGGATACCGCGCGGAATTCACCACGATCGACTGGGAACAAAAGACCGAGCTGGTCGATAACGGAGAAATCGACTGCATCTGGGGCTGCTTTTCCATGGACGGCCGCGAGAACGACTATCAGTGGGCGGGACCGTATCTGGTGAGCCGTCAGGTCATCGCCGTCGGCGCGCAGAGCGGCATCGAGCAAATGAGCGATCTTGCCGGAAAGACCATCGCGGTGCAGGCTACCGGCAAGCCGGAGGCGATCTTTCTGAGCGGAGGCGAAAACGTCCCGGCCTTCCGAAATGTCATCAGCCTCGCTGACCGCGGTGTGCAGTATGCCATGCTGGACTGCGGCTATGTGGACGCGGTAGCAGGACACGAGGAGGCTATCCGGCAGTATATGAAGGACTACGGCGCGAACTTCCGCATTCTGGATGAACCGCTGCTGACGACCGGCATCGGTGTGGCGTTTTCCAGGCACGACACACGCGGTCTTGCGGCGCAGCTGACCGAGGTTGTCGCGCAAATGCGCGAGGACGGCAGTATGGAACAGCTGGTCGGAAAATATCTCGAGGTACCCGCACACAGTCTGGAGGTGGAGCAGCTTGAACAATAATTCCCGACGCATTGTCTTACGAAGGACGTTCTGGTGCCTGTGCTTCGCAGCGGGGCTTTTGTTCCTCGGCGCGGTATTCCTGCTGTCCCGGCACGCGGATATGCGGGACTGCGAGCAGCGCATGACCGAACTGATCGACTTTGTAAAGGAGCAGTCCTCCTCCTATGTGCAGTATAACGAGACCGCCGTGGCCAAGGCGCTCGTGCGCGGAACGACCGCCGTTCAGGAGCTGGAGGGCGTGACGCTTGACTGCGGCGAGGATGAGCTGCGGCAGTATGCGGAGCGGCTGGGACTGACCGGCATTTCGGTGCTGGATGCGAACGGCAGGCTGGTCTGCGAGTACAGCACGGACGGCATCGGCTATACCAGCCTGCAAACCGATTTGGAAGCCGAGCGCGTGCTCGCTGTGATCGGTCATCCGCAGAGCACCTATGTTCGGCGCGTGCAGCTGACCGACGGCTCGTTTGCCGACGCTGCCGTGCGCAGCTGCGCGGACGGACGCGGCGCGGTGCTTGGCTGGCGGCACACCGGGGCGGCGTTCGCAAAGAAATCTGTGCTCTCCGTGCAGAATCTGCTCGACGGCTACGACGCCGAGATCACGGGAACCGTGCTCCTGTCGGACGGCAACCGCGTAACTGCGTCGGACGAGCCGTCCCTCATCGGTACGGATACCACGGAAAATGATCTGCTCCGCCGCATCCGTTCAAGCGGCCATGCCGACCGGCTGGTCTATGCCGGACGCAGGGGCCTGACCCGATATTACGGCATGTACAGCCACGGGCGCAACTTCTACTACTATATATATCCCGGGCAGACTGCTCTACAGGGACACGCCGATCAATTTGATCGTGTCGTTCTTCGCCTGTGCGATCGTTCTAACGCTGCTCCTGTTCGTGCGGCGAGGAACGGAAAAGAGCTTCCTCCAGCAGCAGAAAACGCTCGAAAAGGAATATCAGACCTCGCTTGAGCAGAAAAACGCCGAGCTTGAACGCGCTATCCGTCAGGAAACGGCGGCAAACCGCGCCAAGCGCGAATTTCTGTTCAATATGTCGCACGACATCCGCACGCCGATGAACGCGATCATCGGCTTCACCTCGCTTGCGGCTACCCATATCGACAACCGTGAGCAGGTGCTCGACTACCTGAAAAAGACCGCGACGGCGAGCCAGCATCTGCTCTCGCTCATCAACGATGTACTTGATATGAGCCGTATCGAGAGCGGCAAGGTTTCTCTCGAACTGCGTCCGGTGCACCTGCCCGAGCTTGTACACGATCTGCGCGATATCATTCAGTCGAGCATCACCGCCAAGCGCATCTCACTTTTCATCGACATGGTCGATGTGGAGGATGAGGATGTTGTTGCCGACCCCATGCGTCTCAACCAGATCATGCTCAACATCCTGTCCAATGCCATCAAGTTCACCCCGGTAGGCGGCATGATCACCCTGCGCATCGTTCAGAAGCAGACCGCACCGCATGGCAGTGTGGATTATGAATTTCATATCCGTGATACCGGCATCGGCATGAGCTCGGCGTTTCAGGAGCATATCTTCGAGCAGTTTGCGCGCGAGGAGACCTCGACCGTGAGCAAAATTCAGGGAACCGGTCTCGGCATGGCGATTACGAAAAATCTGGTCGATATGATGGGCGGCCGTATTTCGGTCGAGAGCGAGCCGGGGAAGGGCTCGGAATTCACGGTTTCCCTGCGCTTTCCCATCAGCGGAGAGCAGGCCGTGCCGCAGCGTATCCCCCAGCTTGAGGGTCTGCGCGCGCTTGTGGCAGATGATGACACCGACACCTGTCTGAATGTCAGCAAAATGCTGCGAATGATCGGCATGCGGTCGGACTGGACGACCTCGGGACATGAGGCTGTCGTCCGTACGCAGGACGCGATCGAGCAGGGCGACGGCTTCTATGTCTTTATCATCGACTGGATGATACCCGATCTGAACGGCCTTGAGGTCGTGCGCCGCATCCGCAGGCTGATTGGCAGCAACACCCCGATCATCATCCTGACCGCCTACGACTGGGCGGATATCGAGGTTGAGGCAAAGGCCGCAGGCGTGACCGCGTTCTGCGCCAAGCCGCTGTTCATGTCCGAGCTGCGCCGCGTACTGGCTGAGCCGTTTCTTTCGGCAGAGCCTGCGGAGCAGACGGAGAAAAAGGCGGATTTCGCCGGAAAACGGCTGCTGGTCGTCGAGGATAACGCCCTCAACCGCGAAATCGCGGTGACGATGCTCGAGGAAGGCGGGTTCGAGGTGGACACGGCGGAAAACGGAAAGGTCGCGGTAGACAAGGTGCGCGAGAGCGCGCCCGGACACTATGATCTGGTGCTGATGGACATTCAGATGCCGGTCATGGACGGTTATGCGGCCGCGCGTGCCATCCGCGCTCTGCCGGATGCCGAAAAGGCGGGTCTGCCCATTGTCGCCATGACGGCGAACGCCTTTGACGAGGACAGACAGAACGCAGAGAAGGCCGGTATGAACGGACATCTTTCCAAGCCGTTCGATATGCAGCAGCTGCTCACGATGCTCCGGGAGAAGCTGTCGCCGTAACGCTTTCATTTTCATTGCGTTATTCGACAAGGAAGCTGCCGAATCAGATTGAATAGGAAACGCAGGAAGCGTCCGTTAGGGATGCCTTCCTGCGTTTTTCTTTGCACACCGCCGGTACGGCGGATTTTTTACTTTTTTGCCCAGAAAAGGTTTACATTGCTTATCAATTGGCTTATGATAAAATCTGACAAAGGAGGTGGGTCTGTGCACAGAGTACGTCAATGGTGGGTGCGTCTGTCCATTGTGAACAAGGCGATCGTGCTGAGCTGCGCATTCGTCATTCCCATTCTGCTGGTGGTGGGACTGTTAATGAACGATTTTTACGATTACCGCGAGAAAAGCAATGATATCCTGTCCGAATATGCACGCTGCACGGACTACATGAACGCCATGGAGCAGGAAAATGCGCTTCTGAGCGAGCTGACGCTTGCGGCGCCCGGGTCCGATACGATCGACAAATATGCGGACGCCGTGCAGGACACCGCCTGTGCGTGGGAGCGGCTGCGCAGCGCAGAGACCGACGGCAACACGCAGAGCGAGGTGCTTAAGCAGGTCATCGACCGCACGATGAAAAGCTATCGTGTCCGTCAGGAGACGTTCATCGCACAGCTGCATGGCGGCACATTTGACGCGGTGAACTACGAAGCGCTGCGTACACAGGGCAGCTATCTGACGCAATACACCGACCAGCTGACGGCGGCTTTTCTGATGGAGGGACGCGAGGGTTATCTGGTCCTCGGTCAGCGGGGTACCGCGCAGAACATGGTATTTACCATCGTAGCCGCGATCGGCAGCGTGCTGTTTGCAGGCGCGATGCTGTACTACGCACGCAGCCTGCTGCTGCCGGTGCAGCAGATGAGCCGCGGTGCGCGCCGCGTCGCGGATGGCGAATATGACATTGAGGACTTCAACTTTGCACGCTCGGACGAGATCGGTATGCTCGCTGACTCGTTTAACCACCTCAAGCACCAGATCGCGCGGACGATCCACGCACTGGAAAGCGAAGCACAGCTGGAAAAATCCCTGCGTCAGCAGGAGAGCGAGGCAGCACGCCTGCGGCAGCTGATCGAGCAGAGCCGCTTTGCGCAGCTGCAGAGCCAGATCAACCCGCATTTTCTGTTCAACACGCTGCAGAGCGTGGCCAATATGGCCGGAATCGAGCAGGCGACCGTCACCGGCGACATGGTGGTGCGGCTGGCGAACTTCTTCCGCTACACGCTCGACCATGACGACAGCGTGGTAACACTTGACCGCGAGCTTGCGCTGCTGCGCGACTACATTTCCCTGCAGGAGCTGCGGTTCGGTGAACGTATTTCGTTCGAGATGAACTGCGACAGCCGCTGTGCGGCCTGTGAACTGCCGAAATTCACACTGCAGCCGATTGTGGAAAACTCTATCGTACACGGCATGCGCAGCCGCAGTGCGGGCGGCCGCATCCGCATTGTCACTGAGAGCACACCGAATGGCTGCCGCATCCAGATTACGGACAACGGCGGCGGCTTCTCGCGCAGCAAAATGAAACAGAACACCGCCGAGGGACACCGGTCCATCGGCCTGCAGAATATCGCGGGACGCATTGCGCTGTCCGGCGGCAGCTTCCGCATTGTCAGCTGTCCCGGATTGGGCACGACAGCCCGCATCATACTGCCCATGAAAGGGGAAGAGCATATATGTTAAAGGTACTGATCGCGGAGGACGAACCGCTGAGTCTGCAGAATCTGAGCGGACAGATGCGCGATTTGCTTGGCGCGGATGCACTCATCGAGGGAGTTGCGAACGGACGGGAGGCGGTTGAACGCGCCCGTCAAATTCAGCCGCAGCTGGTGCTGATGGATATTGAAATGCCGGTGATGAACGGCCTTGATGCGGCAGCCATCATCCACAAGGCCATGCCGGAAACCCACATTGTATTCCTGACTGCCTTCGACCGCTTCGACTACGCCGTAGGCGCCATGCGGGCCGGCGGAACGGATTATCTGGTCAAGCCGTTTGACAGCGCACAGATTACCGCCTGCCTGCGCAAGCTGAATCTGCTGCCGGAAAGCCGTCCGGCGGTATGCGGGGACAAGCCGGGAAATACGTTCTGCACCCAGTTTTCCGTGTGGCTGGAGCATCATTACATGCAGGATGTGTCGCTTGATCAGGCGGCAGAGGCGATGGGCATGAGTTCGTTCTACTTCTCACGCTTTTTTCGCACCTCGTATAACCAGACCTTCCTTGAATACTTGACCGCCTATCGTATCGACCGTGCGGTTGAGCTGCTGCAGCAGACTGATATTCCGGTACGGGAAATCGCTGTTCGGGTCGGCTATACGGATGCAAACTACTTCACGAAGGTGTTCAAGCGGCATTTGGGCGTAACGCCTACCGAGTACCGCAATCATAACGCAAACTGAACGAGCCGCGCGGCAGGATTTACGGAATTTATACGGAAATTTACTATTCCTTCCAAAATGTTTATGCAAATGTCATAAAATAGAATGTGAAAATTTTCAGTACGCTGTGATTTTACCTGTCTACCGCAAGTATTTACGATGTTGCCGAAACTGGTCACCCTATATAATAGGAGATGGAAAGATGAATAAACGCTTTCGGTGTGTGATCGCCGGATGGCTGCTGCTCATGCTCTGTGCATGTACCGGCGGCACGGACGAGCCGCATATCCGCTATTACCGCCTTGCCAGCGGGCAGAGCGAAAACTACCTCGCCAATCAGGCGTGTCAGCGCTTCTGCGACATGGTGCGCAGGGAAACGGACGGCGCGATACAAATTCTGCCGAGCTTTGATAACGAGCTTGGTACCGATGCATCCGCACTTGAGCAGTGCGTGTACGGCGGCATTGATTTTGTACGCACGCCAATCTCGTCTGCCGCAGCGTATGCACCGCAGCTTGCGGCGCTGCAGCTGCCGTACGAGTACACCTCGGACAAGCACTTGTTCCGGGTGCTGGACGGCGCAGTCGGTCAGCAGGTGATGGCCTCGCTCGAGGACAAGGGCCTTACCGGTTTAAGCTATTTTTATGCCGGTTACCGGTGCTTTTTCACGACAGGAAAGGCGATCACCTCACTCGATGATATGAAGGACCTGCGGCTCGGCACCGAGGATTCCTCGCAGATGAAGCAGGTCATTCCGATGTGGGGCGCCGAGGCGGTGACGCTGCCGCCGGATGAGATCGCGCTCGCGCTCCGCACTGACCGGATTGACGGCGCCGAGAGCACGCTGCCTACCTATGTTGACAGCGGCTACTATCAGCTTGCACCGTACTGGACTTACGACCGACATTCCTACAACGCGGATGTGCTGGTCGCGTCCTCGGAAACGTGGGAAACGTTCTCACAGGAGGAGCAGACCATCATTGAGCGATGCGCCGCTGAGGCGGCTTCGTGGCAGCGCGACCACTGGCAGAGCGCAGAGGTTCGAGCAATGCTGCATGCATCCCGCAGCGGCTGCTACATGGCGCTGCTCGATGAGGAGCAGGCCGAAAAGTTCCGTGCAGCGGTGCAGCCGATTTACGAACACCTTTCCGATGCGCAGAAGGAGGTCGTGCAGGCCGTACAGGCACTGGCCGACAGCGATTAGCGAGAACCCCTCCTTGTGCATGACCAGTTTGTTCGCAAACGTCCGCAAAACGGCGTTTTCGATAGAGGAAAACGAACAAGGAGGCTAAAAAGATGAAAATCAAAAGATTGATGGCAGGTCTGCTTTGCGGTGCAGTCGGTGCGGCAACCCTTGGTTTGTCCGGCTGCGGCAATGCCGCGGACAGCGGCATGATGGATGCGGCAAACGCCAATGCAGTTGCAGGCGGCAGCAGTGATCTGCCGGTCATCACCTGGAAGATGGGTTCCACCTGGGGTGACGGCAACATTCACTTCACCTGTGACGAGCGCTTCTCCGAGCTGGTCAGCCAGCTGACCGACGGACGCTTCACCATCACCAACTATCCGGAGGGCTCGCTTTGTGCGGCAAACCAGCTGTTTGATTACGTCCAGAACGGCACCATCCAGTGCGGCGGTGACTGGGGCGGCTACTGGAGCGGCAAGGATACCGCTTTTGAGCTGCTCTCCACTACAATGGATAACTTCACCGGCATGGACTACTACATCTGGATCACCCAGGGCGGCGGCCTGAAGTGCTATCAGGATATGTACGGCAAGTACAACATGACGTATTTCCCGATTATGATCAACCACGCAGAGTCCGGTATCCGTTCGACCAAGCCGATCACTTCTATCAAGGACATGCAGAGCATGAAGATCCGCCTCGGCGGCGTTATGGCCGGCCGTGCAGCGGAAAAGCTCGGCATCAACATCACCACCGTTGCGGCAAGCGAGCTTTATGAGTCCCTGCAGCGCGGCGTTATCGACGGCGGCGAGTTCTCCACGCCGTGCTCGGATGATTCGCTGAAATTGCAGGAGGTTGCCAAGTACTGGTGCTCGCCTGCATGGTATCAGTCCGGCGGCGTCAACGGCGTTATGATCAACAAGGATGCGTGGAACCAGCTTCCCGAGGAGTACCAGAACGCCATCCAGATGGCGGCTGAGATCTGCACCTCCGAGCAGCTGTCCCGCTACCTGTGGATGGATTTCGATTCCACCAAGAAGATGCTCGAGGAGGACGGCTGCGTCGTCACCAAGATGAACCAGGACGACTGGAATACCATCCGTGAGACCTGCCGTCAGGTTTACGAAGAAGAAGCTGCGAAGAATGAAAACTTCAACATGGTATACAGCTCTATGCAGGATTACCGTGAACATGCCGATACCTACCGCGCAATGCTCGGTGACTACGGCTGGGGCTTCAACTACGATGAATCCGAAAAGTGACCGACAGAGTGTTCCGTGCTCTCTTTTGAGAGCACGGAGCCTCAGAAGATGAGGTGTAATATATGAAAGTGATCAAACGCATCTGCGATGTGATCGACCTCGTCAATGACTGGATCGGCAGGATTGCTTCCTTCGCCGTTCTTGGCATTCTCGCGGTCATTGTTACCGAAGTCGTGCTGCGCCGTTTGTTCCACAGTCCGCAGATCTGGACGATGGACGTCATCTGCATGACCTTCGGCTGCTACATTATCATGGTCTGCGCCTACGGCTTCCAGAAGAAGGCCTTTGTTGCGGTTGATGTGCTGTATGCACGGCTTAAACCGCTTGCGCAGAACATTCTGCACCTGATTACCTATCTGGTGTTCTTTGTTCCGTTCGTATTCGTGCTCGTGCCCGAGAGCTTCGGATTTTTCCTTCGCTCGTATACCACGGGTGAACGCGGCTACTCGGTATGGGCGCCGCCGGCATGGCCGGTCAAGCTGGCACTGTTCGTCGGCATGACGCTGCTCGCACTGCAGGGCATTTCCGAGATGCTCAAGTGCGTGCGCGGCATCGGTGAAGCCGTTTCCGGCACGGATGATACGAAGGGAGGCGACGCTGCATGATGGAAATGCTGACCAATCTTGTCACACAGTCCGGCGTGGGCGCAACACAGCTCAGCGCGATCCTGCTTGGCGTACTGTTCCTTATCATGATCATCGGTCTTGCGACCGGTCAGGAGCTTGCGTTCGTCCTCGGCGGCGCCGGTGTTATTATCGGCTATCTCGCCTGGGGCGGCCCGGGCATCACCATCGCCATGACCAAGGTGTACGACCAGATGCAAAGCTATTCCATGGTCGCCATCCCGATGTTCGTGCTGATGGCAAACTTTTTGACACATTCCAAGGTTGCGGATGGGTTGTTCCTCTCTATCCGCTACCTGCTTGGTCCTCTGAAGGGCGGTCTCGGTCTGGCAGTGATCGTGGTTTCCACCGTGTTTGCTGCCACGACCGGTATCGTCGGCGCATCCGTTGTTACCATGGGCATGCTGTCCGTACCGGTGCTGCTGAAGTGCGGCTATAAGCCGTCTCTCGCGTGCGGCATGGTGTGTGCGGGCGGTTCGCTCGGCATCCTGATCCCGCCGTCCATCATGCTGGTTTCGATGGGCTCCTATGCGAATGTATCGGTCGGCAAGATCTTCTTCGCCGCCATCGTTCCGGGTCTTGTCCTGTCGCTGTTCTACATGATCTATGTGTTCGTCATCTGCCATATCCACCCGGATTACGGTCCGGCGATGACTACCGAAGAGCTGGCTGCCATGCCGCTGCGTGAGCGCATCACCGGTTCGCTCATCAACCTGATCCCGCCGGTCATCCTGATCGTCGGCGTGCTCGGTTCTATCTTTACCGGCTGGGCAACCCCGACCGAGGCGGCAGGCGTAGGCGCACTGTTCTCGCTTATTCTCGCGATCTTCTACAAGCAGTTCAGCTGGAAGATGCTGTACGATTCGCTCATCGATACCGCAAAGACATCTGCGATGGTATTCATCATCCTGTTCGGCGCGTCTGCCTTCACCGGCATCTTCATGTCGCTCGACGGCGACCAGCTGATTGCAACCTGGATTTCGAGCGTTGGCATCGGCAAATGGGGCGCGTTCGCAATCATGATGGCGATCGTATTCGTTATGGGCATGTTCCTCGACTGGCTGGGCATCTGTTATGCTGCAGACCTGCTTCATGACGCCGCCGTTCGGCTTCGCACTGTTCTACATCAAGGGCATTGTGCCGCCGTCGGTCAAAATACAGGAAATCTACCGCGGCGTTATCCCGTTCATCCTGATTATCATCGCAGTGGTAATTCTGGTAACGGTATTCCCGCAGATTGTATATTTCCTCCCGAATCTGGTAGCATCTTAATCTTTCTCCTGAGCCTTCCGGCAGCCACCTGTGCCGGAAGGCTCATCTGCATTAAGGAATAGCAGGCTTTAGGCAAAAAAATAACTATTGACTGTGCAGGATATAGTGTTATACTGGGTGAGTACGCAAAAAAACGTACCATTTGTTACCTGTGTTATTTTACAGTTCAATGCGGTTCCCTCTCACCGTGAAAAGGGACATGTGTAGATGCGTTTGAACTGTGGAATAAATCTCTGTCTGCCGGATTGTTGGAGTATTTGCCGGCGGCAGCCCCCTCCGGGTTCTCTGATCTGTTGGAAATCAGAGAGCACTTGCTTATTCTTGCGTGGAAAAATTCCGCAAATCGCTTGACTTCTCGAAAAATTTCGGGTATAAGATTATATTGAACAGTCAAAAATTCGATGTTATACTATTATATAATGTATGCCTGTTTGAAGCCTGAACGGTATGGTCAGGCTCGGTTTGTCGAAAAGGTCAATATTCATGCAGCTTCAGCCAATTCGCGCAGCAGCGCGTGTAAAATAGCATTTGCTTTGCAAATGCAAAAAAGTCGGGGTGAGTACCTGACTTTTTTGACTTCTGGAGGGAGAAAGTTTCTGTATAGGAACTTTCGGACGACTTTGGAACGGCTCACGGTCCGTTCCTGCTTGTCAGCGAAATTGTAGTTTCGCCGACAGCCTAAGCCTGAACGGTGCGTTCAGGCTTTCGGTATATCATACTGCAGCATCGTTAAAGGAGGGGATTTATCGTGCAGACGCAGATTTTTATGGTGCATAAGCGGCATCTGGGACTGCGGGCGCCGACGGTGCTTGCCGTCGGCTTTGCGCTGACGATTCTGGTGGGTGCGCTGGTGCTGATGCTGCCGGTTTCGGCGGCAGACGGACAGATAACGCCGTTTCTCGACGCGCTGTTTACAGCAGCCTCGGCGAGCTGTGTTACCGGACTCGTCACGGTCAGCACGGCGGTGCACTGGTCGGTATTCGGCAAGTGCGTCATCCTGCTGCTGATTCAGATCGGCGGACTCGGCTTTATGTCCGTCGCGGCTATTGCGTCGTTTGTCCTGCGGCGAACGATCACGCTGCA
>OGZI01003129.1_pt1 | contig 12101 bp, 11 predicted proteins | sample 1576711 | NCBI WGS metagenome assembly OGZI01 (sample SAMEA3541482, study PRJEB24748) | human gut metagenome | biome: human gut; feature: human-associated habitat; material: faeces | place: China | collected 2012
ACCAGATACGCTTGATCTCTGTAGATACATTGTCTACAAATTCCTTTGGTGTGATACCGGCTTCCTTTGCCTTTAACTCGATCTTCTGTCCGTGTTCATCTGATCCTGTCTGGAAAAATACATCATATCCTTCCTGTCTTTTAAAACGAGCAATACTGTCCGCCAGGATGATCTCATAGGTATTGCCGATATGCGGCTTGCCTGAGGTATATGCAATGGCGGTAGTAATGTAATACTTTCCTTTGTTTGACATTTTAACTTCTAACTCCTACTCTTCATCTTCTTCAACGACTTCGCCGGAAACAGTCTCTACGGTCTCCTCAGCGACTTCGTCTGTCTTTTCTTCGGTTACGACCTCATCTTCATCCTCGAAAATGTCCTCGTCCATCTTTGCACCACACTTGCTACAGAAAGCAGCGCTACCACTTACAACAGCGCCACACTTCGGGCATGCCTTACCGCCCTTGGTGTATGCGATCTGCTCCTTGATCTCCTCGATCCGCTTCTGTGCTGCTACTACTTCCTCAAAAAGTGAGGTATATGCCTCTGGTGCGGCATCTTTATTCTCCTGATAGAAGATCTTACCGATCTCCTGATACTGCTTGTTCAAAAAATCTTCCTTTGAACGCATCTCATACTGTAACTTTGCAACATCCGTCATGCCCTTTGCCTTTTCGCCGACTTCCTGTGTTGCACTTACGATAGAATCACCTAATTTGCTGAAAAAATCCATTTGTTTTTCCTCCTTTAGATAAATTTGTCAAAGTCATACTGATATATTCTGTCATTATAACATTATTATGGCGCGCTTTTCAACGTATTATCGCAGACTGTCAAGAATTGAGTGCCCGATCGTATGCTCTGGCATTGCAAGGGAAAAATTGTCTGCGATCGTCGCGCCGATCACCGCAAAGGTATCTTCTTCCGGTAAAGGTCCGCTGCCTTTGTGTTTCTTGGAATACGCAAGAAACGGCACCTTTTCTCTGGTGTGATCCGTCCCGGTATAGGTCGGATCATTTCCGTGGTCTGCCGTGATGATCAAAAGATCGTCCTCCCGGAGTACCGGGAGCAGTTGACCCAACTTGACATCAAACCGCTCGATCTCCTGCCCATAACCAATCGGATTGCGCCTGTGCCCCCAAAGAGCATCAAAATCCACCAGATTGACAAAGCATAGCCCGCAAAAATCACGCTTTGCGATCTCGATGGTCTGCTCCATACCATGCACACTGCTCTTGGACCGGTTACTTTCCGTAATACCCTGACCGACAAAAATATCATTGATCTTGCCAACGGAGATCACATCAAATCCCGCGTCTTTTAGACTGTTCAAAACGGTCTTTCCTGTAGGTTCCAAGGCATAATCATGCCGGTTGCTGGTACGGACAAATTGACCCTTTTTCTTTCCAACATAAGGTCTTGCGATCACACGTCCAACCCGCCACTCGTCTTTCATGGTAAGTTCTCTTGCAATCTCGCAGTAGTGGTAGAGATTTTCCAGTCCCATGGTCTCCTCATTGCCACAGATCTGCAATACGGAATCCGCAGATGTGTATACGATCAGGTGGCCTTTTTCGATCTCTTCCTCACCCAGTTCGTCCAGAATTTCCGTACCACTTGCCGCCTTGTTGCCAATGATATGGCGACCGGTACGCTCCTCCAACTCCTTGATGAGTTCCGGCGGAAAACCATGTTCTGTAAAGGTAATGAAAGGTTTTGTCGTCTCAATCCCCATCATTTCCCAATGTCCGGTCATGGTGTCCTTGCCATTGCTTTTTTCACGCAGGGGCGCATAGTAGGCAAGAGGGCTTTCTACCGGATCTACTTTATCCATCGCTTTTAGATTTGCCATGCCAAGCCGCCGGAGATTGGGTATGGTAAAGGAATCCATCTTCTCTGCAATGTGTCCTAAAGTATCCACACCAAAATCACCGAATTTGTCGGAATCCGGCATGGCGCCAATGCCAAGTGAATCCATAACAATGAGAAAAACACGTTTGTAACGATACATTACAATTCCTTCTTTCTTCCTGATCTACTCTAATATCTTTAGCATTTACAATACTTCTAATCCTGTCTTGTCATCCCGGATTAAGATTTGAAGGGCATCCACGGCTGTCTCGATCGCCAGTTCCGTATCATGTACCTGTGCATTGGAAAGTCCCAACTTGGCACGCTCCTGATTTGCCACAACCAAAAAGCAGGATCCCACGCGCACCCGCAGAAAACTGCCTGCAATAAAGAGTGCCGCAGATTCCATCTCGGATGCCAGACAGCCCATCCGAAGCCATGCCTGCCACTTATTCTCCAGTTCATAGGATACCGGCATGACCTCCGGCTCATGCTGTCCGAAGAAAGAATCCTTACACTGGACAACACCGGCGTGATATGTGATTTCTTTCTCTTTTGCTGCCTGTATCAAGGCATGCATGACATCGACATCCGCTACTGCCGGATACTCGATCGGTGCATATTCCCGGCTAGTCCCTTCCATACGGACAGCACCGCTGGCGATCACTATGTCACCTCCACATACATCCTGCTGCATGCCACCGCAAGTACCCACACGGATAAAGGTATGCGCACCTGCCTTTGACAATTCCTCAAGGGCGATGGCTGCCGACGGTCCACCGATCCCGGTTGAAGTCACACTGACTTTTTCCCCATCCAGCATCCCTGTGTATGTAACAAACTCTCTACTATCTGCCACCAAATGCGCATCCGTAAAATGTTCAGCGATCTTGGCACAGCGCTTGGGATCTCCCGGCAGGATCACATATTTTCCAATGTCTTCCGGTCCGATTCCGGTATGATACTGTTTGCCAGACCCTTCTGTGTAATCAACCATACGTTACCTCCTTTTTAGGGACGTTCCTTTTGCCATATGGAGTGTCCCCTTTGGCTCATCTTATAAATTATCCGGTCCAAAACTTTCCGGTAAAAGTTGACCTAATGTCATCGTCCGGTAAGAGATCTCTCCCTCCGGCGTCTGCTTTCCCAGATAGATCAAAAATTCGTCCTTGCAAAATTCCCGCATGACCTGACGACAGACACCACACGGCGGACAGATCTGCGCACAAGTCATGTCTGCCCTGCCACCCACAATGGCAATGGCTGAAAATTCGTGCTCGCCCTGGCTGACTGCCTTAAAAAACGCTGTCCGCTCAGCACAATTTGTCGGTGTGTATGCCGCGTTTTCAATATTGCATCCTGTGTAGATCCTGCCAGTTTTTCCCAAAAGTGCTGCACCGACAGCAAAGTGGGAATAGGGCGTATATGCATTTTTTCTTGCCTCGATGGCTTGCTCTATCAAACTTATGATCTCTGTATTTTCCATGGTCTTATTATATCCCATAATAACTTATTTTTAAACAAGATATCCTCTTTTGCAATAAACATGATTATAATGCATAGAAGGCAAAAATAGCCGCCCACAGGCGGCTATTTTAATAGTTAAATAATATTTTATCTCAGGCAAATATAGACAAGATAAATAGCATACAGAACCAGCATGATGATGCCTTCCTTTTTGCCGATTTCCTTTTTGGTCATGCAAAATACCCATGTGATCAGTGAGAATACTAAAAGCACGATAATGTCGATCACGTTCTCCATAAGGAAAGTGATCGGGCTGATGGTTGCCGCAACACCCAGCACCATCAGAATATTGAAGACATTCGATCCAACGACATTGCCAACTGCCATATCCAATTCATTCTTTCTGGCTGCCACAATGGATGTCACAAGTTCCGGTAAAGATGTTCCAACGGAACAGATGGTAAGCCCGACAAGCGTTGCACTGATACCAAAACTTGTAGCAATGGTAGAGGCAGAGTCTACAACCCAATCGCCGCCATATTTGATAGCAATAGCTCCACCTACGATATAGATAATGGATTTCCAGACGGGCTGTTCTTTCATTTCACTCATCTCTTCGTTCATCTCACGCTCTTTTTCAGAGATTTCTCCACGCTTTCTTGCATCCATTGCACTCTTGATCAAAACTACGATAAATCCTACAAAGATGACCAAGAAGACAATTCCATCGATACGCCCCAGTTCCATGCCAATGCATCCGCAAACAAGCAGTAGAATGGCACATAGCACAGAAAACGGATAGTCTCTTTTTAAGACATCCCGGCTTACCTGTAACTTTGAGATCACTGCACAGATACCAAGTACGACCATCAGATTAAAGATATTGGATCCGACAACATTGCTGACCGCAAGTGTATTCTGATTGTTCATGGATGCCGCAATACTTACAGATGTCTCCGGTAAACTAGTTCCCATTGCAACGATCGTCATACCGATGATGAGTGATGGAACCTTTAACATCTTTGCAACCGATGAAGCACCTTCAACAAAGAAATCTGCTCCCTTTACTAATAATACAAAACCAATGACCAGTACGACCACTGCCTTTAAAATTGTTACTGCCATTTCTTTCCCTCCTATAAATATACTGCCATTCTCTTATCCCAACAGATGCTCGGTCAAAATTTTTAATCCCAGTAATACTAAGATCAGACCACCTGCCAGTTCTGCTTTCGTCTTGTATTTGTTTCCAAAAATGTTACCAACAAAGACACCGATCGCAGATATGACCGCCGTTACCAGACCTATGATCGTAATGGCTTCCACAATGTTAACTTCCAAAAATGAAAATGTGATGCCAACCGCCAGCGCATCGATACTGGTCGCGATCGCCAAAATGAACATTTCCTTGATATCAAGTGGCGGATCCATCTGATCAATCTCTACGACTTCATTCTTTTCCCTGATTGCCTCTGCCATCATCTTGCCGCCAATATAAGCAAGCAAAACAAATGCAATCCAATGATCAATCGCGCTAATCTTATCTGCGAACTGACTTCCCAAGAGCCATCCCAAAAATGGCATCAACGCCTGAAATCCGCCAAAGAAAAGCGCAATGACAAAACATTGCTTTTTGTTGACCTTGCGCATGGCAAGACCCTTGCAAATAGACACGGCAAATGCGTCCATAGCAAGTCCTACGCCCATCAACATGAGTTCAACAAGTCCCATATTACTCCCTTCTTCTAAAGTGTGTGGATTTTAACTTTTGTATGTGTGCTTGTCCATAAAAATAAAGATTATCTTATAGAATAAAAAAGAGACTCCATATGCATATGATCTGCTACTACAAAATGTAATAGTCACCATATACATATGAGTCTCACCATTTAAGATTTGCCAGGCTATTGCCGGGTCTGTTGACAAATCACACAATTCTTATGTGCTAGCTACTCCCTCATAGCCATTTCAATATATCGGAAATGTCAGAAAGTGTCAATGTAAAGCATGTCTCATCCATTGTACTTTTATAGATACAATCCTACTATGCAACCTTTGTTTTTTTCTCCTCCATCTTGCGATAGATAAAGCGTACAATGATACCCGCGAGAATTGCCTCAATAATACCTAGAATGGTTCCCGTCAGCACGTCTGTTGGAAAATGCACAAAGACATACATTCTGGAAATGGCGATCAGCGCCGCCAAAACCACTGCTGCAATTCCCTGCTTTCGATACCTTGCATACTGGACAATGGATACCGCAGATGCAAAAGAGGCAGAAGAATGCCCCGACGGGAAGGAATAATCCTTTGGATTTTTCACTAAGAGCGTTACTGAATCATCAATCCAGCAAGGTCTTGCCCGCATGACTGTATTTTTTAAAAATACATTGATCACCAGCAGTGAAAATAAGAGGGCAAGCGCAGATGTCCAAGCCACCTTCTTATCTTTGCAGAAAATCAGCATAGCAATCGTAAGCAGAATCCAAAAGATTCCGGCATTACCAAGTGATGTGATCGCCACCACGATCTTATCTAAGACCGGATTGTGCAGTCCCTGAAACCAATACAAAAGATCAAATTCCCAGTCAAAATAAAAAACATTTCCCATTGTTGCTATCATATGTATACCCCCAGAATAATTATTTTATGCCAACTCTACCTTGCAGAATTTCTTCTTGCCCTTTTTCAAGATAAATTCCTCTGCAAAGGCTTCTTTTTCATAAGTTGCATGTGAATCTGTTACTTTTTCGCCATTGACAGAAACACCGCCCTGCTCTACCGCACGTCTTGCTTCATTACGGCTTGTGGCAAGATTTGCACTGATCAGAAGTTGTAAGATGTCAACACTGCCATCCTTAAAGATATCCTCTGTGATGGTCTCCGTCGGCATATTTGCAGCACTTCCGGTAGAAAAGAGTGCCTTAGAAGCCTCTTTTGCCTTTACGGCTTCCTCCTCGCCATGCACCAATTTGGTAAGTTCATAGGCAAGGATATCCTTAGCTTCATTTAACTGGCTTCCTTCCCATTTATCCATCTCGTCGATCTGCTCAAGTGGCAGGAACGTAAGCATACGCAGGCATTTTAAAACGTCCTGATCGGATACATTGCGCCAATACTGGTAGAACTCAAACGGTGATGTCTTATTCGGGTCAAGCCAAACGGCACCTGACTGGGTCTTACCCATCTTTTTGCCTTCAGAATTAAGAAGAAGATTGATCGTCATCGCATAGGCATCTTTTCCAAGTTTACGACGGATGAGTTCTGTACCACCTAACATATTGCTCCACTGATCGTCTCCGCCAAACTGCATATTACATCCGTATTTCTGGAATAACATGTAAAAATCATAACTCTGCATGATCATGTAGTTAAACTCAAGAAAACTCAGTCCTCTCTCCATACGCTGCTTGTAGCACTCTGCGGTAAGCATACGATTGACGGAAAAATGTGGTCCAACATCACGCAGCAACTCAACGTAATTCAAGCCCATCAGCCAGTCTGCATTATTTACCAGAATTGCCTTGTCTTCTGAAAAATCGATAAAGCGGCTCATCTGCTTTTTGAAACAATCTACGTTATGTGCGATCGTTTCTGTTGTCATCATCTGACGCATATCGGTTCTTCCGGAGGGATCACCGATCATTCCGGTTCCGCCGCCAAGAAGGGCGATGGGCTTGTTGCCTGCCATCTGCAGGCGCTTCATCAGACAAAGTGCCATAAAATGTCCTACATGAAGACTGTCTGCGGTAGGGTCAAATCCAATATAGAATGTAGCCTTTCCGTTATTGATCAACTCCTTGATCTCTTCTTCGTCTGTTACTTGGGCGATCAGTCCCCTAGCAACCAATTCATCATAAATTGTCATTTTTTCCTCCATTTCCGCAACCTGACAAAAGTTGCTCTTATATTCTATGCGTGGAAGATCTGTTACAGAGCGTTATTTATAGGAATAAAAAAACGCCCTCTATCTTCTTCCAAAGATAAAGGACGAGTAAACTCGTGGTACCACCTTTATTCACAAATATCTCACGATACCTGCCTCATCAAGTCTCATAACAAATAATGTCATGTGAAACTCTTAGCACGATAACGTGTGCCAATCCGGCGCATCCTACTTTTGAACTATAGATCCAGGTTCAGACTGCTACTCAGGAAGGTATTCAAGATACCGTCTTCTGCGTCTCGCACCAACCGACGCTTCTCTGATTCCGATCTCTGTATCTCTACTCTTTTCCATCAACGTATTTATCAATCTTCCTCATTATACAGGCGCAGGTTTTCATTTGTCAACAAGTAAAAAACGGCATGCGCAATCCAAGGACTGCACATACCGCTTTTACAAGAAGGGTTTTATCTAAAATTTACGGAAATTGCCTTGATCCGGTTGTTATCGGTAGAATTTGTTTTTGTTTTTCCCATTGTTGTTTTACCCCTTTCAACACAACTTGTATTGGATATTTCTATCATATATAATTATATGTGATAGAAACATATCAGTTTTAACTGTGATTTTATTATTTTTTTTACATATTCGAGGTAATATTTATGTTTTTTATGACAGGTCATCCACAAAGTGATATCAGTGAAGCACAAAGTGATTTTATTATTCAGCATGATTCATCAAATACAGGACGATTTGTTTTAAACCATCCTTACCGTCTCATGTTGATCTCCATTCAGCCGGACAACCCGGAGCATTATCAGAAATTGACCATAATCTCGCCTAAAGAGACTTTCTTCTTTGAACTATCCATGAAGGAACTTAAGCAGGTACCAGATGGAAGAAATCTTCATAAACATGACTTTTATGAGATCATGATCGTATTGGATGGGGAGGTATATCAGAATATCGAAAACGAAAGACATCTCTATACCAAAGGAAGCTGCTGTATCCTCAATAAAAATGTGCGGCATACTGAGGAATATCGCGATTACTATCGCGTTGCATTTGTCCAGATCTCATCGAATTTCCTGAAACACCTATATGAATGCATGACCCTGCATATCTTTGGCAGACATAAGACAAAGGACTCCAAATTCTTACAGTTTCTGGATAACAATATCAACGAACGACAAGCGGCAAATAAGAATTATCTGGATCTGATTCCCAAAAAAGAGCATACATTTTTGGTAAAGCATGTGCACAGCATCTTAGATCAGATCGTACATATCACGGTCGATCCTACGCCGGATGCCAATATTCGGGTACAAGGTCTCTTTTTAGACCTGCTCTATAATCTCTCCCGCCCGGATTATTACAACTCAGTTCCTATCCGCATCGGAACAGACACGGAAAACCGCCTTTTCCAGCAGATCACCAAACTTTTAGAGGCAAACCACGGACATATCTCCAGAAAAGAATTGTCTGATGCACTCAGTTATTCCGGCACCTATCTCAATGCCATCTGTAAAAAATACTCGGGACTTTCCCTTTTTGATTATGGCATGCATTTTTGTATGAAGGAAGCCAGCATACGTCTTCTGGATACTGACCAGACTATTGCTGATATTTCCAGAGACTTGGGTTTTACCAACCAAACACATTTTTATAAAGTCTTTAAAGAAAAATATAAAATGACACCTATGCAATACCGCAAACAGAACCAGACAAAGGAATAAAAACAGTCATAGGAAAAGGAGCCGAGACTTTCGTCCCGACTCCTGTTATTTTATGACTTATGTATTTTAGGCTTCTGCATTTTCGTTTGCTTTTGCTTTCATTTCTGCTACTGTCTTTTGAACTTCAACCATTTCTTCTTTGTTCAGTTTGTAGAATCTCATAGCAACAATGTTGCACAACCATCCAAGAATTGGAAGACCGAACATCAAGAACATTGTCATCCAGAATACACCCTTTGTTGCAGGATCGCCCATCTGAGGAACGGTATCCTTATATCCGATCAATGTAATACAGAATGCTGCGATGGTAGATGCAAGTGATGTAATTAACTTATCGATGAAGTTGTATACACCGGAAATAACGGCTGGTAAATAATTACCTGTTCTTGCATATTCGTAATCAACGATATCAGCCCTCATAGCTGTACCGGTTGTGGTAAGAACCATCTTTGTACCGGTTGTTGCCAACTGCAATAATGCATAAATGATCATTGGTACACCGAAGACACCGATGGACTTCATACCGGTTGGTCCTAAGATCGCACAGAATACAACTGTAACCACTGCTACTGCAATAGAAAGCCATGACCAAACGGTTGTTGCCTTCTTTGCACCCATCTTAGCAACGAATACACCACCACCAAAGGCAAATACAATACCTACGATCATAGTAAAGTTACCGATCATAGTTGCTGCTGCATAGGATCCGATCAAGATACCGGACGCCATGGTTGTAATGATAGACTGTGATCCGACCTGCTGAGCCAACTTATCAGAAATACCGGTAAGCATATACATCTGGCAAGGCTTGTTGTCTTTTAAGATAGCAACCATGTCCTTAAACTTAACGGTCTGGTTCTTCTGACCATCTTTTCCGATAACTTCAAATGTCTTAGCATTATCAGACTTGCGTACAGCAAAGCATGCAAGTAACATGAAGATACCGGCTGTGATTACATACCAGTAGCAAGCTTCTTTCAGCATTGGTGCATTGTACTGATTGTCATATCTAGGTAAGATTGCAAAAGTAACAATGTTGTTAAAGATAAGTGGTACAAGGTAAGAATATAATGTTCCGAATACACCCATCATTGGACGCTGTGTAGGATCATTTGTAAGTACGATACCGATGGTACCACCTGCCATACCATTGATGGTATATCCGCAGATATATACAACATAAATAAGGATAAATACTACAATACCAGTTGTTCCTGTGTATTTACCGGATGCCCAGTCGTACATCATAAGTACAGCGAGCGCTGCCATCACCCATCCAACAACAAGGAAGATACGGATCTTTCCATGTTTTGGATTCATTTTTTCGAACAATGCTGCAAAAAGCACATCTGTGAATCCATCAAAAAGTCTTGTTCCTGTAATAATGATACCTGCAACTGCCGGTACGATTGCGTATCCTGCATTTGCAATGTAAGATGCATACATCATCAGCAAATAAAAGCAGATACCACATCCGTTATTTGCGTTACCAAGTATCATTTCGAGCATGGATGCTTTACGATACTGAACGCCATCACGTGCGCTGGCATTAAAAATGCCGGCTTTTTTCTCGTTTGCCATAGTCAAACCCTCCATATTCTTTTCATTTATCACTTCTCAACACTGCGCTTTCCTATTTCGTAGAAAGTTGTGCAGTATCTCTGTGGCTTATGATTAAATTATAAAGAGTTTATAAAATCAGATGTCGGAAAATTCGACGAAATGTAAACAAATTTGTCTGATCTGGCTATTTTTTCAACTTTACTATACAAATTCGTTGGAGATAAGGCTTTCTCTTTGTTCTGCCTTATTTATTAACTATACATTTGTATATCAAAACTGTAAAGACACAACTCTCTCATAAGATCCTGCCTTCAGGGTCTCTGGATCGCAGCCTTCCAATCGGACCGTAGCAGTCATATTTGCCGGGATCTCAAAGGTGTAGACAATACGGTTTTTTTCATATTTCCAGTCAGACGTGATCTTTCCATATGGAGAATCATAGGAAGCATGCAAATAACCAAGTCTTTGGTCTGGCTCCAGCCATTCTCCCCACATCCATTCTGTATCGATCATATAGTCTCGATATTCCATGGCTTAGACAGATGGTTTACCTGTAAATCTCTGATCTTCATGAAAAAACCTCCCATTTTGTTTTTAGCAATCTTTTCTTTATTGTAGATTGCAAAATAAAACAAAAAAAGAGGTCTTTCATACCATATAATATGGTGATATAAAACTAATCAATATCATTTCTATATTGTAAAGGTGTCTTTTTATACTTTTTCTTAAACAGTTCGATAAAATAGGATGTATCCTCATATCCGACATGTAGGGCAATATCTTCCACAGACATTCTCGTATTTTTCAAAAGCAGACAAGACTCCTGCAAACGTGTATCCTGAATCTGTTTTAAAATAGTCGTACCCATGTGTTTTTTAAAAATCCGGTTCAGATAAGTTTTTGAATAGTGAAATTCTTCTGCGACTTCTTCTAGGGAAATGCTTGCATAGTTATGATTGATATACAATAAAATCTGTGTCATCTGCTCTCCTTCTTTTCCAAGCCTGGAGGACAATTTTACATTTTTACACTGACCTAGAAGTTCCAGAAAAAAGATACTCAGATAATGATCACAAATTCTTGCTCCGTATGTAGTTTCATTCAGATAAGCTACCATAAGATCAAGTAACTTGTCCCTTAATACTTCATCATTTCCACCTGAAAAAACAACATATGCATTGGATTCCTGCGAAAAAAGTACCTCACTGAAAAACTGATGCAAAAGACTCTGTTGCGGAATATCCCCCAGAAATGTCTTCTCAAAAGTGTATTTATTAACTACAATATTGATCATCATACTGTCATCATAAATATTTACTTTATGCTGCATTCCCGGCGGAATGATCAGCAGGTTTCCTTGATTCAAAGTCTCCTTTTTTTCTGCTTTTCCTTCTTTACTGCGTAAAAATTGATCAACCTTTCCCCTATATATGTAGCACATCTCTATAAATTCATGATCGTGAAATTCTCCGGGAGAAAATCGAATGTGTTTATTGATAAAGATGTTTTTGTCTGTTTCAAAAAATTCCTTGTGAAGAAAATGTACTCTGTTTTTTTCCTTTATTTCGTGATCCATATTCTTTTGTACATTTTCTTCA
>OGZI01003136.1_pt1 | contig 12081 bp, 9 predicted proteins | sample 1576711 | NCBI WGS metagenome assembly OGZI01 (sample SAMEA3541482, study PRJEB24748) | human gut metagenome | biome: human gut; feature: human-associated habitat; material: faeces | place: China | collected 2012
GCTCGGCTATGCACTTTTTTCCTATGCAAAACATAATGGAATATTTGGAATGAATATCTATCATGTTCCAATCGTACCAATTTTTATTATGATTTTTTTGGTCGGTCTGTTGCAGATTGTACTTTCCTGCGTTTTAAGCAGTAATCTGAAAAAGGAAACGCTGGTTGAAAGAATAAGGTATCAGGGATAGCAAGTAACCAAGCTGTCACTCGGGCAATGAGTGACAGCTTGGTTTGCGAGTATACGTCAAAAGATTCTGTGCCTCTTCGACATTATCATAATTCTAAAAAATCTTCTGCATCTCCCCACCGCTTTCAAAAATACACATTTTTTTATTTCTTGAAAGTGGAAACTTAAGTTTGGAAGAACAGCCATATCGAGGGGCGGAAAGAAAATATGGATTTTATGCTTTTAAAGGGTATAGGCAGTTGATTGTAGAAAATTATATTATTGTTTATGAAGTGCTTGAAAATGAAAAAGTTGTTGCAGTGGTAACTGTAAAGTATGGAAAAAGTGAGTTTTAGAATCAAGAAATCTCACTGAAATATAGATGGTACTAAAAACGTCACAGTTTGTGGCGTTTTTTTAGTGCAGGAAATATATCCCAATTTGATAGTTTTATTATAGCATTTTTCTTAATTGTAGACAGTCTGACGTACGGTGCTGTGAGAGGAGCTGTGAGAGGACGGCGGATAGTCACCGCCTCCTACTCGATTTTCCAAGAAATCAACAGTGAAAATAAATGATAACAAATATCAATATCAAAAAAAGAATTGAAGCAGAAAAAAACATATGGTACATTTAATGAGTTAGAAGTATAAAACTAAAAATAACATAAGCTAACTATTGATAGACGAAGTTAACTATGGATGTAAAGGATAAGAATGAAAAAAAAGATTGTAATAGCCATTTTATGTGCGGCAGTGTCGATGGGAACCATCGGCTGTGGAAACAGTACGGCATCTGCCAAGACAACACAGACGCAGACAGATAAAAAAGAAGATTCCAAAAGTGAAAATTCCGAAAAATCCAGTGAAGAAAAGCAGAGCCGCGATATATTTGCGATGGATACGTATATGACGGTAACAGCTTATGGAGAGCATGCATCTGAAGCAGTAGAGAAAGCCGAGACAGAGATCAAACGACTGGATGGAATGTTGTCTACCGGAAATGAAAACAGTGAAGTGTATAAATTAAATCAAAACGGGGAAGCTGTTGTTTCGGATGACACGGCGTACTTGTATGAACGCTCTGAAAAAATATATAAACAGACAAAAGGAGTATTTGACATATCCATCTATCCGGTCATGGATGCATGGGGATTTACAACGGAGAATTACCGGATCCCTGCGGAGGATGAACTAAGTGCGTTACTGAAGAATGTAGACGCATCAAAGATCCAATACGACAAAAAGACAAAAAAAATCACGCTGCCTGAGAATGTGAAAATTGATTTTGGAGGCATTGCAAAGGGATATACATCGTCAAGGATTATGCAGATTTATAGAAAGTGCGGTGTGACGAGCGGTCTGGTAAGTCTTGGAGGAAATGTACAGCTTCTTGGTGCAAAACCAGATGGAAGTGCATGGAAGGTTGCGGTAGAAAGTCCGGAAGAAGATGGAAATTATCTTGGAATCCTGCAGGCAAAGGACAAGGCGGTTATCACATCGGGCGGATACGAGAGATACTTTGAAAAAAATGGGAAGAACTATCACCATATCATTGATCCGTCTACCGGTTATCCGGCAGAGAATGGACTGACTTCTGTGACAATCGTAAGTGATGACGGAACACTTGCGGATGGATTATCTACTTCGCTTTTTATCATGGGAAAAGAAAAAGCAGAGAAATTCTGGAAGAAATATAGTGATAAATTTGATGTGATCCTGCTTACGGATGACGATCAATTATATGTATCAGAAGGAATTGCAGATGATTTTCAATCGGATTATAAGGTAAATGTAATGAAAAAGTAGAGGGGGAAGACATGGATAAAGAAAAAGTAATCAAAAAAATAAAACAGGGTGCACCGGCTACCTCGGCGATTGTAGTTGCAGCCTGTATCGGGGTGTCGTTAAGCGGCTATCAGGCACCGGTTTATGAAGCTCAGGCACAGACGAAAGAGACAAAGACAACGGATGCCGAGGAAGCGAAGAAGACAGAAAGCAAGGCAAAAGGTTCTTTTGATCTGGCAGACGGAATCTATAAAGGAACAGGAACCGGTTATGCCGGCGAGGTGACTGTTGCGGTAACGATCAAAGATAAACAAATTACGGCAATTGATATCTTAAGTTCTTCGGACGATGCAGCGTTCTTTAACCGTGCAAAAGCAGTGATAGACAGGATCATTGCAGGACAGACGCTGGATGTGGATGTGGTGTCTGGCGCAACATTTAGCTCTAATGGCATTATCAGTGCGGTGAAGAATGCATTGACAGGAGAAAAAGACAGTGGAGAGACGGGAGAGTCCCAGTCCGAAAATGCAGCGGCACAGGGAAGTGCGCTGTCACTGGCTGATGTACAGGATGCGGCAGCGTATAAAGATGGAACCTATTATGGAACAGGAACCGGATTCGGAGGAACTTTGAAAGTTAAGGTTGTGATCAGCGGAGGAAAGATTACATCTATTGAGGTTGTGGAGAATCATGATGACAGCAGTTATCTGAATCGCGCAGAAGCATTGATCGGCAATATTATTTCATCGCAGAGTACAAATGTAGATGTAATCTCCGGGGCGACTTACAGTTCGAACGGAATTAAGAGTGCAGTAAGAGATGCACTCCGTCAGGCTGCAGTAAGCGGTAATTCACAGTCTGTGAATGCGAAGACGGAAGATACTTCTAAGACAGAAGACAATACGACTGTCAAAGGCAATTTCCCGTATAAAGAAGGTATTTATTACGGAACGGCAGAAGGGTATAACGGTGAGATAGAAGCAGTAGTGGTTCTTCAGGATAAATCAATCAAGGCAGTACTCGTAACAGAGAATCATGATGATGAAAAATTCTTTAACCGTGCAATGGATGTAGTAAAAAATATTATGAAAAAACAGAGTACGGATGTGGATGTAGTATCCGGAGCAACTTACAGTTCAAATGGTCTTATAAATGCAGTGAAGAATGCATTAAAAGAAGCAGAAAAGGTAACAAACGGACAGACAACGGAGCCGGATAAGGAAGAAGCTGATACTTCAGAACTTGAAAAAGCGATGAAAGAAGCAGAAGAACTGAAACAAGAGGATTATACAGAAGCAACCTATGCGGTTCTTAAGACCAGAATGGAAGACGCACAGAAGCTGCTTGATGCAGATAAGACAGAGATCAGTCAGGAAGATGTGGACCAGGCTCTTGAGAATCTGAACCAGGCACTGGCACTACTGGAGAAAAAAGACGATGGCAAAGACGATACTACAGTATATAAAAATGGTATCTATGAAGGACGTGCGCTGTGCAGACCGGATGAGGACGAAGACTTCATGGCCTATAATCTGACGTTACAAGTGACAGTGCGCGATGACAAGATTGTTGCTGTTACCGATGTAAAAGGGGACGGCGATTCATCAAATGACAGATATATCCTTCGTGCGGCAAACGGAACATCGAATAAAAAAGGCGTGACAAGCCAGCTGATCGAGAAAGGTAATACAGAAGGAATTGATGTAGTATCGGGTGCAACCTGCACTTCAAAAGCAATTCTGGATGCGTGTGAGAACGCATTGCTTTCTGCAAAAAGACAGTAAAAAGAGACCAAGTGAAAGGAAGAGAAGAATGAGAGAATTCTGGATGCGCCTGAAGAGTGCTGTAGTGATCGTCGGGTTGATATTGGGATATAATTCCGTGCTGGAAACCAGAGCAAAAGATGAGGAAATTGCAAAGCTGAATGCCAAAATCGAAAATGTGGAAAGTCTAGAAGATCAGGAGTCAAAAAATGGTTCTTATAAAGACGGGACATATACCGGAGAAGCGGATGGATTTGGTGGAACTGTTAAAGTGGAAGTAATAGTAAAAAAGCAGAAGATTAAGGAGGTAAATATTGTCTCTGCTGACGGAGAAGATGGTTCTTATTTGACTATGGCGAAAGATATTATACCGAAGATTCTGGATGCGCAAAGTGCAGAAGTAGATACGATCAGTGGTGCGACGTTCAGTTCTACAGGAATTAAGAATGCGACAAAACAGGCATTAGAAAAGGCGGTAAAATAAATGAATGCAAAACAATTGAAAAAGATACATATATGGATAAGGGCAATCATCCAATTGCTGTATTTTATCTTTATTCCGTCGGTATACACGGCAGCATTTGCAGGTGTGAAATATATATTTACACAGATTGGTGCGGGTGAAAAAGTGGCGCTGACATCATTTGTTACTGTACTTATCGTGGTGTGTATATATACTGCTGTTTTCGGCAGATTCTTTTGTGGATTTGCCTGTGCATTTGGAAGTCTTGGCGATGGAGTGAATGCATTATACAGACTGATCTGTAAAAAGATGAAAAAGAAACCGGTGCAGATCCCGGACCGGATTGCAGACAGACTTGTATATCTGAAATATGTAATCCTGGCAATTATCGTATTTATGTGTTATGGCGGTGTATACAGTAAAGCGCAGGGAACAAGTCCCTGGGATGTATTTTCCATGATACATGCAAGAAATTTTAAACTGAATGGATATCTCATAGGGTTGGTCATTCTGGTACTTCTGATTGTCGGAATGTGTCTGGAGGAAAGATTTTTCTGCAGAAATTTCTGCCCGATGGGAGCCGTATTCTCACTGATTCCGGTGTTACCGATATTTGCGCTTCACAGAGACCGGGAATCCTGCATTCCAAAGTGCAGTGCATGTTCCAGAAAATGTCCGGCGAATATCGGACTTCCGACGGATGGTTCCTGGAAAGTAGAAGGCGACTGTTTCCAGTGCCAGAAATGTATAGATACATGTCCGAAGAGGAATATTCACTGCGGAGTGAAAAAGATCAGAGGCAATGAAATCTGGTTTACAATTTTAAGAGCGTTGATATTACTTGGATTATGTATCTGGCTTGGAGTATAAAATAACATAATATGCAGACATGTGTGGAAAATGCACATGTCTGATTAGTAAAATTTTTTTGATTATAAGTTAGAAAATACTAACTTAATAATAAATACTTTCATTAAGGAGGCTTTTATGAAAAAGAAAGAAATGAAGACAAAAGTAATGGCAGTTGCGATGTCGGCAACCATGGCAGCCAGCATTTGTCCGGCGGTACCGGCGATGGCGGTAACGAAAGATCAGGTGGCAAAAGATGGAACTTATACCAGTACAAAGCATGTTATTGATGAACAAGAGGAAAGGTGGAGCGAATATGATGTAAATGTTTCTGTTCAGGTGAGTGGAGGAAAAATTGCAGGAATAGAAGTAACACCAGGAGCTACATATGACAAAGAAAGTGATAGTTATTTTAATTGGGCGAAAGATGGAAAAACGATAAAAGGAGTTACTTATCCGGGATATACATCTCTGATTGGAAAAGCTGCTACAGAAGATACCATTAATAATTGGGATGTTGTAAGCAAAGCTACGTGTACTTCACATGCTGTTAAACAAGCTGCACTGGCAGCAATTCAGTCAGCACCGGGAGCGAGTACAGCAGTAACCGTTGAGACGTCAGCTTTGGAAGCTTCAATCACGAAAGCAAAAGTATTAAAAGAAAGCGATTATACAGCTGAAACATGGAGTGCATTAAAGACAGCACTTACGTCCGCAGAAACAGCACTTGCTGATAAGAAATCGCAGGATGCAGTTGATACAGCGAAAAGGAATCTTGATAGTGCGATCGGTAACCTGAAGGCAGTAGCGAAAGAAACGTACTCTTATGTATATGTAGGAATGACATGGGCAGAGTACTGGGCAAATGAAGGCGTATACCAGGCAGGAAACACAGCATCATCGAATGAAAAAGATTCACGTGGTGAATCTGATAAGGGAGCATTTGATGTTGTAACCAGAGCAACAGCAAACCACGGTTTACACAGAGGAAGTTTCCAGTGTATAGCAACAATATATGACGTAGAAGGAAATGTTTATAAATTAGCAGGATGGAAATCGGAGACAGAGCTTGTATTAACAGATGGAAGTACAGTAGCGTTTGATTCAAAGAATAAAACAATAGCCGGAAAGACATTGGATCATTATGAAGTATCAGGTCTGAAATATGTACCGGTAAAAGTAAAAACATCAGATCTTACATCATTAAAAGAGAAATACACAGTAGTAGAAAACGGAGAGACAATGTTTGGTGGCTTCGGAGAGCTAAAACTGAGTTCTTATACAGAGAAAGCAAACGTAACAGCTAACACATACGGACTGAAAGAAGCGGTAAAATCAGGAGATGGATTCACATTCACAGAAAGAAAGAACGAAGGAACAGAATCCGGAATCAAAGACCAGGCATTAAAGACAGCAACAGGAGTAGAACCTACAGTAAAAGATGCAAGTGGATCATACGGAGAATTCCTGAGAGTAGACATTAACGGGAATTACGGAGATCTCGGAGCAAACATGCAGGCAGTGACATGGACATACTATGGAAATGACAGCACATATAGCACGCCACTGAGAACATTCGGAACAAAATTCGCATCCGATAACTGGATGCACAAGTCAATGGGAATCCAGCTTGGACTGACAGATTCGCTCAGATGCCAGTTACCGGAAGGAACAGATGGAACAGGATACTGGAAACTGACAGTACGAGCACTTGGATATGAAGATTACGTATATAAGTTTGAAGCAAAAGCAGAAAATATCGTAGCAAAAGAACAGACAGCAACAGCAGAAGAGATTGCAGCATTGCGGGCAAAGGTAACAGAAGCTGAAGCCTTGAACGGATCAGACTATACAGCAGAAAGCTGGAGGAATCTGCAGACAGAATTAACAGAATCAAAAGATCTGCTTGCAAAAGACAAACCAACAGAGTCAGAAGTAAAAGAGCAGACTACACATCTGACAGATGCAATCAATAATCTTGTAAAAGCAGAAAAAGATGTATATGTCCTCATGAACATTCCATACGATGTATTCTACAAAGCTGAGACAACAAACAATGATGTGAAAGTGGATGCATTTACTTCAGCCACAAAGAATAAGACACGTACAGGTTCCCTTGCAGGAGGTTCCTACCATGTGAATGCAGACGGAAGCGACATCACAGGAATCACATATCCGGTAAAGGTAGACAGTTCTGTAGATCTTAGCAAGTACAAACAGGTAACAGATTCCGATTCGGTATCAATCACAGTGACAAACCGTGGAAAGACAACCACAACCGAATACAAAGGAAAAGACGCACTGTTTGAGAATGAAAGCTATGCATACTATACACTGTCAGAGACACCTGTTAATTACAAGGAAGTATCTGCTGATGCAGGAGGGAATCTTGTGTTCAGCGAAGTAAAAGGGCAGGAAGCAACAAAGCTTGAAGGCGTGACAGCAGAACTCTTGACAGAGTCTTCTTATGGCGATTACCAGTTGAACCTTGACGGACTTCCGGAGAATAAGATCACATCATCCAATGTCAACGCAGTAGTTGTAAAGACAACCGACGGAACATCTTATGGTATGCGTCATCTGGAGAATATCTGGAGAGGAAATGAGCTTGCATGGAGTACAGGATTTACAGATGCAGTACACAATTGCCCGACATCATCCGAACATTACAAATCTATGATGGGCAAGACCATTGACAGTATCGAATACTATACAACAGATGGCATCTACACAATGGATATCGCTGATCTTTATGTTCCGGTTAAATTTGCAAAGGCTGACAGTGCAGTGAGGGTTTCCGATGCAGATGTTTCAGACGGAAAGACAACAATAGAGAAGAATCTTCCGGATGATTTTGACCCAGAGTATAGCGTAGATGGATTAGATGTTACGTTAGAAGGAAGCACACTGACGTATAAGAAAGCAGATGCGGTTACACCTGGAAAATATACGCTTACAGTAAAAGATAAAGCAGGAAAATACGCAGATATCAAAGTATCATTCTTGTTAACAACGAAAGATATGCCGGCAGCTTATGATACAGAAAATAAGAAACTTGTAGAGGCAGAAGGATCTGATGCAGATGCGTTAAACGCTTATATCAAAAATATTTCATCTGTAAATGTAGATGGAAAAGATTATGCAGCAAGTGGAAGAGGAGCTGTAACGATTATTGATAAAGATGGAACACTTAAGACAGATGCAACGCCATTCGCTGGTGCAGAAGCAGGAAAAGAGTTCCAGATCACAGTAACTGCAACAGGCTATACAACACCACTCACATTTACTTATAAAGTAGCTGGTGAAACCCCGGCACCTTCACAGATTGATACTTCTGCACTGGAAGCAGCGATCGCTGAAGCAGACGGATTAAAAGAATCCGACTACACGGCAGACAGCTGGGCAGCATATCAGACAGCACTTGCAAATGCTAAGGCAGCACTGGAAGCAAAAGAAAGCCAGGAAGCAGTAGATCAGGCAAAAACAGCATTGGATAAAGCAAAAGCAGCACTTGCAAAAGCAGAAGAGCCAACAAAAGAAGTATCAACAGATGCACTTGAAAAGGCAATCAAAGCAGCAGGCGCTTTAAAAGAATCGGATTATACAGCAGACAGCTGGAAAGCACTTCAGTCAGCACTGACTGAGGCTAATACAGCACTGAAAGAGAAGAAAGATCAGGCTACAGTGGATAAAGCAACTGAGAATCTGAATAAAGCAATCAGTGCACTAGTGAAAAAGGACGCAGGAAAGAAAGCGAATGGTACAAGTGGCACATCCGGTAAGGCAGGATCAGGATCTGCATCGAATACAAATAATGGAAAAGCCGCAAAGACGGGTGATCCATCTGGCTTATTTGGATGGTTAGGACTTGCAGTAACATCTCTCGGAGCCGGAATCGGAGGATTCTCACTTAAGAGAAAGAAAAGAGAAGATGAAGAATAAGTAATAGAAGTTGTAAAAATAATGATTACTGCTTAGAGTAACTTGAGAAAAAGTACTCGTGATAACATAAGTAATATGATATCGCGGGTACTTTTTATTCTATATACCGGAAAATTCACAAAGACTACATAGTTCTCTGCTATAATAATAAAGATAGAAGAAAAATATATCATGAAAATATAGATTTAAGAGGAGGGCCGGGTCTTATGGATAAGATCAAAATATTAGTAGTAGATGATGAAAGCAGGATGCGGAAACTGGTGAAGGATTTCCTGGAAAGAGAAAGATATCAGGTGATCGAAGCCGGAGATGGTATGGAAGCGATGGAACAATTTTATGATGTAAAGGATATTGCGCTGATCATCCTGGATGTGATGATGCCAAGAATGGACGGCTGGCAGGTATGCCGCGAAGTGCGCCAGTCATCCAAAGTTCCGATTATCATGCTGACTGCAAGATCAGAAGAGAGAGACGAATTACAGGGATTTGATCTTGGCGTTGACGAATATATTTCAAAACCGTTCAGCCCGAAGATCCTGGTAGCCAGAGTGAATGCAATCTTAAGAAGAGCCAATGTAATAGGAGAGAGTAATGAGATCAATGCCGGCGGAATTGTGATCGACAAAGCGGCACATCAGGTGAAGATTGATGATAAGGAGATTGAATTAAGCTTTAAAGAATTTGAACTTCTGACGTATTTTGTTGAGAATCAGGGCATTGCATTATCAAGAGAGAAAATTTTGAATAATGTATGGGATTACGATTATTTTGGAGATGCAAGAACCATTGATACACATGTTAAGAAGTTAAGAAGCAAACTCGGAGAAAAAGGAAATTATATCAAGACAATCTGGGGGATGGGTTACAAATTTGAGGTTGATGAAGAATGAAAATCATAAGTGAAGAAAAAAAAGCAAAGATCAAAAACAGGCATCATTCGATCAAGACGCAGATGATCATGGCGTTTGTAGGACTGCTGATCTGCCTGGTAGTGACATTAATGTTCATCAATGGCAAATTTCTGGAACCATATTATATCAGTAAGAAGGAATCCCGTTTTATAGAGCTTTATGAAAAGCTGAATAATGTATCAAATGAAGATAAGTGGAACAGTGCAAGGAAAAATAGTTCACTTATTCATTTCGCTGAAAAGAATAATATTTCTTATCTGGTCATAGAAAAAGATAATGATGTACATACAAATGTGCATGATAAGAATATGCTGAAGAATCAGATGATGGGATATTTTCTGAATCAGGCACAGAAAGAAAGCAGAATCCTGGATTCCACGGAAGTTTACCAGATCAATCAGTCATGGGATCCATGGAATCAGAACTATTATGTAGATATGTGGGGAAGCTTGGATGATGGCAGTCAGTTCCTGCTCAGAAGTCCGGTGGAAAGTATGCGGGAGAGTGCGGCGATATCGAATCGTTTCTTATTATATATAGGAAGTATTTTGATGGTTGTATCTATCCTGCTGATCTGGTATTTTGCAAAACGTATCACAGAACCGATCCGCGAACTGGCAAGATTATCAGACCGTATGGCAGATCTTGATTTTGATGCGAAATATACCAGTGGTGGAAGTAATGAGATTGGGGAACTTGGTGAGAACTTTAACCGGATGTCGGAAAAACTGGAAAGTACAATTTCGGAGCTCAAGAAGGCGAATAACAGCCTGCAGAAAGATATTGAACAGAAAGATAAGCTGGAAAAGATGAGAAATGAGTTTCTGGGAAATGTATCGCATGAATTAAAGACACCGATCGCACTGATCCAGGGATATGCCGAAGGATTAAAAGAGGGTGTGAATGAAGATGCGGAGAGCAGGGAATTCTACTGTGAGGTGATCATGGATGAAGCTTCCAAGATGAATCAGATGGTTAAGAATCTTCTGACATTAAATCAACTGGAATTCGGCGATGAGGATATTGTGTTTGACAGATTTAATCTTACAGCACTTGTAAGAGGCGTGCTCCAGAGTATGGAAATCATGGCAGATCAGGCAGGTGCAAAAATTCTCCTGCATACAGAAGAAGATATCTATGCATGGGCAGACGAATTTAAAGTAGAGCAGGTCGTGAAAAATTATGTCAGCAATGCATGTCATCATGTCAGCGGGGATATGGTGATAGAGGTAAAAATGGTTCAAAAAGACGGTAAAGTACGGGTATCCGTATTTAATACCGGAACTCCGATACCAGAAGCAGATATCGTACATATCTGGGATAAATTTTATAAAGTCGATAAAGCGCATACACGCGAATATGGCGGTAATGGAATCGGGCTTTCTATTGTAAAAGCGATTATGAAATCTTTCCATCAGGAATATGGAGTAAAGAATTATGATAATGGAGTTGAATTCTGGTTTGAACTTGATGTACAATAAAGGATAATGGGCACGGAATGAATGGCCGGAGAGTCCCACATCACACGAAAGGCAGGATGACGAGATGATAGCGATTATCGATTACGATGCAGGAAATATAAAGAGCGTGGAAAAAGCCATGCAGCTTCTGGGACAGGAAGTAACAATCACAAGAGACAGAGAGACGATCATGAATGCAGATAAGGTAATCCTTCCGGGAGTCGGAGCATTCGGAGATGCGATGGGAAAACTCAGACAGTATGGACTTGATGAAGTAATCAGAGACGTAACAGCCAAAGGAACGCCATTTCTTGGAATCTGCCTCGGACTGCAGTTATTATTTGAACGAAGTGATGAGACTCCGGGTGTGGAAGGCCTTGGGATCTTGAAGGGAGAGATATTAAGAATCCCGGATCAGGAAGGACTTAAGATCCCTCACATGGGATGGAACTCACTAAAATTCCAAAATAATGGAAGATTATTTAAAGATATTCCGGAAGATTCCTATGTATATTTTGTACATTCGTATTATCTGAAAGCAGAGGATGAAGGCATTGTGACTGCAACAACAGAGTATAGTACACATATCCATGCTTCGGTAGAACAGGGAAATGTGTTTGCCTGCCAGTTCCATCCGGAGAAAAGCAGTACCGTGGGATTACAGATCCTGAAAAATTTTGCTGGAATCGAAGGAGGACGTGCATAATGTTTACAAAGAGAATTATTCCCTGTCTGGAT
>OGZI01003139.1_pt1 | contig 12067 bp, 9 predicted proteins | sample 1576711 | NCBI WGS metagenome assembly OGZI01 (sample SAMEA3541482, study PRJEB24748) | human gut metagenome | biome: human gut; feature: human-associated habitat; material: faeces | place: China | collected 2012
TCCATGGACGCTTTGCCCAGATCCTCCGCCAGAGCCTGTTCCAACCGGCTGCCCCATCTCTTCAGTCCCTGCTCCAGCTTCTCCAGACTTTTCCTTCGGGCCTCAAAGCTCTGGGTTCGTCCTTCCCCATAATACCGGCGCATCCCTCCCAAAATTTCTGTGTAATTCATTTCTTCCTCCTTAGCGAATTTTTTATACTTATAGTATATCATATCACTTTCTAAACAAATAGAAAGAAATATCTTCATTTTTTGTGCCAATGCGGCAATTTCACCAAAAGCTGTCTCCCATTCTTGGCAAGTGCCACGAAGTTTTCACCTTCTCTTGATTTTACCCCATGGAGAGTCCATAATAAAACCCGAAAGCAAATTTTCTACCGATTGGAGTGTCAATGATGAGTTATCAAGTATCTGCCAACATCCAGGAAACACTGGACAAGCTGCTGGCCCTGCCCCAGGTGCAGAAAGCCCTGGAATTTGCCCAGCAGGATGCCGACCAGACCCTGGAAAATCAGATTGAACTGTGCAAAATCGAAGCTCCTACTTTCCACGAGGAAAAGAAGGCGGCCCGTTATGCTGAGATGTATAAAGAGCTGGGCCTTGAAAATGTACATATTGACCGCCACGGCAATGTGGAAGGCCTGCGCCCCGGCAAGGGCGGCGGCAAAAAAGTGCTGATGGAAGGGCATATGGACACCGTTTTCCCCATCGGTACCAATCCCCAGCCCCGCAAGGAAGGCACCCGGGTTTATGCTCCTGGCATCGTGGATGACACCCGTGGCATGGTAGTGCCTCTGTCTGTGATCCGGGCCCTGGACGCCGCCGGCATCCAGACCAAGGGTGATCTGGTGTTTGTGGGCACTGTGGAAGAAGAGGGCATCGGCTCCTTCGGCGGTATGCTCAAATGGCTGGATGACAACCAGGTGGACGCCAGCATCAGCATTGACGGCCCCAGCGCCGAAGGCATCACTTATGAAGCCACCGGTCACATGACCTGCGAGGCTACTTTCCACGGCATCGGCGGCCATGCCCACGGCGCTTTCGGCAAGGTGGCCAATCCCCTCAATGCCGCGGCCCGGGCCGTAGCCAAGATCGCCGAATTCCAGGTGCCGACAGATCCCAAGACCTCTTTCTGCGTCTCCAACTTCCATGCGGGCAACGACGCCGGCATCCATGCCATCGTCCCCGAAGCCACCATCAAATTCAATCTCCGCTCCGACTCCCAGGAAGTGCTGGAAGAGCTGTACCAGCGGATCCTGAACGCTTTGCAGGAGGCCTGCGATGAAGAGACCGCCCGTTGGGGCAAGGACATCATTACCGTGACCCACAAGCGTTATTGCAATGTGCCGGCCGGTACTCAGGATGTCCATTCTCCCATTGTGGAAGCCGCCTATGCCATCAGCAGCTATCTGGGATATGAGCCCATCTTCTTCCATGGCGGCTCCCCCAACTGCAACATGGCCATCGGCAAAACCATCCCTGCCGTTTGCCTGGGCATGGGCAGCCTGGATTGCGGCGCTCACACCCTGCAGGAGTTCTTTGAAACCACCGACGCTCACAAGGGCGTACAGCAAGCTCTGCTTCTGGCCCTGCTCCTGGCCGGCGTAGACGGCGCCACCGACTCTATCCTGGCCTGATCGCCACTTAAAATTTAGCCATTTTAAATCCCCTGACGAAAATTTCGTCAGGGGATTTTTTTGCACCATTGCAATCCATTTTCAGGCAGAATTTCTTCCTGTATCTGGTTGATATCTTCCATTTTTTTCCTGAAAATGCATTTAAAAAAGAAATTTTCCATTTTGTAAAGCGCTTTACAACAACATAATTCTCCCTGTCGTACAATGCACCCAGAGCCTTCCCATACGGAAATTTTGCAACGCTGTCAGATCCCGAATATAGGCTCTTCCCTTTCTTCTGCTGAGCACTCCCGATTTTTGCATGGCGCACATTATAGCCTCCTTTTTTCTCCTTGTCAAACTCTAATTTTTTCAAATTTTATTAAAAAACTTACAAAATTGGAAAGGAGTCACTGCTATGGATTTCTTAAAAAACCTGTAACCACTAAAGTGGTTCAACCCCCTCTCTCTGCGGAAACGGTGGCGGAATGGAGGAAAGAATTTCCTGTTCTGAGCAAGGTCAATTACCTGCCCAACTGCAGCCAGGGACCTCAATCCCGCAAAAGCTGGGCAGCTATCGAATCCTACCTGGACAACTGGGCCACAGTGGGGATGGATTGGGATTTTTGGTGTGAGGAAGTGGAACTGGCCAAAGGGGAATTTGCCCGGCTGATCGGCGCCTCCCCATTTCTTCTCGCTTCCTGAGGAATTGCAGCAAGGTTTGCAGGCAATTCCTCAATGCATTCATCATCTTGCCTGATGTTTTTGTTGAAATCAACCAAAAATGCGACAGCATTTTCCTACACAAAAGTGTAAAGCAGACTACAAACTGCCAATATCTACCCATGATATACTGGCCTCACATTCAAAACCGTAATCATCCAGCTTCCGCTGGAAAAAAGCGGGAATCCACTTGTCTATCGATCATCTGTTCAAAGCACCTTTCCGCCCTGTGCAAGGCGGCCTGTTTCAAAAGGTGACCAAGGCCGATGTGGGAGACGGAGCCATACAGGATCTACAAGACCGCAGAAAACCGGAAAGCACGCAGCCAGACTGTGCTCAACCTGATGGAAACCGTGGGACTTTCCCGGAATCTGGCTGGAGCCTATCCCCATGAATTGGACGGTGGCCGCCGCCAACGCATTGGTATTGCCCGGGCCCTAGCTCTGGACCCCAAGTTCATCGTATGCGATGATCCGGTATCGGCTCTGGATGTATCTGTACAGGCTCAGATCCTGAATCTGATGCAGGATCTCCAGCAAGAGCGAGCCTTGACTTATCTGTTCATTACCCACAATCTGTCGGTGGTCAAGCACATTTCCACCAATATCATGGTAATGTATCTGGGTAAAGTCATGGAATTCAGCCCTGGTGAAGAGCTTTTCGAGCATCCTACCCATCCCTATACCCAGGCATTGCTTTCGGCCATTCCCGTTCCGGACATTGATGTGCAAAGACAGCGAATTCTTCTGAAAGGAGAAATTTCTTCTCCCATCGAACCCAAGCCGGGATGTCGCTTTGCTCCCCGCTGTGTCCACGCCAAAGAAATTTGCTCCCGCGAAGAACCTCCCACTGTTGAAGTTTCGCCTGGGCACATGGTGGCTTGCCATCTGGCCGGGCAACTTTCCTAGGCTTTCTCTCTATTCTATCCTCATAAACGAAAAGGTCCTGGAGTTTTCTCCAGGGCCTTTTCGCCGTTTTCATTGTTTATATTCCGAAATGGATCACATAGCATCCCTTTTCCCAGGCGTCATGTAAAATGCCTTTGAGGAAACACAGCTGCTCCTGCTGGGGCAATCGATCCAGTAGATTTTTAGCAGACGAGGGAGGAATGAGGGTGATCCCGGTATAGGCCAGCCCCTGGGCGGGCCGCTGTAAGCTATGCCAAAAGCAGGGGATGCTTCCAAAATGCTCCCACAAAGCATGTACCTCATCGTCCTCCACCGCCGCTGTTTCTCCACAAAGAGAAAGGTCGTATTTTTCATACATTTCTTCCGAAGCCGGGACTTTTTTCATTACGCCAAATTCATGGAAGGCCAAATTTTACTCCCTTCATTCTGTCCAGTTTTCCAGGTGAACGCCCACCAAAGGGAAGGTTCCTGCAAAAGGCACACGGCGAACCTCATAGACCGTTCCTTCAGCATCGACCCGCTGAAGTAAAAAGCTGCCCTGTACCTCCAGAACGCTTTGCCAGGCCTGGATTCCTCCGGACATACCGGGAGAAAGGGTCAAAGTTCCCATAGACCCTTCTCTTGCTGCAAAAACCACTTGGTCTTCGGCCACCCAGGCTAGCTGGGATTCGATCCACTCCTGCACTTGCTTGCGCAGGGTCCCGTTATCCAAAAGGCTCGTCCATTTCCCCTCAGTGATCACCGTTTCCTTTTGCCGATACAGGAGGATCTCCGGGGATGCGGTATGGTTCTCTCCTACCACTTTGCCCAAAGTGGCATAGGTTTCATCCAGCTGCCATGCATCCACTTGCAGGTTGGAAAAATAAGCATCCAAAAATGGAGCGGTCCCGGGCGATCTCTCCTCCTCCGGCTGCTTACCCGAATCGGAAAGCTGCTGCGGCGATTGCCAATAAACAACAAAACCGTCCGCCCAGGCACTTCCGCAGAGGGTCAGAATCAAAAACGCCGCCATACAAAATTTTGCTTTTCTCTTCATAGTTACCCCTCCTCTCTGTTTAATTTCATAATACATCAAACCATTTTTTATGTCAAGTAGGCAAAAAAATAACCTGTGAGGTCTTTCTCACAGGTTATTTTGATTGCTTTTAGATATGATCCATGGGATCGTCAGCAGGTTTTCCTTCGGGGGGAATCTCCTCCGTGTGAGAAGATGTGTTCAGCACCTCTTCTTCTGGCTGGTGGGTATAGCGGGCGTTATAGTCCACTTCCACCACTTTTTCCGGCGCCTGGGCTTCTTCCCCGTTGAATACCTTTTCAAAGGCTTCACCGCTCATGGTCTCATGCTCCAGCAGATAAGCGGCTACCCGATCCAGGATGTCCATATGCTCCTGCAGCATTTGTTCGCAGCGGCGATAGGCCTCGTCGATGATCCGCTTCACTTCCTCGTCGATGAGGGAAGCCACTTCTTCGGAGTAGTTCTTGGAGGCGGCAAAATCCCGGCCCAGGAACACTTCGTCGTGATCGCTGCCAAAGGCGATGGGACCCAGCTTGTCACTCATGCCGTAGCGGGTGACCATCCGGCGGGCAATGTCAGAGGCCCGCTCGATGTCATTGGAAGCACCGGTGGAAATGTCGTCCATCACCAGTTTTTCAGCAACCCGTCCCCCCAGCAGAGTGACCAGTTCGTCTTCCATCTCATTTTTGGAGGAATAGTATTTATCCTCTTTGGGCAGGCTCAGGGTGAAGCCGCCAGCCCGGCCACGGGGCACAATGGAAATCTGATGCACCGGGTCCTGGGTAGGCATCAGCCGGGTGACGATAGCGTGGCCCGCCTCGTGATAGGCTGTGAGCTTCTTTTCCTTTTCGGAATAGACCCGGCTCTTCTTTTCGTTGCCCATGATGACCTTCAGGAAGGCATCATCGATTTCCCGGTTGCCGATCTTCTCCTTGGAACGACGGGCGGCCAGCAGAGCCGCTTCGTTCAACAGGTTCTCCAGATCGGCACCGGTAAAGCCGGCGGTGGTTTTAGCGATGGCGTCAAAGTCCACATCCTCTTCAAAGGGCTTTTTCCGGGAGTGAACCTGCATGATGGCCTTACGGCCTTTCACATCGGGCACACCGATATACACCTGCCGGTCAAAGCGTCCCGGACGCAGCAGAGCACTGTCCAAAATGTCAGGACGGTTGGTGGCCGCCAGGATAATAACGCCTTCGTTGGCTCCGAAGCCGTCCATCTCCACCAGCAGCTGGTTCAGGGTCTGTTCTCTTTCGTCATGACCGCCGCCCAGACCGGCCCCTCTCTGGCGGCCCACAGCGTCGATCTCATCGATAAAGACGATGGAAGGCGCATGGCGCTTGGCCTGGTCAAACAGATCCCGCACACGGGAAGCGCCCACGCCCACATACAGTTCTACAAAATCCGAACCGGAAATGGAGAAGAAAGGCACACCCGCTTCTCCGGCCACCGCTTTGGCGATCAGTGTTTTACCAGTGCCCGGAGGGCCCACCAGCAAAACGCCTTTGGGAATACGGGCGCCCAACTGCAGGAATTTCTTGGGAGCCTTCAAAAACTCCACCACTTCCTGCAAGTCACTTTTTTCCTCATCGGCCCCGGCCACATCCTGGAAAGTCACCTTCTGGTCTTCGCTGTTGACCATCTTAGCCCGGGATTTGCCGAAGTTCATGGCGGATTTTCCGCCACCGTCCTGTTTATTCATCATATAATACCAGAACAAGCCGAAGAGGACGATAATGATCAGATAGGGCAAAAAGGCCGTCCACCAAGGCATGGTCATCTTTTCCGCAAAGTCCTGGGTCAGCGTTCCCGCCGCTCGCTGCTGACGGATGGTTTCACCCAGATCATAATAGAAGACCTCCAGCGAGGGGATCTGATAAGTGAACTTAGAGCCATCCCGCATGGTCATGGTCAGTTCGTTCTCATCGATGACAAAGCTGGCCACATCCTGGTTTTCAAAAGCCTGGGTCACATCGGAATAGGTCAGCTGAGCCTCCTTACGGGGCTCCATCAAAAAGCCAATGGTTCCGATGAGCACCACCAGCAGCAGCAGATACAGGCCAATGCCCTTCATTTTGCCGTTATTCAACGAATCATTCACACCTTTCGTGAGGCGGAGCTTTACGCCTGATACACCTCGGGTTTCAAGATACACAGATCGGGCAGGTTGCGGTATTTTTCCGCATAATCCAGGCCATAGCCCACCAAGAAGGCATCCGGCACCTGGAAGCCGCAATAATCGATGTCCACATGGGCCTGGCGGCGGGCCGGTTTGTCCAGAAGGGTCACCAGGCGCAAGGAGGCCGGTTCCCGTTCCTTCAGCATCACCAGCAAACGACTGAGGGTCACGCCGCTGTCCACGATGTCCTCAACTACTATAACATGCCTGTTCTGGATAATTGTGTCTAAATCTTTAATAATTTTCACCTTTCCGCTGGTCTGGGTGCCCCTTCCATAGCTGGACACCGCCATGAAATCCACCGAGCAGGGAATGGTGATGGCACGGCACAGGTCGCCCATGAACACAAAAGCCCCTTTGAGCACGCTGACCAGAATGGGGTCTTTCCCCTCATATTCCCGGGAGAGGATCTCTCCCAATTCCTGCACCTTTTCGGCGATTTGCTCTTTGGTCAGCAAAACCTCCGCCACATCGTCCCGCATATTTGCCATGGTCTTTTTCCTCCTCACAACCACCGTCCAGCCGGGGTCTTTTTCTCTCTCTTTTGTTTCCACCCGCACCGGGCCGCCGCACACCAGCACCGGCCCTTCTTCATCGCACACCAGAGGAATCCCTTCCCGCAGATGCACGGGGATCTTTTCATCGATCATCCATTTTTTAATGCTTTTGTGCCCGTTTTTCAGCCGGATCGTATCCCCCGTCCTACGGGGACGCAGCTGTACCGGTTCCCAAAGTTTCTGAAAGAAATCGGCTTTTTCTTCCGGCCCGGCCTCTTTTTTCCCCCGGTGCAGGGTGACCTGAAAGCCCCCTTCTTCTACCGGTTCCCCCTCCTTCAAAAGGCGAGGAGGAAAAGTACGATGCAGCGGATTTTCTTCCTTTTTCCGGCACACCAGCTGCCCATAGACCCGCCGGGCCTCTATCCCTCCCGGCAAGCTACACGCCGCCGAAGGGCCTTTTTTGCAAAGTGCCCACATTCCCTGGCGATGCCTTTCGGAAAGGACCCCCTCTCCACCGGCCTGACGGTAGAGCAAGGGAAACACCCGAAAAGCCACAGCATCCGGCGCTTTCGCCAAAGCTCCAGCGTCTATCGTCCCAGGGGTCAGGGAGTGTTCCTTCAAAAACTGTGCCGCACAGCTTTCCAAAAACTCTTCGTCTTTCCGGGCTCGCTCCCCGGCCTGGCTGATGTGCTCTTCTGCCTGGGAATTGATAGTTTTCAGCAAGGGAAGAACACGATGGCGCAAACGATTGCGGGCATAGGCCTCTTCCTCATTGGATGGGTCACTGCAATAGGGTATGTGGTTTTCCGTCAGATATTTTTCGATCTCTTCCCGGGAGGCCGTCAAAAGCGGACGGATCAGATCACTTTCCGATGCCGGAATTCCTCCCAGGCCCCGGGCACCCGTCCCCCGGCACAAATGAAACAAAATGGTTTCCACATTGTCCATCTGATGATGGCCGGTGGCAATTTTCCGGCAGCCGGTTTCTTTGGCAACCCGGCGGAGAAAGGCATAACGCAATGCCCTGGCCCCTTCCTCTGTGCCGCAGCCTTCCCGGCGGCAATATCCCAGAGTGTCTCCCTCTTCTATCCAAAGGGGGATTTTCTGTTCCCGGCAGAATGTTTCCACCAGTTGCCGCTCCCTGTGGGCATCCTCCGGACGCAGGCCGTGGATCAAATGAGCCGCTTCCACCTGAATACCCAACCGGGGCGCCAGCCGATGCAGCAAATGGGTCAACGCCATGGAATCCCCGCCGCCGGAAAGGGCGCAGAGCACCTTGTCTCCCGGTGCCGTCATGGCCTTTTCTTGCATAAAGGCCAGCACCTGGTTCTCAAGACTCATGATGGGTATTGTCCTGGCCGGAGAAACGGGTATACTGTCCCAGCCATTGCAATTCGATGGTGCATACCTCACCGTGACGGTTCTTGGCGATGATACATTCCACCACATTTTTCTTTTCGGTGTCCGGGTTATAGTAGTCGTCCCGGTACAGGAAAATAACGATATCGGCGTCCTGTTCGATAGCTCCCGATTCCCGCAGGTCGGAAAGCATGGGCCGTTTATTGGGCCGCTGCTCCGGGCCGCGGGACAGCTGGGACAGACAGACCACCGGCACATTCAGCTCCCGGGCCATCACCTTCATGGAACGGGAAATCTCCGAGATCTGCTGCACCCGGTTTTCCGAACTTTTGGAGCCCTGCATCAACTGGAGATAGTCGATGACCACCAGTCCCAACCGGTTTCCCATACGGCGGCACTTGGCCTTGATCTCCGACACCGTGATGGCCGAACTGTCCTCAATATAAATGTTGGTTTTGGAAAGCCGCGCAGAGGCATGGGCGATTTTGTCCCAGTCATTGTCATCCAAGGTGCCCATGCGCAATTTCCGGCTGTCCACCAGCGCCTCGCTGGAGATCATCCGGGTAGTCAGCTGCATATCGCTCATTTCCAGCTGGAAAATGGCCACATCCTTCCCCGATTTCTGGGCCGCCGACAACACCAAATTCAAAGCGAAGCTGGTTTTGCCCATGCCCGGACGGGCGGCAATCAAAATCAGGTCGGATTTATTCAGTCCGCCCAGGGCGTTGTCCAGATCGGCAAAACCGGTAGGAATACCCGGCAATTTTCCGGGGTTGGCCGCCAGCTCATCCAGCTGGTCATACACATCCTTGATCACCGACTTGATATGCCGCAGGCCATTGATCTCCCGCCCCTGGCGGATGGCATAGATCTTCTGCTCGGCCAGTTCGGCAATGGTGCTGGCCGTCTCCTGCTCATTGCGGGTCAGATCGAAGATCTCATTGCAGATCTGCTGAAGATCCCGAAGCATCTTCTTTTCCCGGACGATCTTGGCATAATCTTCCACATTGGCAGAAGTGGGTGTCACATCGATCAGTTGCAGAAAATAGGCCCTGTCGGCTTTGTCCTTATAGCCCAGGGCCTTCATTTCCTCCAGCACTGTTACCGGGTCGATCCGCTTTCCCCCGGTGAACATGCTGCTGATGGTATCGAAGATCATCCGATTGGTTTCAATATAAAAATCATCGGGCTGGAGCAGCTCCACCACTTTGGGCACGCAAGTGGGATCAAACAAAATTGCTCCGATGACCGCCTGCTCGGCCTCCACACTGTGGGGGGTCTGCCGGGCCAGAAGCTCATCCATGGTCAAAACCCCCTACTGCATCAGTTCTGCTCTTCCACGACCACTTTCACTGTGCCCACCACTTCCGGGTAAAGCTTGACCTTCACCTGGTAGGTGCCGAAATTCTTGATGGTCTCTTCCAGCACGATCTTGTTCTTCTGGATTTCCACCTTATGCTGGCGCTGCATCTCCTCGGCGATCTCCTTGGCGGTGACGCTGCCGAACAATCTGCCACCGGCTCCCGATTTGGCCTTGATGTGCACCGGCATATTCTTCAGCTCTTCCGCCAGCTTCTGGGCGGCTTCCTTTTCCAGCTTCATCCGACGGGCAGCGGCCTCATCGGCGATCTTCTTGGCATTGAGCACATCGGCTGTGGCCGGGGCCGCCAGCTTCCGAGGCATCAAAAAGTTGCGGGCGTAGCCGTCACTGGCTTCGATGATGTCGCCCTTTTTTCCCTGTCCCTTTACATCCTGCAGCAAAATCAATTTCATGGTCATTCACTCCCATCTCCGCGCGTACACAGGATGGAAGAGTCCCGCGCGGCAGGCTCTTCCCGCTCTGCTTCAAAAATCAGGCCGACGGGGCGTTGGAACTGTTTTCCCCATCCTCCTGGTCTCCAGCCAGATATTCCTCAATGGCCGCCCGAAGCCGGGCTGCCACCTCTCCCACATCGGCGTCCTGGAACTGAGCGCCCGCCATGGTCAGGCTGCCGCCCCCTCCCAGTTTCTCCAGCACCACCTGCACATTCATTTTCCCATAGGAGCGGGCCGAAATGGCCACATCGTTCTCATGCTCCCGGAAGACCACAAAGGATGCTTTGATGTCGTTGATGTTGATCAGCTCGTCGGCGGCCTGGGATGCGGTGGCCCGTTCGGTATCTTCGTCCATCACCGAAATGGAAACCCCCGGATAGGGCTGCTCGGCGTTGCTGATGATCTGGTATTTCTTGATGTAGGAATCGAAATTGTTGTTGAACAGGCGGCGGACTTCCACCGTATCGGCGCCACACTGTTTCAAATAGGCGGCGGCCTCGAAGGTACGCACGCCGGTTTTGACGGTAAAGCTCTTGGTATCCAGGAAAATACCGGACAAAAGCGCCTCGGCCTCCTCTTTTTTCAGATCCTGAGAACCGGTGAGGATGTACTGCAAAAGCTCTGTAACCAGCTCACTGGTGGAGCTGGCATAGGGCTCATGGAGGCTGATGACATAGTTTTCGATATAGCTGGCCGCCCGCCGGTGATGGTCGATGACCGCCACCCGCTGAATGGTCTGGAGCACTTCGGGATAATCCACAAAATCCGGCCGGTTGGTATCCACCACAATGAGAAGAGAATTGGAATCGGCGATGAAAATGGCATCGTCCGGCTTGATGAAGGATTCCCGGTATTCCTCCAGCCCGGCCAGTTTGTCGATCAGGTCCTTGGCAGAGGTGCGTTCGCTGTTGACGATAAAATAGGGCTTCTTGCCACACTTGCGCACGGCGGCGCAGATGCCGGCCGCAGCGCCCACCGCATCCAGATCGGAAAGCTGGTGGCCCATGATGAACACATAGGAAGAATCCCTGATGTACTGGCGCAGGGAATTGGCCACCACACGGGACTTGACCTTGGTGCGTTTTTCCACTTCCTTGGCGTGACCACCATAGAATTCAAAAGCATATTTGCTCTTGATGACCACCTGGTCGCCGCCACGGGCCAAAGCGGTATCCGCTGCCAGACGGGCATATTGATACAGCTCGTTCAGATCGGTATCGCCCTTGCCGATGCCCATGGAGATGGTGGCGCTGATACCGGTGCTGCTTTTGATTTCCCGGACTTTGTCCAGCAGATCAAACTTCCGCTCCACAAACTCCAGCAGATCTTTCTGTTCAAACAAAAACAGGTATTTGTCCCGGTCCAGCCGCCGCACCACGCCATGTACCGGCTCGGTCCAGTTACTGATCTCCTCATCCACCTGGGCGGTGAGTTTGGATTTTTCGCTTTCCGAAACCCCTTTGATCAGCTCTTCATAGCTGTCCAGCACCAAAATGGAAAGCACCGGACGGGTGCGCTCGTATTTGGTGCGCAGTTCGCTGTAATCGGTCACATCCACCCAGTACATAGTAACCAGCAGCGCGCTGGAAGCGTCTTTTCCCGAGCGGACGATGTTGCCATACACATCGAATTTCCGGCCATTCACCGCCACCTCATAGGGACACTTGCTCCGCCCCTCCATGATCCAGCGGGTATCAAAACCTTCGATCACATCGGTGATGTGCAGATTGAACATCCGCTCATGGGCGCCGGTGATCTCATAAAAGCTGTCGTTGCTCCACACCACTTCCCCGGTATCCATGCGGAGGATGGCGGTGGGCAGCGGAAAATTCATCAAGGAGTTTTTCGATGCGTCATCCACCTGGAACAAAAGCGTTTCCACTGTCCGGCGAATATCGGCCCGCCGCCGTTTGGCCCGGGCCCGGTAAACGATATAAAGCACCACCACAACGGCCA
>OGZI01003143.1_pt1 | contig 12062 bp, 10 predicted proteins | sample 1576711 | NCBI WGS metagenome assembly OGZI01 (sample SAMEA3541482, study PRJEB24748) | human gut metagenome | biome: human gut; feature: human-associated habitat; material: faeces | place: China | collected 2012
TTTGGCAGAGAAAAAATGGGGGGGCAGCGTATCATGATGGTCCGGGAACGAACCCAGGAAATAGAAAAGGATCCCTTGGCCCCATACGCCTATTTTTCCCAATTTACCAAAGGGAGGCGGGAGCCCGAAGAGGAATGTGCCCTGCGCACTTGTTACCAGCGCGACCGGGATCGTATCATCCATTGCAAAGCGTTCCGCCGGTTAAAACAGAAGACACAGGTGTTTCTGCTTCCGGAAGGTGATCATTACCGGACCAGACTGACGCATACGCTGGAAGTCGCCCAGATCGGTCGCCAAATCGGCGCATTGCTCGGCTGTGATCCGGACGTGGTCGACTGCGCCTGTCTGGCCCATGACCTTGGTCACCCGCCGTTCGGGCACAACGGGGAGCGTGCGCTCGCCGACATCGCCGGCAATATCGGCGGCTTCGAGGGCAACGCACAGACCATGCGTATCCTGACCCGGCTCGAACCCAAGATCTTTCACCCGGACGGGCGTTCGGCCGGCGTGAACCTGACCCGTGCGGCCTTGGATGCGGCCGTCAAATACCCGTGGACCTTGGCCGAAGCCGACCAACACCCCAAGGGGGAGCGGTCGAAGAAGTTCTGCGTCTACCCGGATGATGAGCCGGTGTTCCGCTGGCTCAAAATCGGCGCGCCCCAGGCCGCCAAGCCCATGGAATGCCAGATCATGGACCTTTCGGATGATGTCGCCTACTCCGTGCATGATGTCGAGGATTCCATCGCCACCGGCGCGTTCGATCCGATTGTGCTCGCCGATCCGAAGATGCTGGACCACATCATCGAGCAGACGCGCGCATGGTATGGGGCGAAGTGGGATGCCGACAAGCTGCTGGCCGCGTTCATGCGATTGCGCCGAGAGCATTTGTTCCCTGCACATTTCAATGGTTCGCGCGAATCGTTGGCACAGCTCAAGAACATTACGTCCGATTTGATCGGTCGCTTCTGCTGGTCGGTGGAAACCGCCACGCGCGACACGTATGGGCCCGGGCCGTTGACCCGGTATTCCGCGAACATCGTGATTCCCGAGGACACGAATTACGAGATCGTGGCGTTGAAGGGCATCGCCGTGTACTTCGTCATGGCGCCTCGCGAGCGCGAGCCATTCCATCAGGAGGAGCTCAAGATCGTATCGGATTTGGTCGATGTGCTTATGGCCGATTCGCCGCTCCCATCCGACGCTTTGGAAAGCCAGTTCCTGGCCGATTGGAATGAATCCACCAATGACAACGAGCGCCTGCGCGTCGCCATCGATCAGGTCGCAAGCCTGACCGACAACTCCGCCCTGGCCCTGCACTCCATCTTGTGCTGAGGGCGTGTTGGGCGGGCGCTTCCCTCAGTCTCGCTGCGCGAGCCAGCTCCCCTCGGGTGAGGGGAGCTGTCGCTGTAGGCGACTGAAGGGAGTTTCGCGGAAGAAATGATAACCGACGGTAAAAATTTACCGTGTCTCAGGTGAGGCGGTACTCTAGAGACTTATGGTCGGAATGATTAAGAAAGAAGATGTCGAGAAGGTGCGCGCCGCCGCGGACCTGTATGACATTGTATCTGCGACCGTAACGCTTAAGCCCTCCGGCACCGGCACCTTCGTGGGCCTGTGCCCGTTCCACGACGAGAAAACCGGCAGCTTCAACGTGCGTCCCTCGCTCGGCGTGTGGCACTGCTTCGGCTGCGGCTTGGGTGGCGACGTATTCAAATACGTCGAACAATCCGAAAACATCGACTTCCGCGAAGCCGTGGAACTGCTCGCCGACAAGTACCATATCGAGCTGCACTACGAGAACAGCGGCAACGGCCCGGCGCGCGAGAACACCGGCTCCAAGCGCACGCGACTGCTGGAAGCCTGCGAGGAAGCCCAGCGCTTCTTCGTCTCCCAGATCTTGACCAAGGAAGCACTGCCCGCCCGCAAGCTGCTTGGCGGCCGCAACTTCTCCCAAGCTGATTGCGAACGTTTCGGCTGCGGCTACGCGCCGCAAGGCTGGGATAATCTCGTGCGCCACTTGGCCTCCAAGGGGTTTACGCAGAAGGAAATCCTCGACGCGGGCTTGGCCCGTCAAGGCCAGCGCGGCATCTATGACTATTTCCGCGGCCGAGTGACCTGGCCCATCCGCGATTCGACCGGCCGCACGCTCGGCTTCGGCGCGCGCAAACTATACGAAGACGATCAGATCGCCGCCAAATACATCAACACGCCGGACACGCAGCTCTACCGCAAAACCCAGGTGCTTTACGGCATCGATTTGGCCAAATCCGCCATCGTCAAGAAGCGGCAGGTGGTGATCGTCGAAGGCTATACGGACGTGATGGCCATGCACTTGGCCGGCATCGACACCGCCATCGCCACGTGCGGCACGGCGTTCGGCGCCGAGCACGCCAAGATTGTGCGCCGCCTGATCGCCGACGATTCGCTGGGCGCGGTCCAGCTGGTCGGGCCGTTGAAGGTCAAGGACCAGCCGTTGAGCTCGCGCATCGTGTTCACGTTCGATGGTGACGCCGCCGGCCAGAAAGCCGCGCTGCATGCCTTCGGCCTTGATTCGGCCTTCCTCTCCCAAACCTTCGTGGCCGTGGCCGACGACAATCTCGACCCGTGCGACCTGCGCATCGAGCGAGGCAACGAAGCAGTGCGTTCGCTGATCGCCCGCGCCAAACCGTTGTATGACTTCGTGATCGACGCCGCCATCAGCCGGTTCGACCTGACCTACACGCCCGGCCAAGTGGGTGCGATGAAAGCCGTGGCCCCGCTGGTGGCGCAGATTCGCGACCGCTCCCTATGGGACGCTTACGCGCGCAAGTCCGCGGGCCGTATCGGCGTGGATCTTGAGGTGATGCGCCGCGAGGTGATGAACGCGCGCCGGCAGATGCATGTACGCGATGAGGACGCCTACGCGCCCAAACGTCGATTCGAGCGTGACGAGCCGCGTGTGGAACCCGGCACCAACCCATACGCCAATCCGGCCACGCGCAAGGCGTTGGAGCGCCGTGACGCCGCCGAACAGGCATATTTCAAGATCGACGACGCCGTATTCATCGCCGAACAGCAGTTCATGGCCGTGCTGATTCAGGTGCCGCGCGCCATCGACCGCACCATGTTCGGGCAGCTGACCATCGACCATTTCATGACTTCGGTGTTCCGCACCCTGTTCCAGGCGATCGCGGCCGCCGGCGGACTGCCATCCGACGATACCCCGCAGGGGCTGTGGATGCACAACCTCACTAAGGCCGGCGGACCGATGCTGAATCAGGTGATCAACGAGCTGGCCGTCATGCCGTTGCCACTGCCTGGCGACGACGGTGGTAATGGCGCACAACCTCCGCAGTCGAACGTGCCTGGGGGAGTCGGCGGTGGTGCGGCCGCCGTGCAGCTACGCCCTGCCACGCCGGAAGAGCAGCGCTATGCCACCGAACTGCTCACCCGATTGTTGGACATGGGCTTCATGCGCCAGATCGGTTTGGCCAAACGCCGCATGGCCCAGCTGCCCGACGGCGAAGAGAAGATAACCCTCCTCGGCCAGATCACCCGCATGGAAACCGCCCGTAAAGACCTCCAAGCCCAAATCTACGGCAACACCGTTGGCTAGTAATCTCTCCCTCTGACGAGGGAGGTTACTGGCCGCAGTCGGGCGGGGCGAGAGAAGCGACGTCAGATATATCGCGCAGCATCGATGTCACATCAACTATTCGTTTGATATTAACTTTTTAATGACAAACGATAAATTATGGTATAATGCAAGTATGAGTTGCTTGGTTTGCGCAATGAAGCGGAGGCTCAATCATGGCAACGACAAAGAAACTATCCTTCGGTTTGGATAAGGCCGGTGGCGCGGCCTTGATCCTGGCCCGCATCGGTGCCGCGCTCCTATGGATCATCGCAGCGCTCGCGGCCGTGGTGTGGGTGGTATTCCTCATTTCCCCGCGCTCGTTCGCCGCGAACTTCGGCAGTGTCGACCTGAATGTCGGCGGCGCGTTCACCCTCAGCATCAAGGGCGACTTGTTGGACTACTCCTATAATCTGCAGAACTTCCACGACGGTCCCGTCAACATGGTAGCTACCATCTCCACCGGTCTGGCGAGAATGGTGGTCTACGCTCTACTGGCCTTGGCGTTCTCCGAAATGGCCGCACTGTGCAAGGATTTGACGGTGTGGCTTGCAGACGGCAGGGATGCCACGCCTTTCCAAGGCATGGTGTCCGACCGGTTGAACAGGGCTGGCTGGTATCTGATTGTCGCGCCGATTGTGGGTCTGGTGAACTTCATCGTATGTTTCCTGGCTGGCACGGGCGGCAACTGGGGCTTATGGATGAGCGGCATGATGGTGATGATTGGCATTATCCTGTTGCTGATTGCGCGCATCTTCGATTATGGCATGGGTCTGCAACGGGAAGTCGACGGTCTGCTGTGAGGGGGAAGAGCGCCGTAGGCCCGCGTGGCGCCGGTCCGAACAGGGCCGGTCCGAACACCGAGGGCCCGAATGAGGACAGCCTGAACATCGTTGATTCGAGCGAGACCGGCCTGAATACGGCTGACTCAAACTCCACCGGTCCGGCCGGCATAGGCCATATCGTCCTGCGCCTCGACCGCATCATGGTCGAGCGAGGCCGCTCACTCAACTGGCTGGCCGATCAGGTGGGCATCACCAACGTGAACCTTTCCAAAATCAAAAACAATCGCGTTTCCGCCATCCGCTTTTCCGCCCTCGCCGCCATCTGTGCGGCATTGGATTGCCAGCCCGGCGACATTCTTGAATATGTGGATGGCATTTCGGGCGATGCGGACGATGCGAATAGCAAGTAATCGCACGCATGCCAACTCTTCTCCTCCTGGCCTGTGATTGATTGACAATCAGGGATTACATGCCAAATGGGAGAGATAAACATGTGGAGGTTGGATTGGATGGGTGCAGAAGTTGCGAATTGGTCCCATCCAAATTGGACTGGTTTGGGTGGGGCCAATCCACTCCGTTCAATAATGAAGCGCGATACCAAGCAGCGTCGAACGAAGGGAAACTCATGACGCAGAATCGTGCGGAACTCAACCGTAATTTGGCCCAGATGCTCAAGGGCGGCGTGATCATGGACGTCACCACGCCCGAGCAGGCGAAGATCGCTCAGGACGCTGGTGCCTGCGCGGTGATGGCGCTCGAGCGCATCCCCGCCGACATCCGTGCCGCCGGCGGCGTTTCCCGCATGAGCGACCCGGCCATGATCAAGGGCATCCAGGAAGCCGTGTCCATTCCGGTTATGGCCAAGGTGCGTATCGGACACATCGCCGAGGCCCGCATTCTGCAGGCCATCGAAATCGATTACATCGACGAATCCGAGGTGCTTTCCCCGGCCGACGACGTGTACCACATCGACAAGAACCAGTTCGATGTGCCGTTTGTGTGCGGTGCGAAGAACCTGGGCGAGGCGCTGCGCCGCATCGCCGAGGGCGCTTCCATGATCCGTACCAAGGGCGAGCCCGGAACCGGCAACGTCGTCGAAGCCGTGCGCCACTGCCGCATGGTCCTCGGCGAAGTCCGCGCCCTGTGCGCCCTGCCCGAAGAGGAAGTCGCCAACTTCGCCAAGGAAAACGGCGCGCCGCTCGAACTCGTGCTCAAGATCCGCGCCGAAGGCCGTCTGCCTGTGGTGAACTTCGCCGCTGGGGGCATCGCCACGCCCGCCGACGCCGCTCTCATGATGCAGCTCGGCCTTGATGGCGTGTTCGTGGGCTCCGGCATCTTCAAGTCCACAGATCCGGCCAAGCGCGCCAAGGCCATTGTCGCAGCCGTGACCCACTACAATGATTACAAGATTCTTGCCGAAGTCTCCCGCGATCTCGGCGAAGCCATGCCCGGCCTGGAAATCTCGACCATCGCGCCCGAACAGCGTATGCAGGAACGGGGCTGGTAAACCGATGGCCGCAACGTCCGCTCCGCGCATCGGCGTGTTGGCCATTCAGGGGGCCTTCCGAGAACACGTCCGCTCTCTCTGTCTCTGCGGAGCCGAAACCGTGGAAATCCGCACGCGGGAAGACCTCGAAGGTCTCTCCGGCCTCGTGTTTCCCGGCGGCGAAAGCACGGTCATGGGCAAGTTCCTTATCGAATGGGGCATGATGGACCGTGTGCGCGAGCTGATCCTGAGCGGGATGCCCGTATTCGGCACGTGTGCGGGGCTTATCCTGCTCTGCTCGGACATCCTCGATCATCCCGGGCAGCCGCGCATCGGCCTCTTGAACGCTTCCGTGCGCCGGAACGCCTTCGGGCGGCAGATCGACAGCTTCACGACTCCGCTGGAGCTGTGCCCGTTCCCCACAGCGAGCGGCAATCCAACGGATCAGCCTCCCCTCGAAGCCGTGTTCATCCGAGCGCCGCTCATTGAAAAGATCGGCCCCGGCGTGGAGGTACTCGCCCGGGTCAACGGGTTCCCCGTTGCCGTGCGGCAGGGGAACGTCCTCGCCACCTCCTTCCATCCCGAGTTGACCGATGACCTGCGTCTTCATCAGTGGGTCGTGGATATGGCTGGAAAGAATTAAGCATTGAGAAGGGGAGAGGGGGCCTTTCTGGACAAAGGCCCCCTCTCCCCTCCTCAAACGCCTCCCCTCTCCCTCCCAAGACTTTTGCAAGGGGCAATGACGGCAACGGGAACCGCGCAGTATCGGTTCGGAGGCTTTCGTCTCCCGGCAACGCAAAAGTATAAATACATTCTTGCCTTTTTAAACAAAAACGGCACGCCCCTCTCTTCCAGCCATAGAACCATCCTTCATCAGGGATTCGATAACGTTGAAAGTCTTTGAAGTGGGGGATGGGTTTTGGGGAAGGGGGATAAACGTGGGGGTCCCCTTCTACAGAAAATTTCTCCCCCTTCCCCAATCTTCCTCACGTCCTCCCTCCTCCAGCCATACCATACCAGTGGACAGAGCACGGCCTGACAACGTATAGAACCCCAGACGGACGCTTTCACAGCGGGAACATGAATCCCGGCGTTTCGGAGGACCTATATGCGATTTCTTCAATTTTGCGGCCTGATCCTGCTCGGCGGCCTCGTCAGCTGCTCTTGGCAGAGCGCCCCCACTCCCCCCCCAGTGGAACCCCAACCGCTTTCACCCGTGGCCCAGTTCATGGTCGCCAACGCCACAGGCGCTACGGCGGTCATAGAAGATGAAACTTTCGGCGGCGAAGTCCGTGTAACGCTTGAAGACGCCTTCCTTTCCGCAGCGGGCGAAACCTGCAAGCGGGCTACCCTGCTTTCGGCGCAGCATGAAGCGGAAATCGTCGTGATCTGCCACAACGGGCAGGAAGGCGACGGAAGCACCCCCGGCGAATGGCGGCTCATGCCCCGCGTGTGGGGCAAGGGCATTTCCACGCCGTAGCCTGTCGGCACATCCAAGCACCCCCTTCCGGCGCGCCGGGAGGGGCGTTTCCTGTCGTCCTCTTTTGGACGCCGTTCGACCATCCTTCTGGAGGCATCCCTTGTTTTCCCGCAGTAATCTGCTGTTTTTCCTTTGTTGCCTGCTGGCTATGACGTTTGCCCTTCCGGTGTCGGCCGCTGATGCCGCATCCGCCAGCGCCACGGCAACGGCGACCGCCACAGCTTCGGCCCCGGCTGCGCCTGCGGCTCCGGCAGCCGATCCCGCTCCGTTTGGAACCAACCTCTTTCAAGGGCACTTTTCCCAAAGTTCGACCAGTAAGGTCATACAGAGCGGCGACCGCCTGATCATGCGTTTGTGGGGCGGACGCACGATGGACGATATCCTGACCGTCGATCCCGAGGGCATGATCACCATTCCCGATGTCGGGCGCGTGCCTGTGGCGGGCCTGCCCATCGATGCCAAAGAACCGCTTGAACAGGCCATCAAGAGCAAGCTCAACGCGGCGGGCGTGGTCGATGTGGAGATGTATATCCGCCCGATGGACACCCAGCCCGTCTCGATCTTCGTGACCGGCTTCGTGCCCCGCCCCGGCAATTATACGGGCACGCCGTCCGATACCATCCTCGCCTTCCTCGACAAGGCGGGCGGCATCGACTCCAAGCGCGGCAGCTACCGCAATATCCGCGTATTGCGCCAAGGGCAGGAAGTGGGCTCGTTCGACCTCTATCCCTTTGCACTGAAAGGCGCCATGCCGCATATCCGCTTTCAGGACGGCGACACCGTTGTTGTCGGCGAAAAGGGGCCTTCCGTCATCACTTCCGGCGAAGTCCGCAATACGGCGCGCTTTGAATTCAAGCCCGGCGAACTGACCGGCGCGAAGCTCATCGAGCTTGCCGATCCGCAGCCGAGGGCCACGCACGTCAGCCTCAGCGGATCGCGCGGCGGCGCTCCCTACAACCTGTATCTGCCCATGAACGACTTCAAGGCGTTGCGCCTTGAGAACGGCGATCAGATCAGGTTCCTCGCGGATCGTCCCGGGGATACCATCATGGTCGAAGCGCAGGGGGCCATCCGTGGCGCGTCGCGTTTCCCCGTGCGCCGCAACACGCGCCTGCACGAGGTCATGAGCTACATCGCCGTGGAACCGGGCCGCGCCAACCTCGAAGGCCTGTACATCAAGCGCAAAAGCGTGGCCGTCCGCCAGAAGAAGGCCATTGAAGACGCCCTGCGCCGTCTGGAGCAGAACGCCTATACCGCTACATCAGCCAGCTCCGATGAAGCGCAGATCCGCTCCAAGGAAGCGGAAATGCTGTCCAATTTCATTTCCCGTGCCAAGGAGGTGCAGCCCGAGGGCGTCGTCGTGGTCGGCACCAAGGGCAACATCGCGGATCTCGCCCTTGAGGACGGGGACGTCATCGTCATTCCCGAGAAGACCGATGTAGTGCTCATCAGCGGTGAAGTCATGATGCCGCAAGCCATTGTCTGGAACAAAGACAAGGATATGGACGACTACATCAAGGGGGCTGGCGGATTCAGCAACCGTGCCGACGAATCGAACCTCATCGTCGTCCATCCGAGCGGCGAAGTCGTCCCCCGCGCCAAGGAAGTGCTGCCCGGCGATCAGGTGCTCGTCCTGCCTCGCGTGGAATCCAAGAACCTGCAGGCCGTCAAGGACATCTCGCAGGGGCTCTATCAGGTCGCCGTCGCCTGCAAGGTTATTTTAGATCTGTAATAGATTGGGAGGGAGGGGAACCTTTCTGAAGAAAGGTTCCCCTCCCTCCCCAAACCCCATCCTCTCCTTCCCAAGGCATTCAGCCTTATCGAATCCCTCCCCCATACATTCCCTGTTTTCGCCGGATCCTGCGTAGCGATCTACTTCTCAACAGTGTAGAAATACACGATCTATCCGTTCGGCCATGTACTACTTGCGGCAGGCGGCTCCCACCTTACGGGAGGAGCCGCTTCTCCCTTATTGTCCGAAAAATCAGGCAAGTCATCTTTTCATGACAATCAGTCAGAAAAAGATGACTCACTATCCCAGTGCGCGGATCGCCGCCGACATGATTCCGGGCAGTTAGACTCAGGCCTAAATGGCACCTTTTTTGCTGTTTGCGTGACAATGGTGTGAAAAAAAGCACTATAACCGCGAACGGGATGAATCGTATGTTCTTTCGCTCCATGAAAGTCTGGATCGCGGCAACGGTACTTGTTGTGCTCGTGCTGGCAGGCACGGCGATAGGGGTGCATGTCACCTCATCGACGTCGTTCTGTCTGTCCTGTCACGAAATGCGGGTGCATCAGCAGGAGTTGGCGCTTTCCCCCCACGCGCAGGATGCGAGGGGCAACGCCATCGAATGCGTGCAATGCCACATTCCGAGCACCAACATCGTCCGTATGCTGTCGGCCAAAACGTGGCTGGGGACCAAAGACTTGTGGGTACACGCCACGACGGGCGGCAGCGTGACGCTCAACCGGAGGGAAATCCAGCCGGAGGCGCGGCGCTTCATGGATGACGCCAACTGCCGCGCCTGCCATGAGGATCTGTACCGCAACGCCAAGAACGATGGGGCGATTTCCGAATACGGACGCCTCGCCCACGACAACTATCTGGACAAGAACGGATCGTCCCGCAGCGGCTGCGCCGGGTGCCACCGCAACATCGCGCACCTGCCGCCCGAGGACCGCCATTACGACGCCAACGCCGCATTCGCCAGCAAGCTCACCTTCAAGGAGGTCAGGTAATGGCCAGACTGCTGAAAAAGCCTCTTATCATCGCGTTAGCCGCAGTGATCCTGCTGGTGATCGGGTTCTTCGCCTACATCCAGAACGCCTTCACCGGGACGCGCTGCGAAGCCGCGAAGCATCTGGACGCCGACATGATCGGCGACTGTTACGGCTGCCACCTCAAGGTGACGCCGCAGGTTGCGCAGGACTGGTATGAAAGCAAGCACGGCGTCACGCTGGTCCGCTGTCAGGTCTGCCACGGCCAGCCGGACGGCAAGGGCTCTGTCCCGTTCAAGCGCGTCCCCGGCGTGGAAGTCTGCGCGGCCTGCCACGGCCTCGCCATCGACAAGATGACCGCCCTCTACGGCAAGCGCGACGACTGCTCCACCTGCCATCCCTATCACGCACGGCCCATGCACGGAAAGGTGTATGAAAACCGCCAAGCCACAACCAAGACGGTGCTGGAATAGGAGGAATGACAATGCAAATGACCCGACGTGATTTTCTCCGCTCCGCAGCCATGAGCGCCGCCCTGGCGGCTGTGGCCGGACCCGCGGGCGTTGCCCGCGCCGCCGAAGCCAATACCCCCGAAAAGTGGGTCAAGGGAGTCTGCCGTTACTGCGGCACCGGCTGCGGCGTGCTGGTCGGCGTGAAAAACGGCAAGGCCGTCGCCATCAAGGGCGATCCCAACAACCACAATCAGGGCTTCCTCTGTCTCAAGGGCGCGCTCCTCATCCCGGTGCTCAATTCGCCCGACCGCGTGACCAAGCCCATGATCCGCCGCACCAAGGGCGGCCGGCTTGAGCCGATTTCGTGGGACGAAGCCCTCGATCACATGGCGAAGAAGTTCCGCACCACCATTGATACGTATGGCCCCGATGCCGTGGCGTGGTACGGCTCCGGCCAGTGCCTGACCGAGGAATCCTATCTGGCGAACAAGATTTTCAAGGCCGGGTTCAAGACCAACAACGTGGACGGCAACCCGCGCCTGTGCATGGCCTCCGCCGTGGGCGGCTATACGACCACGTTCGGCAAGGACGAACCGATGGGCACCTATGCCGACATCGACCGGGCCTCCACCTTCTTCATCATCGGCTCCAACACTTCGGAAGCGCACCCCGTCCTCTTCCGCCGTATCGCCCGCCGCAAGCAAAACGAACCCGGCGTGAAGATCATCGTGGCCGACCCGCGCCGGACCAACACGTCGCGCATCGCCGACCTGCACATAGCCTTCCGTCCGGGGACCGACCTCGCCCTCATGAACGGCATGGCGTGGGTCATTCTGCACGAAGAACTGGACAATCCGCGTTTCTATAACAAGTACGCAATATTCAAGACCAATGACGGCAAGGATGCCACCTTTGACGACTACCGGGCGTTCCTTGAGGACTATACGCCGGACAAGGTAGCCAAGCTCTGCAACATCCCCGAGCAGCAGGTATGGGAAGCCGGGCGCCTGTTCGCGGAATCCCCCGCGACCATGTCCCTGTGGTGCATGGGCATCAACCAGCGTATCCGCGGCGTGTGGGCCAACAACCTGATCCACAACCTGCACCTTATCACCGGGCAGATCTGCCGCCCCGGCGCGACCTCGTTCTCCCTGACCGGACAGCCCAATGCCTGCGGCGGCGTACGCGACACGGGCTCGCTCTCCCATCTGCTCCCCGCCGGGCGCGTGGTCGCCAACAAGGCCCACCGCAACCAGATGGAAGCATTCTGGGGCATCCCGCAGGATTCCATGTCCCCCAATGTGGGGTATCACACCATCGCGCTGTTCGAGGCCCTCGGCAAGGCCGACGTGAAGGCCATAATCATCTGCGAAACCAACCCCGCGCATACGTTGCCGAACTTGAACAAGGTCCACAAGGCCATGTCCAATCCGGACACGTTCATCACCGTCATCGAAGCGTTCCCCGACGCGGTGACGCTTGAGTACGCCGACCTCATACTGCCGCCCGCGTTCTGGGGCGAACG
>OGZI01003149.1_pt1 | contig 12043 bp, 9 predicted proteins | sample 1576711 | NCBI WGS metagenome assembly OGZI01 (sample SAMEA3541482, study PRJEB24748) | human gut metagenome | biome: human gut; feature: human-associated habitat; material: faeces | place: China | collected 2012
AACTGCATGAGCTGGCTGATTTTGAAGTTATTCAGCTCAACGATACTCACCCGACCATTGCCATTCCTGAGCTGCTGCGCGTGCTGATTGATGAGCACCAGATGAGCTGGGACGATGCGTGGGCCATTACCAGCAAAACCTTTGCTTACACCAACCACACCCTTATGCCAGAGGCGCTGGAGTGCTGGGACGAGAAGCTGGTGAAAGCGCTACTGCCGCGCCATATGCAAATCATCAAAGAGATTAACGACCGCTTTAAGACGTTGGTTGATAAAACCTGGCCGGGTGATGCTGAAGTCTGGGCGAAGCTGGCGGTGGTGCACAACAAACAGGTGCGCATGGCTAACATGTGCGTGGTCAGCGGCTTTGCGGTTAACGGTGTGGCGGCGCTGCACTCCGATCTGGTGGTGAAAGATCTGTTCCCTGAATATCACCAGCTCTGGCCGAACAAATTCCATAACGTCACCAATGGGATTACCCCACGTCGCTGGATTAAGCAGTGCAACCCGGCGCTTGCCGCACTGCTGGATAAAACGCTGAAAAAAGAGTGGGCCAACGATCTCGACCAGTTGATTAACCTGGAAAAATACGCCGACGACGCGAAGTTCCGTCAGCAGTATCGCGACATCAAGCTGGCGAACAAAGAGCGCCTGGTGAAGTTTATTAAAGCGCGTACCGGTATTGAAATAACGACTAACGCTATCTTTGATATTCAGATTAAACGTCTGCATGAGTACAAGCGTCAGCACCTCAACCTGCTGCATATTCTGGCGTTGTACAAAGAAATCCGTGAGAACCCGCAGGCAGATCGCGTGCCGCGCGTATTCCTGTTTGGCGCAAAAGCGGCTCCAGGTTACTACCTGGCGAAAAATATCATCTTCGCCATCAACCAGGTTGCACAAACTATCAATAACGACCCGAAAGTTGGCGACAAGCTGAAGGTCGTCTTCCTGCCGGATTATTGTGTCTCGGCGGCGGAAATGCTGATCCCGGCGGCGGATATCTCTGAGCAGATTTCAACCGCAGGGAAAGAGGCTTCCGGCACCGGTAACATGAAGCTGGCGCTGAACGGTGCGTTAACCGTTGGTACGCTGGATGGCGCAAACGTCGAAATCGCCGAGAAGGTGGGTGACGAGAATATCTTTATCTTTGGTCATACCGTGGAAGAGGTGAAGGTGCTCAAAGCCAAAGGCTACGACCCGGTGAAATGGCGTAAAAAAGACAAAGTGCTGGATGCTGTCCTGAAAGAGCTGGAAAGCGGGAAATACAGCGACGGCGACAAGCATGCCTTTGACCAGATGCTGCACAGTATCGGCAAGCAGGGCGGCGACCCGTATCTGGTGATGGCGGACTTCGCGGCCTACGTTGAAGCTCAGAAGCAGGTTGACGTGTTGTATCGTGACCAGGAAGCCTGGACCCGGGCGGCGATTCTGAATACCGCACGTTGCGGCATGTTCAGCTCGGATCGCTCCATCCGCGATTATCAGGCTCGTATCTGGCAGGCGAAACGTTAAGGAATCGCGATGGAAAGCAAACGTCTGGATAATGCCGCGCTGGCGGCGGGGATCAGCCCCAATTACATTAATGCCCACGGTAAACCGCAGTCTATTGGTGCCGAAACCAAACGGCGTTTGCTTGACGCCATGCATCGCACCACCGCTGCCACTCAGGTGGCGGTAACTCCGGTGCCGAATGTCATGGTCTACACCGCTGGCAAGAAAATGCCGCTGGCGGTTGAGGGAAGCGGAGAGTTTAACTGGCTGCTGACCACCGAAGAGGGCGTGCAGCACAAAGGGCATGCCGTCGGCGGTAAATCTTTCACTCTTCCGGCGAAGCTGCCGGAGGGGTATCACACGTTGACCCTGACCCAGGGCGAGCTGCGTACCCATTGTCGTATCATCGTGGCGCCAAAGCGCTGCTATGAACCGCAGGCGCTGTTAGCCGGGCAGAAGCTGTGGGGCGCATGCGTTCAGCTCTACACCCTGCGATCAGAAAAGAATTGGGGGATTGGCGACTTTGGCGATCTCCGCGCCATGCTGGTAGATGTGGCGCAACGCGGCGGCGCGTTTATCGGGCTTAATCCTATTCACGCGCTGTATCCGGCTAACCCGGAGAGCGCCAGCCCGTACAGCCCGTCTTCACGCCGCTGGTTGAACGTGATTTATATTGATGTGAACGCCGTAGACGATTTCCGCCTGAGTAAAGAGGCGCAGGCGTGGTGGCAGAAACCCGCGACTCAGCAAGCTCTGCAACGTGCGCGCGATGCCGAGTGGGTTGATTATTCTGCCGTTACTGCACTGAAGATGACGGCGCTACGTATGGCGTGGAAAAGCTTCTCTGCGCGTGATGATGAGCAGATGGCGGTATTTCGCCAGTTTGTGGCTCAGGAAGGGGATAGCCTCTACTGGCAGGCAGCCTTTGATGCGCTGCATGCGCATCAGGTGAAAGAGGACGCATTGCGCTGGGGATGGCCGGTGTGGCCGGAAGCTTTCCAGTCAGTGGACTCGCCAGAGGTAAAACGCTTCTGCGAAGAACATCGTGATGACGTAGATTTCTACCTGTGGTTACAGTGGCTGGCGTATACCCAGTTTGCTGACTGCTGGAAAACCAGCCAGAGTTTTGCGATGCCGATTGGACTGTATCGCGATCTGGCGGTTGGCGTGGCCGAAGGTGGGGCGGAAACCTGGTGTGACCGCGAGCTGTATTGCCTGAAAGCCTCGGTTGGTGCGCCGCCGGATATTCTCGGTCCACTCGGACAAAACTGGGGGCTGCCGCCGATGGATCCGCACATCATTACGGCACGCGCCTACGAACCGTTTATCGAACTGCTGCGCGCCAATATGCAGAACTGCGGTGCGCTGCGTATCGACCATGTTATGTCGATGCTGCGTCTGTGGTGGATCCCCTACGGTGAAACTGCCGATCACGGCGCTTACGTGCACTATCCGGTCGATGACCTGCTTTCAATTCTGGCGCTGGAGAGTAAACGTCATCACTGCATGGTAATTGGTGAGGATCTGGGTACTGTGCCGGTGGAGATCGTCAGCAAGCTGCGCGACAGCGGCGTGTACTCCTACAAAGTGCTTTATTTCGAGAATGACCATGAGAAAAACTTCCGTACGCCGAAAGCGTACCCGGAACAATCAATGGCAGTCGCGGCGACGCATGACCTTCCTACGCTTAAAGGTTATTGGGATAGCGGCGATTTGACGCTGGGTAAAGCACTGGGCCTGTATCCGGATGAAGTCGTGCTGCGCGGGTTGTATCAGGACCGAGAACTGGCGAAACAGGGGCTGCTGGACGCGCTGCACAAATACGGCTGCCTGCCAAAACGTGCCGGTCACAAGGCATCCCTGATGTCGATGACGCCGATTCTTAATCGCGGCATGCAACGCTACATCGCTGACAGCAACAGTGCGCTGCTGGGCCTACAACCGGAAGACTGGCTGGATATGGCTGAACCGGTCAACATTCCGGGGACCAGCGACCAGTACAAAAACTGGCGGCGTAAGCTCACCGCCACGCTGGAGCAGATGTTTGCCGATGAGAGAGTGAATAAGCTGATTAAGGATTTGGATAAGCGGCGAAAAGCGGCGGCGAAGAAGAAGTAAAAAGCCGGGGATTTCCCCGGCTTTTTTATGGTGATAGTTCGTAGCACGTAGGCCTGATAAGCGCAGCGCCATCAGGTAATTCTGACGCACATTGCCGGATGGCGGCTTTACCTTATCCGGCCTACAAACTGTCTCGATTAAACCACCATACCCAGCAGCAGACACCCTACCAGACCGCAGACGGAGATAATGGTTTCCAGCATTGACCATGACTTGATGGTTTCACCGATGGTCAGGTTGAAGTACTCCTTGAACAGCCAGAAGCCTGGATCGTTCACGTGGGAGAAGATGACAGAACCGGAACCAACCGCAATAACCATCAGCTCAGGGCTTACGCCGGTTGTTGCAATCAGCGGCGCCACTATCCCACCAGCGGTGATCGCTGCAACGGTTGCGGAACCCAATGCGATACGCAGTACTGCAGCGATAGACCATGCCATCAGCAGCGGAGACACGTTAGAGCCGTGCATCATTGAAGCGATGTATTTGTCCACGCCGCTATCAACCAGGACCTGTTTGAAGGCACCGCCACCACCGATGATCAACAGCATCATCGCGATGATTTTGATTGAGGACACCAGCGTGTCGTTAATCTGATCCATCGAACGTCCGCGGTTCAGACCAAACGTGAACATCGCAATCAGCACTGCAATCAGCGTTGCCATGACCGGGTCACCGAGGAATTCTGCAACCGTCAGGAAAGCATGACCTTTCGGCAGAATCATCTCCGCCACGGCGCGCATTGCCATCAGGATAACCGGGACCAGAGAGGTCCAGACGCTGACGCCAAAGCCTGGCATCTCTTCTTCAGTGAAGGTTTTTGCGCTGTACAGACCTTCCGGGATTGGCTTATCAATGCCTTTCAGGAAACGTGCGTATACCGGACCGGCGAGAATAACGGTCGGGATTGCCAGAATCGTACCAAACAGCAGGGTTTTACCCATATCTGCGTGGAAAATGGTGGCAATAGCGGTTGGACCCGGGTGCGGTGGCAGGAAGCCGTGCGTTACGGACAGTGCCGCAGCCATTGGCACGCCAACGTACAGCAGCGGGATATTGGCAGCAGCGGCAATGGTGAACACCAGCGGCAGCATCAGTACGAAACCAACTTCGTAGAACAGGGCAAAACCAACGGTGAAGCCGGTTAATACCACCGCCCACTGAATATGTTTTTTGCCGAATTTAGCAATCAGGGTGGTTGCGATGCGCTGTGCGCCGCCGCAGTCCGCCAGCATTTTGCCCAGCATGGCGCCAAAACCCATAATCAGGGCGAGGCTGCCAAGGGTTCCGCCGACGCCGGCTTTAATTGAACCGATGACTTTATCCAGTGGCATCCCTTGCATCAATCCGACAGCAAGCGCCACCAGGACGAGAGCGATGAAGCCGTTCATTTTGAAACGGATCATCAGGAGGAGTAACAAGATTACACCGATAGCAACGATGACTAATGGCATGATTTACCTGGCCTTAACTTTGTTATGGGTAACGTCAGTGTTTAGATGACAAATTCCGATTGTCCCGACCGGGAACAGAGTATTCTCAGCACCAATGCTGGTTGCCTGCAAAACTAATCAGTTTAGCGGACTATTATGTGTGTGTTAGGTGCTGATACGAATGATACGGGTAACATGTGGCGCTTGAAAATCACCTGGGCAGGCAAAATTTAAATTATGAGAGGCTGGTCAAATTATGCGGGGGATTATTACAGGATACGTGCAGAGAAATGTAAGGGCGTAGGCCGGATAAAGCGTTTACGCTGCCATCCGGCATCGATGCCCGGTGGCGACGCGGATGCGTCTTACCGGGCCTACAAGTCTGGTCGTTAGTAGTAAGAGTGCTCGCCGCGCTGGTGTTCGGTTAAATCGCGAACGCCTTTCAGTTCAGGGAATTCAGCCAGCAGCTGCTTCTCGATACCTTCTTTCAGCGTCACATCGACCATTGAACAGCCGTTACAGCCGCCGCCAAACTGCAGAATGGCGTAGCCTTCATCGGTGATTTCCATCAGAGATACGCGACCACCGTGGCCAGCCAGCTGTGGGTTGATCTGCGATTGCAGCATGTACTCCACGCGTTCCATCAGCGGCGCATCATCGGCAACTTTACGCATTTTGGCGTTTGGTGCTTTCAGGGTCAGCTGGGAGCCTAACTGGTCGGTAACGAAATCGATTTCTGCATCTTCCAGATACGGTGCGCTCAGTTCATCAACATATGCGGTCAGCAGGTCAAATTTAATGGCGGTGTCGGTTGCTTCCACGGCGTCCGGCGGACAATAAGAAACGCCGCATTCAGCGTTAGGCGTGCCGGGATTAATCACAAATACGCGGATTTGTGTCCCTTCTTCCTGATTTGCCAGCAGTTTGGCAAAGTGCGCTTGTGCAGCATCGGAAATATGGATCATAGTAATGGCCTAATAGTTGACTATTTTACTTGGTTATAATACGCCCATCATCGAGGCTCTACAAGGTTCGACACAGGCACCATACCTGGACAGTCGCCGCGCCGTTGCGTAAAAGCAGCTGCGCGATTTCCGCGACGGTACTTCCGGTAGTGACGACATCATCCACAATAACCATATGGAGTCCCTGCACCGGCAATTCAAGGCGAAAGGCATTTTTCAGGTTACGTTTACGTAATCGGGCGCTGAGATGGTGCTGTGTGGCGGTTGCCCGAACCCGCGAGATGGTCCGGCTGTCCCAGTCGCAACCCAGCCAGCGTGCAAGCGGACGGCACAGTAAATCGCTCTGATTAAACCCTCTGCGCCAGTGTCGACGTTGCCAGAGCGGGACGCTGACCAGCCTGTCCGGCAGAGGAAGAGCGCTGACGCGCCGGGCCTGTAGTACCTCCAGCAACAGCAAACGCGAAAGAGCGGAGGCTGTTTCGCTGCGTCGCGAAAACTTGAGCTGGTGGATAAGCCCGCTCAACGGCGGAACATAGTCGCTGACGGTAACCAGTCTCTGCCACGGCGGCGGTTTTTGCAGGCAGCGCCCACAGGGAATGACGGTATGAGCGGCAGGGAGTCCACATTGAGGGCACAGGCTGGCGTGTTGACGCGTTGCCCGCGTACAGACTGAGCAGATCCCCCAATGCCCTAACGTCAGGGGCATTCGGCATAGCCAGCACAATCCCGGTACTGTTAGCATAGATGCATCCTTTCAGGCTAAAAGAGAACAATAACTGATGAATGACATCTGGTGGCAGACCCAGGGTTCGGGAAATTGCCATCTTGTGCTGCTGCACGGATGGGGACTGAATGCGCAAGTGTGGCATTGCATAAGCGAGGAACTGAGTTCGCATTTTACGCTGCATCTTGTCGACTTACCGGGATTTGGTCGTAGCCAGGGTTTCGGTGCAATGTCACTGGAAGAGATGGCTGAGCGGGTATTGAAACAGGCACCGGAGAAAGCTATCTGGCTCGGCTGGAGTCTGGGCGGGCTGGTCGCGAGTCAGGTAGCCCTAACGCATCCTGAGCGTGTTCAGGCGCTGGTGACCGTCGCGTCTTCCCCTTGCTTTAGCGCGCGGGATGAGTGGCCGGGTATCAAGCCAGAGGTGCTGGCAGGCTTCCAGCAGCAGCTGAGCGAAGATTTCCAGCGTACAGTGGAGCGTTTTCTGGCATTGCAAACGATGGGTACGGAAACCGCGCGTCAGGATGCGCGAGCGTTGAAGAAAACGGTGCTGGCTTTACCCATGCCGGACGTCGAGGTGCTTAATGGCGGGCTGGAGATCCTGAAAACGGTCGATCTGCGAGAACCGCTGTGCACGGTGGAAATGCCTTTCCTGCGGCTATACGGCTATCTTGATGGCCTGGTGCCGCGCAAAGTCGTCCCGATGCTGGATGCCCTGTGGCCGCAGAGCGAGTCGTTGGTGTTTGCTAAGGCGGCGCATGCGCCGTTTATCTCGCATCCGGCGGAGTTCTGCTCAGCGCTGGTGGCGTTGAAGCAGAAACTATAAATTTGATGTGTTGCCCGGTGGTGCAATGCTCGCCGGGCCTGAGATTAATGGCTGCGCGTAGCCAGATCCTCAGCGGTCAGGCCAGTAATTCTGATGATGGTTAGTGGGTCTATACCATCAGCCTGCATGGTTGATGCAATACGTAATGCTTCCTCTCGTTTGCCTTGTTGCAGACCCGTTTGTAACCCCTCCTGTAGCCCTTCTTGCAACCCTTTCTTATGGCCTTCCTGAAGACCATTAAGGTGCCCTTCCTGACGTAATCTTTCGGCAATAGTCATCAACTTTTCCTTATGTTGGGGTAAACGTTCGGCGATTTCATGAATAAATTCCCCAAAATGCATGGTGTCTCCGGCTTGCATCAGGTAATTAAACAAGGCTTTCAACTGGTTGTCATTAGCGTGTCCTTTAACAAGCAGGATGGCCAGTTTTTCTACCAGCCCCATCAAATCGCGTTTACGAATATGCTTTTGGATGAGCTCCAACAGCGCCATCCGGCGATGCTGCATAATCTCGTCATCGGGCACAACAGTGATATCGATCAGTGGAAACGCGGTGCTATACCTGAGAAAAAAGATGACGAGACTCTACTTCCCAGGTTACCAGTAATCATCCACGGATTAATAATGATGCGTGGCTGGCTGGAAGATAGATCTTTTTTGCTGAAATAATGAAATCTGTGTGGAATCCATTACGCAAAAAAGCCGGATATCAGCGTAAACGCGCTATCCGGCCTGGACGTTTGCATCATTTGTAGGCCGGATAAGCGTAGCGCCATCCGGCAAAGAGCATCTGATTAGCGTAAAGCCCACCACTCGCGCAGGCAGGCTTTACCTTCCGGGCAACTTTTGCAGCTTCCGGAAAGACACCCGTCGGCATCTTCCTGAATCCGCACCGCTTTGCCCATCTTTTCTAACTGATTCAGCATGGCGTCAATCATGGGCTGCGGGGTATGCAGCGTGTGGCTAATTTGTGTCGCCTCCATGCGCCCCCGCAAAGCCAATAAATCACGAACCTGAATAAGTGATGCCATTGTCGATAACCTTAGTGGCAATCGCCAGTCGTGCTGGAACAGCAGGAACTCGCCGTTCTGTTGGTTGCCAGCAGTGCGAGGTCCACGCGGCTGCGAGCTCGACGCAGCAGGCCCAGCAACACGATGTTAAACAGGATGACCGCTAAAATGCACACCAGGCTGTAGGTCGGGTGCTCTTTGTAGCTGACCGTCTGATAAAACAGCGTCGACAGAGAGTAGGCGATATTCAGGCCCCACAGAATCGAGAAGCTCATCCAGCCACGGCTGGATTCACGTGCGATAGCGCCCATCACTGAAATGCACGGCACATACAGCAGAACAAAGATCAGGTAGCTGTACGCGGCGGCGGCGCTGCCAAATTTCTCGCCCATCACGCCCATTGCGCCCGTCGCCATTTCGCCGTCGCCCTTGCTGGCTTCGATAGGGTTAGCCAGTACGCTCAGGCTGAAGGTGTCTTTCAGGCTTTGCCAGGTTTCATCCACTGCGCCGAGCAGCTCGTCACCGAGGTGGAAATCTGCCGGGTTGAACTCTTCTTCCTGAATGTTTTCCGCGGTATAGAGCGTGTTCAGCGTACCCACCACCACTTCTTTCGCCATCGCGCCGGTGAACAAACCTACGGTTGCCTGCCAGTTATCTTCGTGAACGCCAATCGGTTTAAACACGGGAGTAATAACACGGCTAACGGAGGCCAGAGCAGAGTCGTTGATGTTATCGACGATTTTCCCGCTCAGCGAGAAACTGTTAAACGCGCTGAGGAAAATGCTGACGATGATGATGACTTTACCTGCACGCAGAACGAAGCCTTTCAGGCGTTGCCAGGTCTGAATAATCAGACTCTTGATGTGCGGCACGTGATATACCGGCAGCTCCATCACGAACGGCGTTGCTTCACCACGCATGATGGTGTGTTTGAGCATCAGGCCCGTCAACACAGCCATCACGATACCCAGTACGTACAGCGAGAAGACCGCCAGTGCGCCGTTCTGACCAAAGAACGCCGCGGCAAAGACGGCGAAAATCGCCAGACGTGCGCCGCAGGACATAAACGGCGCCATCATGATGGTCATCAGACGCTCACGCGGGGCGTCCAGCGTACGTGCGCCCATCACGGACGGTACGTTACAGCCAAAGCCGACGATCAGCGGGACGAACGATTTGCCCGGCAGTCCCAGCGCCTGCATCAGACGGTCCATCACAAACGCGGCGCGCGCCATGTAGCCGGAGTCTTCAAGGAAGGAGAGGAACAGGTACATCATGCCGATTTGCGGTACCAGCGGCAGCACGGTGTTAATCCCGCCGCCAAGGCCCTGGGCCAGGAAGATAGTGAGCCAGTCCGGGAAGTGCAGCGTGTAGCCAATCCACTGAATACCATGGATAAAGAGTGCTACGGAGCCAACGTCAAACAACGGTTGCAGCGCGCCGCCGATGTTAATGGCGAGCAGGAACATCAGGTACATCACGAACAGGAAAATCGGCAGCCCGAGGAAGCGGTTGAGAACGATTTTATCTACCGCGGTGGTGAAACGGCTCGGTTCTGCCGTCAGAGTATTGCTGACGGTATCGCAGATAGCGGCAATGCACTGATAGCGCGCATCGGCGATGTGCAGCGCCGGATCGTCCATAGTCTCGCTCAGGCGTGCGATGGAGGCATCGAGATTTTGCGCGGCATCACCCGCATAGGCGCGGCTGTAGATATCGCCTTCCAGCATCTGCAGGCCCAGCCAGCGGCGCTGTTTGAGCGGCATATCTTTGGCCATCGCGTCGGCGAGGGAATCCGCTTCCTGCAGCAACGGCTGGGCATAATGGACCAGCTCGACGGTGTCGTTTTCTTTGTAGCGATCGATCGCCAGCTTCAGCGCTTCAATGCCGCGGGCGCGGGTGGAAACCAGCGGAACCACCGGGCAGCCAAGACGTGCTGAGAGGGCGTCGATATCAATACGGATTTGCTGCTTTTCAGCGATATCCAGCATATTCAACGCGACGATGCAGGGGATGCCCAACTCAAGCAGTTGCAACGTCAGGTAGAGGTTGCGTTCAAGGTTTGAAGCATCGACCACGTTGATCAACAGATCCGCGTCGCCGCTTAAAATATAGTGGCAGGCAATCTGCTCATCGAGAGAGGTCTGGGATGAGATTGTCGTCAGAGAATAGGTGCCGGGTAAATCCACCAGCGTGACCTGATGGTCCGTTGTGGCGAAATGACCTTCTTTACGCTCAACGGTAACGCCAGCCCAGTTGCCTACACGCTGGCGCGCGCCGGTGAGCTGGTTGAATAAAGTTGTCTTGCCGGAATTAGGATTACCAATTAAACCAATGGTTAGTTTTTTCATTTTTATAGACTCACTGTATTAACAGGAAACCGCTTCCACTTCTAATAACGCCAAATCCTTTTTACGCAATACCAGACTTACGCGACGCGTTTCGATATGGATAGGATCGCCGAGCGGGGCGACGCGTACCACGTTGAAGGATGAGCCGGGTAGCATGCCAAGTGACAACAGTTTCTGACGATAAGCCGGGCTGATTTCACGGGCAAAGCCGGTAATTTTCCACGCACTGTCAGGAGTGAATTGCATAGGGACCTACTTATATCTCGCTAACTGGATGATTACCTCATGGGGCGACAGGGCGGCATGAGACCAGATGATTAGCCAACGTAAGGAAAGAGTAAATAATCAACAAAACAATGATAATGAGAATGGTTTCTATCATCAATAGAATAAATGTGACGGAATGTACAATTGGATAATAATTTGAGCCAATTTTGATATTCCTCAATATTTATTCTGGTAGGGAAAGAATGGTTCGCGGAGGTAATTATTGAGAATCTTAATGTTTAATTAAGGTTTCATCTGTTAATAAAGTGATAAATATATTGTGGTGAAAAGCGGGGGATATATTAAATATGCCGGATAAGGTATTGATTCCGTCATCCGGCACACGGTTTAAACTTAGCGCTTTTTACCCATTGCCGCCGCCAGCGCATCCATCATCGCGCTGTTGCCCGCAGGCTGGGCGTCACGACCACGCGGTTTCGCCGCTTTTGGCGCTGGGCGATTGCCCTGAGTGCGATCGTTATTCCCGCCGCCGCGACGCGCATTGGTTTCACCCGGCTGCTCGTCCAGACGCATGGTCAGCGCGATACGCTTACGTTGCAGGTCCACTTCCAGCACTTTCACCTTCACAATGTCGCCCGCTTTCACCACGGTGTGTGGATCTTCGACGAACTTATTCGACAGCGAAGAGATATGCACCAGACCATCCTGATGAACGCCGATATCAACAAACGCGCCGAAATTGGTGACGTTGGTGACCGCCCCTTCCAGGATCATTCCCGGCAGCAGATCGTTCATGGTTTCTACGCCATCGGCAAACTGCGCGGTTTTAAATTCAGGACGCGGATCGCGGCCCGGCTTTTCCAGCTCTTTGATGATGTCGGTGACGGTCGGCACCC
>OGZI01003158.1_pt1 | contig 12027 bp, 13 predicted proteins | sample 1576711 | NCBI WGS metagenome assembly OGZI01 (sample SAMEA3541482, study PRJEB24748) | human gut metagenome | biome: human gut; feature: human-associated habitat; material: faeces | place: China | collected 2012
GACCAGCCAAAGCCAAGCCAGCCAAAGCCAAGCCAACATTGCCGCTATCCAGATCCAGGGGGATGACGGTTCCTATCCCGGCGCAGGTACGGTCTATTATAAAAACGCAACCGACTACCAGATCAACATGGAAGATCTGCTGAATCAGAACGTTTCCATTCCCTTTTCCCTGGATGAACCGGCGGTACTCATCGTCCACACCCATGGCAGCGAGGCTTATACCCCTGATGTCGCCAACTGGTACACCCCCACCGACACCGACCGCACCACCGACACCAATTACAATGTGGTGCGGGTGGGCGCTGAAATGGAAAAGATCTTAAACGAAAAGGGAATCAAGACCATCCATGCCACTGTGCTGTGTGACAGTCCTTCCTACAACGGTGCCTATAACCGGGCGCTGGAAGTGATCCAGCAGGCTATCTCTGAAAATCCCTCCATCAAATTTGTCATTGATGTGCATCGGGACGCCATGATCACCTCCAGCGGCAAGAAGTACAAAACCGTAGCCCAGATCGGCGGACGGCAGGCGGCCCAGCTGATGCTGGTGGCCGGCACCGATGGAGGCGGCCTGACCTTTGACGACTGGCCGGATCATCTGGCTCTTGCAGCCAAGATCCAGCAGCAGATGAATGCCCTCTATCCCGGCATCATGCGGCCCATCAATGTACGGGCCGCCCGCTTCAATCAGCATGTGACTCCGGGAAGTATGCTTCTGGAGGTAGGCACCAGCGGCAACTCCCTGGATGAAGCTCTTTACTCCGCTTCCCTCTTTGCCGATGCATTAGGGGATATTTTATTAGACATGGCGAAATAATAAAATTATATATTGCATTTTGTATTGTTTTCCTGTATCAAAAGAGAACTGGGACCAATGGTCCCAGTTCTCTTTTTCTGTTATTTCACCTGTGTGCCGCCCCATTCCACGGCGGTATAGCCCTGCCGGGAAACGGGAGTCAACACCTGCTCCTTCATCTCCACCGGCTCCTGCAGGCCCTTCCAGGCCATAAACACCCGGATCAGGGTATCGGGGGCGGGGTCGATGATCAGAGCGGCCAGGCTGGTGTATTCCTCCTGTTGGAAGGCAATCTGGTTATAGGGGTTCTTCTCCATCAAAGGCAGCCAGTATTCCAGAAAGTCCTGGCTTTCTTTTTCATTCAGCCCCAGAACAGCCAGAGCCTTTTCCAAAAAGGCTCCGGTATCCTGACCAGGCACCACAAAGCCCTCTTCAAACTGGAACTCCCCTTGGGAATCGGCTTCCCAGAACAGATAGGGCCAGGTGCGGCCATCCTCGTCCACCAAGGTGCCGTCCGGATAGGCGGTGACCTGCCATCCATCCTGCAAAGCAGGCTCGGTGACGGTGAATGTACCGGCTGTCAATTCCACATTCACCCTGATCTCCTGGGCCTTTTCCGGATAGAGGTAAATCACAGGCTTTGCTAAAACCACCCGGCTGGGGTCGGGGGGTGCCAACTGGAGAATGTAAAAAATCACGCCGCCGGCCAGCAGGAAAATTCCCAGCCATTTGACGCATCGGGACAATACATACCGTTTCATGTTCCGCTTCTCCTTTCATCGCACTAATTCACTATATCATTTTCTTTTTCTTATTGTATCACTTTTCCTGCAGAAATGCAAGAGTAACGCCCCGGCGCAAACTGCGCCGGGGCGTTACTCTTATTTCCTATAAAATCAGTCGTCCATTACGATGCTTTCCATCACAGGGGCCTTGCCGCCTGTGAGATACTGCTCCACAATGGCGTCCACTACTTCCATGCTTTCCTCGTCCACAGTGCCGAAAGCGGCATACTGGCCATCCAGGAAGGCAGCGTCATCCAGGGTGATGAAGAACTGGCTTCCGGCGCTGTCATAGTCCTGGGCCCGGGCCATGGAAATGAAGCCCCGCTCATGGGAAATGGTGTTATTCACCCCATTGGCCTTGAACTCACCCTTGATGGTGTGTCCCGGCCCGCCGGTGCCATTGCCCTGAGGATCGCCGCCCTGGATGACAAATCCCGGCTCGATGCGGTGGAAGGTCAGGCCGTCATAAAAACCGTCCTGCACCAGCTCCACAAAATTTTCCACTGTGATGGGGGCCTGCTCGTCGTCCAGCTGAATGTGGATCTTCTCCCCGTTTTCCATGGTAATGGTTGCCTTGTTCATAGAATCCTCTCCTTTATCCTTCTCCTGATTTTCCTGTTTCTCCTGGCTGCACCCCGCCGCCAAAATCATTCCGGCGGTGCACAAAGCCAGCAGAGCTTTTTGCCATTGGCCTTTTTTCATTCCGATTCTTTCCTTCCCTTTTGCTTGGATCTCAGCACTCTTCCTCCAGCATCTTCCGGCACTGCTGCAGCTGTTCTTCCTGCTCTGGGGGCGGCGCGGGATACTGAGGGTCGATGTCCTTCAGCGTCTCCAGCACCGCCTGGGACAACAGATACCGTGTGTACCATTTGTTGTCCGCCGGCAGCACATACCATGGGCTGTGGGGAGTGGCCGTCTGATTGATGGCCTTTTCATAGGCTTTCTGATATTCTTCCCAATAGGCCCGCTCTTTTACATCGCTTTGGGAAAATTTCCAATTTTTCTCTTTCCGCTCGATGCGCTCCAGAAACCGCTCCTTCTGCTCCTCCTTGGACACATGGAGAAAGACCTTCACCACCCGGTAGCTGTTCTCATAGAGATATTCTTCAAAATGCCGGATCTGCCGGTACCGCTTCTGGAAAAACTCCGGGTCATCCAGGCACCGCTGGGCCATCTGATAACCCTTGTGCAAGGAGTGTACCCGCACAATGAGCACATCTTCATAATAAGACCGGTTGAAAATGGCCATGCTGCCCCGGGCCGGAAGCTGCCGCACGGCCCGCCACAGATAATCATGGCTCAGCTCCTGGCTGTTGGGCTGCTTGAAGCTGCGCACTGTGATGCCCTGGGGATTGATGGCTCCCATCACATGCTTGATGGCGCTGTCCTTCCCGGCGGCGTCCATGGCCTGAAGCAAAATGACGATGCCTTCCTGCCCCTGGGCATACAGTTTATCCTGGAGCTTTGCGATCTTCTCCATATTGCTCCGGGTCTTTTCTTCGATTTCCTGCCGCTGGAGTCCCAGGCCCTTGGCGCTGGTGGGGGCTTTTTTCAAAGACAGTTCCTGACTGCCGTCATAACGGTAATTCTTTACATTCATCCCCGTTCCCTCCTTTTGGATAGGACGATTGTACCCGATGACAACGGGTAAATGTTGAACGAACTGTAAACACTGGTTTTATTCTCCCTGGGGAGAAAGCTCCAGCACGGTGATCTCCGGCCGGGCGAAAAAGCGGAGGGGCAGTGAGGTCACGCCCAATCCCCGGTTGACATAAACCAGCTCGTCTCCTTCTTCATACAGCCCGGCGGTGTAATGCTCTCCTCCCGGCGGCTTGACCAGGGCCCCGTAAAAGGGCAAACACACCTGGCCGCCATGGGTATGGCCGGCCACCGACAACTGAAAGCCCTGAGTTTCATCGGCATAGTCGGGAGCATGGGACAGAAGGATGTTGCATTTTCCTTCTTCATACAGCCCTTCCACCTGGGGCACGAAAAACAGCAGCTCATCGGCCCCCACGAAGTTCACCGACCCCAGCTGCACATTTTGGTTCCGCAGCACCTGAAAGCCCGCTTTCTCCATGATGTCCTCATAGACCCGCTCGGCGCCGCCTCCCACATCGTGGTTGCCCATCACCGCCAGCTTACACGGCGCCTGCAGCTGGGACAACACCCGGCTCACTTCTTCCGGATCGCCCTCATATTGGCTGTAATTGTCAAACAGATCCCCCAGGAACACCACGGCCTGGGGCTCCTGCCGGTTGATTTTTTCCACCCATTTTTCCAGATTTTCCGGGCCGAACTCCAGCCCCATATGGGTATCCCCAAAGCAGACCACCCGCATTTTCTCTGTGAGACCCGGAAGGGAGAGCTCCACTTTTTTCACCTGTATCCACCGCGGCTCGATCCATCGGGCATAACAAAGCACCATGGCGCACAACAGCAGCACGGCCAGCACCCGTTTGATCCACTTTCCCAAACAGCTTCCCTCCTTGCTTTCCCGCTTCAAAGGCGGCCTCGCTGAACGGCCATCCACACCAAAACGGCTGCCTGCAAAACCAGAATAGCCGGCACGCCCCAGGTGAATTTTCGGTGCCTGGTCTTATGATGAAAGACCCGCATGGCCAAAAGCAGCCCCGGGCTTCCTCCCAGTGCCGCCGCCAGCAGCAAAGTGCGCTCCCGCACCCGCCAGCGGCCCTGCACCGCTTTCCATTTGTCCACACCACACAAGGCAAAAGCCGTCCCATTGATCAGCAGCAGCCACAGCCACAGAGCCTTGAGCATACCATTCTCCTTTTTTCTTTCCACAGGGCAAAGGGCCGAAGCCACAGATGGCCCGGCCCTCTTTTCTTATTCTTTCTGCAAACGCCTTCCCACAGCCTCTGTGAGACGGGCAAAGTCCTCCAGCCCCAGGGTCTCGCCCCGGGCCTGCGCTCCGATGCCGGCCTCTTCCAGGCAATGGAGCACATCCTCCCGCTCCAGCTGAGGAAAGCCATGGCGCAGGCAGTTGAGCAGCGTCTTGCGCCGCTGGGCAAAGGCCGCCCGCACCACCCGGAAATAAAGCCCTTCGTCCACCGGCCCCAGAGGATTTTCCTCATAGGGCGTGAGGGCCACCACGGCGGAATCCACCTTGGGAGCCGGGATAAAGCATCCAGCCGGTACATCCAGCAAAATGGAGGGCTTTCCGTGGAACTGACAATAGACCGAAAAGGCCCCATAATCCCCGGTGCCCGGTTTTGCACAGATCCGCCGGGCCACTTCCTTCTGCACCATAACGGTGATCTGGGCAAAGCAGCCGCTGTCCACCAAAGCGGTGAGAGCCGGGGTGGTGATATAATAGGGCAGATTGGCACAGGCCACTTTCCGCCCTTCCCCCAGCTCCTCACGGCACAGCTGGGGAATATTTGTTTTCAGAATGTCTCCTTCCACCAGGTGGAAGTTATCAAACTCTCCCAAGGTCTCCTGGAGAACCGGGGGCAGTCTGCGGTCCAATTCCACCGCCACCACACGCCGGGCTCTCTGGCACAGCTCCCGGGTGAGGGTGCCGATGCCGGGGCCTACTTCCAGCACACCGGTATTTTCGTCGATGCCTGCCCCTTGGGCAATGGCTGTGGGCACATGCCTGGCACAGAGGAAATTCTGCCCCAGGCTTTTGGAAAAATGAAACCCATGACGGGTCAATATCTCTTTGATGGTGCCGATATCACACAGATTCAGATGGGATCACCCTTTTGATGCGATCTAATCCAGCACATAGACGGTGGCCGTCCGTACGCCGAAATTGATACACTCCCGATAGGTGTTGAAATAAAGGTCGATCTTGTTTCCCTTCACGGCGCCGCCGGTGTCTTCTGCCACCGCCAGGCCGTACATCCAGCTGCCGTCGCTGCCCCGGATGAGCAGGCGGGAGCCCAGAGGGATCACATTTTTGTCCACCGCCACAGCGCCCACACGGGCGATAGTGCCGGAAGCAGTTTTCTTCCAGGCCTTGCCCTCTGTGGTATAAGCGGTGGCCTTCATTTGATACACCTTGCTGTAAGTGTAGTTCTGACCGTTGTATTGTACCATACCTCCGGTGCCGGTTTCAATCACTTCGGTCACCGGCTGGCGAGCAATTTCAGTGCCCAGGCTGGTACGGCTGTATTCTGCTCCGTCCCGGTACTCCACCCGGAAGGTGGTCACCTTTTCACCGGCCTGGCCCTGCTGCACCACCCGGCTCTCCCCATAGGGAAGGGCATCGGTCTCCACCGTCTGGGTGGTATAGGGGATGCTCTCCCGCACTTCTTCATTGCGAACTTCCACCCGGCGCACAGTGATATCGCTGCCCTGGGTCAGTTTCTCTTCGGAGGCCGGATAAACCAGATCCTGCTCTCCCAGAGTGATGCCGGCGTCAGCCAGGATGCTCTGTACCGTGCCGCCGGTGGTCTGCAGCATATGGGTGCGGCCATCGGCGGTGATGAGCACCGGGAAGGCCCGCTCCACCTGCACCACTCCAAAGCCCCGGGAAAGGTCTCCGGAGCAGGTGATTTCATCATCAGCCCCCAGTTCGATGCCTGCTGCGGCCACGGCCCGCTGGGGATCACCGGAAAGGGTATAGACCACATGGCGCTCCCCTTCGTCATAAATGACCACCTGCTTGGTGCCCATCATCATGCCGCCCATCAACAGGGACGAGGCCAGGAACATGGAACACATGGGGATCAATCGGCTCTTTTTCTTGGTTTCCATTGGGGAATGTCTCCTTCCATTTCCTCGCGGCCAAGGCCGCGGGCTTTTGGTGCCGTCATCAGGCAAGCTCTGCCCACCCTCTGGCTGGCTCCCCCCGCTTGCAGTCTGCGGGGAATGGCGCTCTGACCATCCGCTGGCCTGTTTGCCAGCTTGAAACCTTCTCCATTGTAACCGATTTGATACCAATTTGCAACTATTTTCTTTCGACCTTCCCCACCAGCGCCGTAAAATATAGGCTTTTCAGGGATATATTCTCCCCTTTTCCCCAGTTATTTATTCCATTTTGCCAAAACATTTCTTACTATTTGTTTCGTTTTTCTTTTATTCCCTTCATTTTACAAGACATTTCTTCATGAAAAATCACCATTTCACCTCTTTTTATAGTTACTTCTTTTGATCCCCTCCTATTTTTACTCTTTTTGTTATTTTTTGTAACTATTTGTTTTTTCTTTTCCCCGCTAACTCCATCCCTTCAATAGCAATATTGATAATTTTTTAACAATACATTTGGTCATATCGCTGATTTTAGTCCAGATATCTTGCCAAAATTTCGGCATATGGTATAATATGGTCAAACAGAATCAGAGAGCGTTGTTCTTACCCTTTGAAAGGAGGGTCCTTATGTTTCGTATGAAAATGATGAGCAATCGCCGTTTTGTTCCCACCAATTTTATTTTTATTCTGATCTTGGGCTTTCTCTCTCTGGTTTTGTGGGAAACCACCCGCTTCTTTGGCCGGGTCCAGCCGGCCTACGGCCCCTTGATGGTGCTGATGCTGGTGCTCAGCTCCCTGGTGCTTGTCTATTTCGCGGTGAGTTTCATCCTTTACCTGTATGACCACGCCTTTTCTGAACCCTGGAAACGATGGACCGCCATCCTGGCCGTAGGGCTTGTGGTAGTTGTCTATATGGTCTCTTCCTTCGTGGGCATCCTGCCTTCTCTCAACTATGTGCACTGGAGCGAAGACTGGGGAGAAGTTGCCCAGCGGTATTCTTACAGCTTCGCAGACAACGCCAACCCCAACGGTCATATGATCGCCGAAGAGCAGCAGCACAAAGAGGCTCTGCGGGAATATTGGGGCACCTGGAACTGGAAATACCTTCTCCTCTTTGTGGCCGTTGTGGCTGTGTGCCTTGTGGCAGACATTCTGTTTCTTCCACTTCGCGTCTATGCAGCCCGGGAGAAAGGCTATGACAGCGACAGCCTGGGCAACACCGCCGCCAGCGTGGCGCTGCTGTTGCTGGCTCTGATGGGCTTGGCAAAGCCTTCCCTCTACCTGTGGATGGCTGCTTTGCTTTTGGTTCTCCTGGTGATTCGCATCCCCAAGCTGGGAATGAAATATGCATTGCTCTTTACCATCTTCCAGCCCTTTGCCATTCTGGACAGCGGCATGCAGCGGGCCAAGTTCGTTTCCTCCGGAATGTACCTCAGTCCTTTTGTCACCGGCGAAATGCAAGCCCGGATGACCGGCTTGCAGCAAACCGGCCATGACGAACGGAACGAAGCATTCCAGGAAGAGCTTCGCATCCGTGACCTGGCTCGGGAAGGCCAGAAAAAGCAGAACAAAGAAAACAACCAGAAATAACACGATAAGCAAAAAGCCCTGGGAGAATTTTCTCCCAGGGCTTTGTTTTGCGCTGTGCAGCAGAGGCTCAGGCGGTGATGAACAGAATGAAGTAAAAGATCACCACAGCGGCCGCCAGAATCCCCAGCGCGTATAAAATCCCTCTCACAAAGCTTTTCACTGACTAGCACTCCTTTCCGTTTAGGAAAAATGGATCTCGTATTTTTCCAAATCAAAGCCTTTGGCGAAAAAGGCTTTCAGAATGGTTTCCACATTGGTTCGAGCATTTTCCAGAAGCCCATTTGCAATAGCATCTTTTTCCGCCGTTTCCTGCAATTCCTTCATGGCGGTGTTGTTTTCCTCCAAGGTGATGGGACGGAAAATACTCTCTTTCTCATAATACACTTTGAAGGAATCCAAATCGATCTCGTTGCTGAGAATCTGGGCTTCCGGCAATTTGACTTCAATGGTCTTTGTTTCCTCGTCCACACTCCACTGGATCTCCCCAAAGTCATAGCCAGCCTTGATCTCCACATCATAGCTGTAAATATATTTGCTCTGGGTGAAGGGAATGGAAATGCCAAAGAATTCCCGATTGGCTTCGGTCATGCTGATTTCGGTGCAATAAGCCGACTGTGTAGCCATCTCGCCGATGTCCTCAAACCCCAGCTTGCTGGTATCGCTGTAAATACTCATCTGATCCCGGATGGCCAGCCAGAAGAAGGGGCCGCCCACGGCTATGGCCACCACCAGGATAAACAGTATCAGCAATTTGGGGTGGCGCGCAAGCCAGCGGAAAAATCCTTTGATTTTTCCTTTCTTTTTTTTCACCGGTTCCTGCGTCTGCTGGTTGCTCACTTGTTTTTGCTCGTTCATATTTTTACCCTCCGTTTTGAAGATTTTCATAACAGAGTCTGCAAATTTCGCGGAGGGGCTCTGTCATGTTTCTCCATTGCTTTCCCATTATACCAGTTGCCATGGAGCAATGCGACACAAAAAAACAAAGTTTGCAAAATTTTTTCAGCAATACAAAAAAAACCGCAAAACGCCAGATTTTTCACGCATAGCAAAAGGATGGGGATCTTTCCCTGCCCTTTTGATTTTTCTTCTGTATTAGTGTTTTTCCATTCCCAGCGCCTGAATCAATGCCGGAAGCTGGGACAAATTCCGGATGACAAACTGGGCCCCGGCCTGGCGGAACCCGATCTCCGCTTTGCGGCAAACATCCTCCTGGACCTCAGTGGACAACTGTTGGTATTCCTGCTGGCTCAACCCCAACTGGGAGCTTCCTTCCACCACTCCCACCGTCCAGACACCGGCCTGGACGCCTTCTCTGATATCGGAGATGGTATCCCCCACTTTTACTACATTCTTCACAGAGGACAAATCCAACATCTGCATATTGGCGAAAATCATATAGGGATAGGGCCAGCCTTTTCCGCCCACTCCATCGGGGCTGATCCAGAAATCGGGAGCATATCCCTCCTTGGCCGCCTGAGGCGTCACAATGTTCACCATGGCATCGGTATAGCCAGTGGTGGAGCCGATTTTGATCCCCATTTTCCGCAGCTGTGCTGCAACCTCCACAGCAAAGGGCTTGGGCGATGCAAACCGATCCAGAATGGAAAACAGCTTGGGCTCAAACTGGGAATATACTGCGTCTACATCCTTTTCGTCGGCTTTGTGCCCGTGGATCCTTTTCCACGCCTGGGAAGTACTCTCCATCTCCAACATCGTCCGGATATGGTCCCGCTTCAGCATCCCCATAGGCTTTCGGGTTTCTTCCGCGGTAACGGGCACGCCATGATGGGCAAGCGCCTCCATGAAAGCCTGCACCGGAGCAAAACAGCCGTAGTCCACCGTGGTACCGGCCCAGTCAAAAATAACACCCTCGATCATGCGATCTGCTCCTTTCTCTCTTCCAGAAACGCAGCAATGATGCTGGTGAGTTTATCGATATCTTCCGGATAGATCTCGCCTATGTTGCCAATGCGGAAGGTGTCCATCTCGGTCAGCTTTCCCGGATAAATGACATATCCCCGCTCCTTGATATAGTCATAAAAGGACGCAAACTGGAAGGCCACACCAGCCGGATACAGGAAAGTGGTGATGATGGGCCCCTGGTAACGGCCATCGATATAAGTGGCAAATCCCATCTTCCGCATCTTTTGAATCAACAGCCGATTGTTTTCGGTGTAGCGGCGATTCCGGGCCGGAATCCCCCCTTCTTCTTCCAGCTCATCCAGTGCCTTGGAAAAGGCCAGCACCACATGAGTGGGCGAAGTGAAACGCCACTTTCCGTCCTTCTCCATCCCCTTCCACACCAGGGTGCGGGCCAGAGCCACCCTTTGCTTCTGGTTGCCGGACAGCTGATCGATGCGCTTGCTCAGATGCTCCCGGAGTCCCAGCAGTTCAATCAGCTTATTCACTTCTTTTTCCGTGGAGATGCCCGGCTTATTGCGCAGGCCGTAGGTGATGTTCTGGTAAACATTCAAATTGGGAAACAGCGCATAGTCCTGAAAGACAATGTTGAATCCCCGTTTCTCCATGGGAGTGCTGGTCAAATCCTGGCCATCATAGCGGATATGGCCACCATCTGCATCTGCAATGCCCAAAATCAAATTGAGCAATGTGGTTTTGCCGCAGCCGGAGGGGCTCAAAATGGAGACGATTTCTCCGTCGGCCACCTGCAAAGTGATGTCCTTCAAAACCGGCACACCATCAAAAGATTTCCGAATGTGTTTCAATTCCAACATAAAAAAGCTGCACCTCTCTCAGGGTAAATGTTTCTGTGGAAGGCCGCCGTGTTTTCCCGGCGACGGCGTTATGGTATCAAATTTCCCTAAAAAGAAACAAGCAGGAACAGTTCAAGTTTTGGTAAGCCCAGAATAAAAACAGCTCAAAAAAACGGTGCAGCCTTGCAATTTTGTTACAAGGCTGCACCGTGAAATCGCTATTCTCTTTCATATCCCCGATCTGCAATCACAGCGCCGCTTTTATCCAAGTTCCGGGAAAAGCGCTCATAATCGCTTTGAATGATCCCCATATACAGCAGGTCCACTACGGCCAGATCAGGAATACGGGAAAAGATCGCTGTACCATAAATGGAAAGCTCTTGTCCTCCGGTGCTCAGGCAAACATCTGCATATTTGGCCAGCAACGGCTCTTTGGGACTGGTAATGACAATGGTTCTGGCTCCTGCTTTTTCGCCTGTTTCAGGGCTTTTACGGTATCCATGGAACAGCCTGAATGGGATATGGCCACGGCCATATCCGCCACCCCAAGTGAGCCGCGGAGATTTGCTGCCAATAGGCATCGGTGTGCATACGGCAGTTAAGACCCAGATAAGTCAGCTTGGCCAACAGGTCATTGGCTGTCGTACAGGAATTTTCCACACCATAAATATCAATGGTCCGGGCCGTAGCCAACATATGCGCAGCCCGGCTCAGCTGATCAATAGAGAGGGATTTTAAGGTATCCTCTAGCAGCCCTCCTGCAATGCGGATCTCCTTCAAGGGCAAATCCTCCAGACGGTCCCAGGGTTTGAGATCAAAATCCCCTAAATGATTGAAATAAGGTGTCTGGCCGGATTTTCCGCTGCGATCCCGCAGTAAACAATATTTAAAACTCCGGCATCCGTCAAACCCCAGAGCTTGCACAAAGCGAACCACTGTAGGCTGGCTGACCTGTACCCGATCGGCCAATTCCCCTATGGTATATTGAGTACACCCTTCGGGATCATTCAAAATGCAATCGGCTACCTTCTGTTCCGATGGCCGAAGGGACGAATATGCACTTTTTACCCGATCCAAAACCTGTATATCCCGCCGCATGAAAACCTCTCCTTGCTTTGTAACAAACTTACACGGCCACTGGATTTCCCAAAGCCCATTCTTACAAAACCCGATCCATCTGTTTGTAAGAACTACAAAAACTTTTTCGGTTTCTTTTCTCTCCAGTTTCCTTTTTCAAAGTGGAGTAGTAAGGTTATCAAAATTGTGTAAAAGGAGGGTGTGACAGGCTGTAAGCGGCTTGTAAAACTCCCGGTGATCTTTTTCACCTGGATAAGAAAAAAGACACGCCAAATGGCGTGTCTTTTGGTGTCTGGTGGGCCTTCAGGGACTCGAACCCGGGACCGTCCGGTTATGAGCCGGATGC
>OGZI01003160.1_pt1 | contig 12023 bp, 6 predicted proteins | sample 1576711 | NCBI WGS metagenome assembly OGZI01 (sample SAMEA3541482, study PRJEB24748) | human gut metagenome | biome: human gut; feature: human-associated habitat; material: faeces | place: China | collected 2012
CCTTTTACTGATGGGGTGCCACCATTGAGTGTGTGACCCTGTTTGTCCTTTTAACTCCCAACCCTCTTTTTTTAGTTTTGCGATAATTTCTTTTGACGTCATATTACCTCCATCGCACTATTATTATAACACGTATTTTTATACGTGTCAATAAGTTATAATAAAATAAAAGAGTGGATTTTCTCCACTCTTGAAACAAATTATTGATTAAGTCCATTTCAAGCCCAAACGAGCTTTTTTATTTTTTTATGTCTGATTTTTCCAGCGTTTGCGCGATTTTTCTTTTATTCCCACTCTACAAATATAGGTTTTTATGCCTTTCTAAGCCTTTAAAATTGGGACTTCTATTTTATAAGAAATTCATTTTTTTCATATATTTTATAGAGTTTTTAATTTTTTACGGCCAATTTGCGGCCAACTATATTTTTTTCAAACTAGAAAAATAGCGAGTTCTTAAAAGTATTTTAATTTTTCTCTAAGATGCTTTTAAACTTTTCTATTAATTTCTCTTCAGCAGAAACCTCAGCAGTAAAAGATATTCCTATAGTATTTACTTTATTTTCAACTTTATTTTCTTCTAAATATGATTTTACAATTTCCCTTCTACTTCTTCCTATTAATATTATAACAGCTCTATATTCATCTAATCTATTTATTTTTTCTAGAAAATAGGCATACTTATTAATCACACTTTCTTCTGTAGTTTTATCTATATTCTTTTTCCATTTTGCATCTAAAGTATATATATGTTCTTTTTCTTCATTATATTTTTTAATTTGAATTATAAAGTCTGGATTATAATAATTGTTATTATTTTTAACTCTTATTAATTTCAATGAATTAGTACTTTTATTATTATAAATAAATGGTTGATAATATAAAGTTACTCTATTGCCTTTTTCATCATAAAGTACAAAAGTATTTACTCCACGTGAAATAAAAGTTTTTGCTTTATACTGGTATTCATCTTCTTTAACTATTTTAAATCCTAATTCTATAAAAATTTTCTTTAATTTAACCAAACAAAAATATTCATATAAATCATCAAGAGTATAGAAAGTTGTAAAAATGTTATACTTCAAATAAACTTGACCACATATCTCAAACCAATCTATAAACAGTTCATAAATTCGTCTATAATGATGATATGTTTTAAAAATTTGAGTCATAGGTAGTAAAGAATAAAAATTTATTATATCACATTTCATTAATTTACTATATTCAAAATAAAGATATTCTACTTCCTTTTGAAGATTTACAAGTTGATTATAATATAATTGAATTGTTCCTACTATATTGTCTCTATAACAATAAAATTCCTCTTCTTTCTTTACTTTTGCATTGGTTTTAAATTTTGGATCTTCTTTTATCCTTAAAATATTATCATTAATAAAATTTAATATATTTACTAAAAAACTTAAAACCATTTTATTCTCTAATATATTATATTCTATAAAATTATTATCAACTACAACTTTTTTAGGTAAATATGATTTTTTATTAATATCTTTAATAAATGTTTCTTTATCATGAGGGATTAACTCATCAACATTACTGATTATTCCATTTAGAGTTTTAATAGAAATATAACTTGCTTTCTCTAAATCAACCTTTTTTTCTTTTTCTATAATTTTAAATCTTAAATTATTTAAAAAATATGGTTTACATTCTTTATATACCTTTATTATTTGTTCAATTTTAGCTATTATAACTTGTAAATTTAGATTTCTTTTTGGACTTTTATTGGCATTTATTATCGAATGTTTTACTTCATCTAAAGAAAATTTTTCAAAAGTATCGTAGGTTTCTATAAACTCAATCATTTTTGTAACAAGTTTATTAGAATGCTCTTCCAATTTTTCTTCAAATAAAACCTCTATTAAATCTGAAAAAATAAACTTTTCTTCTCCATTTTTATAATAAATTTTAAAGATTAAATAGGAATATCCATAAATACAGTTAAAATAATTTCCTCTTTCAGTTTTAAAAATATTAACTTCATCATCATTATCTAATGTAAATGTTTCTCCTGATATTATAATATCACATTTTTCTACCCTATCTACTTCTTCAAGCTCGAAATGTAGCTCTATTTTATAACTCTTAAATGAATCAATAAAAATATCTTCAATAACATTATTTTCAAATTTTTCCTTTAATGGAATGGTAAAATTATTAATTTTAGCAAAATAACTCATTTATTACTCCCTTACTTACAGAAAAAATTAAAATGTTTCATATTATTATTTCCCTTTATTATTATATTCTCTAATAAATGTTTTGCTTTAGGCAATTCTTCTCCAATAATATTTTTTAATTTATTTAAGAATTTTTCATACTCACTTCCATATCCCTCTAAAAGTGGTAATAACTTTTGACTGATTGCATAATCTAGTGCAATATATTTATTTTCTGATGTATCAAAATATTTATTTCCTATTACACAATAATTCTTTATCATTTTTAAAACTCTTGGACTAATACTTACTCCTGCTTCTCTCATACAACTTATAACTTTTGTTAAAATTTCAATACTTGTTTTATCTAACTCTAAATTATCTCCATTTATAAATTTCTCTAAAAGTTCATATTTTATCATTGCTTCTTCAGCTGGAATATTAATATTTATTAAGTTATTAATATCTATTGAACTTATTTCTAATAAAATTATCCATGCTCTATCTATTAATCTAGGAGATAAAACCTCAGTTGTATGGTCATAATTTATAGTAGCTAAAAATCTTAGATTTTTAGGTAAAGCATAAATATAATTTTCTCCCATATTTATACTTCTAAATTCGTTTTCTAAATCACAATTATTCATAAAATCTGCCCAATAATATTCCATTGGACTTAAGTTAGCTTCATCTAAAGTTATTATAAATGGATAGTTTTCATTTCTATCTTTCTTTTCTTTATCCAGTAACTCAAATCCATCAAAAACTATTTTATTCATACTATCAAATTTTTGAGATAGTGGATTATAATAACCAATAAAATCTCTTTTTGAAGTCCACCCTTTTTCAATTGAAACTTCCAAATATCTACTATTCTCTTCTTTGAATAGACCTAGAGCTTTTCCTAAAATATTACATAAAGAAGTCTTTCCAGTTCCAGGTTCTCCAGCAAATATAGTTAAAAATCCTTGTGATAAGCATAAAATTATATTAATAACTTCATTTCTAGATATTTTTCTTTTAGCTGTAGAATTAATAAACTCATATAAAAAATCTATAAACTCTTTTTCATTTATTTCTTTCTTTATAATAGGATAGTTTGTTATTTTCTTCTCATTTATTTTATTTTTCTCTTTTTCATTTGTCCCCATTATCTCATCTATAGCTTTTAAAGTAAAATCATCAAATTTTTTTCTAGAATATGCTTCTTTTAATCTTTCTATACTATTATTTAAAAGTTCTTTATATTCAGCTTTATTTTTATCTTCATATTTTGATAATTGTTTTTCTAAATTTTTCTTTTCAATTTCTAACTCATGTAACTCTAGTATTTTACTCTTATTACTATTTTTTAATTCTTGAATTTTTTCATTTAGGCTCTCTATTTCTGATTCTTTTTCTTGTTTAGTAGTTGCTAATTTCTCTATATTAGCTTCTAAATCTTGATATTCTTGAGTTATTTCTTCTAAAGTTTTATTAGAATTTTTTATTTCCTTTTCTAAATTCTCTTTATCTTTATTATATTCCTTAACTTCTTTTACTAATGCTTCTTTATCTTTAGTAAGTTTTTTAATCTCTTTTGTTAAATTTTCCTTATCCTCTAATAATTTATCTTCATTTACTATTTTAGATTTAGTCGTTTTCTTTTTAGAAGTAGTTATTTCTTCTACTTGGATAGTATTAAATTTTGCTGGATATTTTTTTTGTAACTCTACAAATAATTCTTCTCTATCTTTTTCTGATTTTAAAATGGTATCTATTATTTCTTTTTTCAAAGTATCATATATTAAATTTTCAGAAAAAATTTCTTTTATAATAGTATCTCTTTCAGCTTTGTTTTGAGTAAAAATAGATTTTGAATGCAATTTTTTTCTAAATTATTTAACTCTTCTATTGTAAGATATCCTTTATCTTTAATAACAGAAATATAATGCTTTAACAATTCTTCTTTTGGAATAAACTCAACCTTTTCCTGTGTATTAATATTAGATTCTTTCAGCAATAATTCAACTTCCGTTTCATCTAGAACCAATTTAATACTACTACCTTCAACTTTTTTATATTGAGATTTCGTAAATTTTGTAGTATCACCATCTTCAGAAACTAAATAATATTCTCCAGCTAACATTTTAAATAAAAATTTCCCAAAAATATAATTTTCATATTTTATATAGCATTCATCTATATATTCACATTTTCTATATACAGGAATTTTAATATTAGAATAACGCATCTGTATTTCACTAGAATATTCTTCACTTAAATCAATAACTTGATCAAATAAATTAGAAAGAGGTTCAATTGGAACTTCGTTTAAATGACACCAATATTTTGCTTTTTCTTCATCTTTATCTACAGTTGTATCTTTTTTTAGAATAGTTTTATCATTTAAATCTAAAATTACAACTTCTCCATTTAAAATATCTTCATTCCGTTGATTTTCTTCTAAATACATATTATAAAATGTTTGATTTACTATTACTTTAAGAGTATTATTCTCTGCTAATATAATCTCATCTTTATTTATTTCTCTTATATTATTTCCAGCTATTTCATATATAATTTTTAAAAAATAAAAATTATTAATTTTACTAACAGAAGCTAGATATTTTATATTTTTCATAATCTTTTCCTCCAAATTTTATAGAATCAATTTAATTCTATCTCTTTAATTATATTTATCTATATACTCTTTTTTTTCTATTTTTTTTATTCTTTCATTTAAATATTCTATTCTTTCTTCAAGATATTTTTTATGTTTAATAAATTTTATTCCTCTTATATTTTTTATATTTTCTAATAATTTATCATAAACTTCCATATCTTTCTTTAAAAGAGGAATTTCACTTCCACTTCCTGTTCTCGTTCTAGGTTCTATATCTAATGCTTTGAAATTTTCTGTATTATTATTTTTATCAATAAAATATAATAGAGATTCTATTTTAGTTTCTATATCTAATTGACAAATACCTTCAAATAAAAATACCATTTTATCTTCATCCATACAGTTTTTATCTATAATATGTTTAATCCAAATTTTTACCCTTTCATTATTACTCATAAATATTGAAGGAAATTTATATAAGAAGTTTCTATTTTTTAGACTATATTCAAATATAAAATCAAAAATTTCTAAATAATTCTCTTTATTCCAACATATTTTTAATTTTCTATTTTCAATATGATAATTTTCATTTTCTTTTAAAATTTCTAAATATCTTGTTAAATAACTAAAATCTTTATCTAGAAATTCTTTAAAAAATCTTCCATCATAATCATCTTCTTCTAAAAGAAAATATATATTCTTTAATAATTCTAAATCTTCTTTATAGAAGCTTAGTAATTCTTGTGGAGAATTACAATGATGGTTAAATAAAACTCTAAGCCATCTCTTCATTATTCTTAGGTCATTTTTATTATATAAGACTTTTGTAACTTGAACATATATATTATTATCAACTAAATAAAATTTTTTTAAGATATTTATATTTCTATAACATATAAACTCATTATCATCAAGAACAAATTTTAATAATTGTTCTTGATAAAAAGCATTTATATTTTCTTTAGGTAATAGTTCAAAAAATATAAACTTCCAGTTATTTTTAATGTTATCTACAACTTTAGCATTTTCAATGATTCTATACGTCTCATCTATTCCAGCTTTTTCAATTATCTTGAGGACTAATGTTTCTGGATAAAAATTTATACTTTTATTCAATTCATTACAATAAAAAAATATCTTCTTTAAATTCTCTATATATGTATAAAAATTTCCAATAAAATACTCTAAGCCTGCTATAATCTCTCCTTTTTCACTAATAGAAAAAGTAATTATATTATCAAATACTTCTTCTAAAGATACTTCTTTAGAAAATTCTTCTATTAACTTTTTTTCTTTTTCATCATCTACACCAAATTTAATATTTTCTTTTGAAAATATTCTAAAAATTTTTATTTTAACTTCTTTTAAGCTTTCATCTATTTTCTTACTATAAATTTCATATCTTTCATTTAAATTTAAATAAATTTTAACTGTCCTAATTTTATCAAACTCTTCTAATATTTCTAAAAGTTGTACTATATAGAATTTATCTATTTCTATAACTTCTGTATGTTCTTTTCCTTTAAAATAATAACCAAGACTTTCTAGAATAGAAAAAATATACTCTTTTTCATCAATATTAATTTCTTTTACTAATAACTCCCATATCTTTATTCTATATGTTTTCATACTTGAGATATTTAATAGTGTCATATTATAAAAAGTTACATGTCCATTATTGTCTTCTACTTCTGAAAAATTTATCTTTAAAAAATACTCTGCTAATTTATAAAATAATATTCTGATTTCTTTTTTATCCATATATGTGGAAATTATATTAAATAAAGTTATTTGAGTATTATATTTCTCATCAAATGAATATCTAGTTATTCCATAATTTTTTTCTATAAGTTTATATCCTTCTTCTATTAAATCTTTTCTTTTTATAAGATATTCAAATAAAACTTCTAAAACTTCTTCTAAATTCTGAGTTTGTTTATTATCAGGAAATAATTGTAAAATATTATCATTAACCTCTCTATTAAATTTTAAATCTAGAGTACTTAACTCTCTATTTTCACTTTTTTCTATTTTTTCATAAATATAAGTTAAAGCTTTGGTTTCATTTAAAGAATAAAAAACTTTTACAAAATCATCTAATAAATAATTACTATCTTCTTCATATTCATTCCAAACAATATTAACATTTTGCTTTATATATTCTAAAGTTTCTTTGCTTGAATATAAATTAGTGAACATATTTAACATTCTTATTAAATATCTTCTAAAATTTTCAAATCCATACTTTATTATTAAATTTAACTTTATAAACTTTTCTTTTATAAAAACTTTATATAAAAGATAATTAGCAAAACATTGATCTAATACCCTCACTGCATTCTCATGTTTTATCTCAATATATTCAAATTCTTCCAATTTCCTTATATTTTCTAAAAATTCTTCCTTAGTTAAATTATAAATTTTCAATATTTCATCTAAAATTTTATTATCAACTTCTATTGCTCCAAAAATGGAAATTAAACTTCCTGTAATATATAATTTTTCATCTAACTTAATAGACATCAGACCATAGTAAGACTCATAAATCTCTTCAACATTATGGATTGCTTCTAAATTATTCTTCTCTTTAGCAATTTTTCCTGCCATATAGGCTATTCTAACATTTCCTTTTGAAAGTTTTAATATTTGCTCAATATATTTAGGATTTAAAATTCCCATATTTTCCTTTAAAAATTCTGTAAGTTCCTTATCATCAAATCCTAAAATTTCTTTTTCATAAATTTCATTAGTGTATTTTTTTACATTTTTATTTACTTCATCTCTCACATAGTTTCTTACTGTTATTACTATTTTTATATTACTCTTATTTAATAATTCTAACATTGATTCTAATTGATTTAATTCATTTCCATCATCTATAAAAAGAATATATTTAATATCTTGCTGTATGTATTTTCTTATATCTTTACTAATTTCTAAATTTTTGCTTCTTATACAAAATAATTCATATCCATACTTTTCTTTATATTCATTTACTACTTCAAGAGCTAATTTTGTTTTTCCTACTCCTGCTTGCCCTGATAAAATAACTACATCATTATTATTTATAGCTTCTATTATCTCAATTCTTTCAGACTCTCTAAAAAGAAATTTCATAAAAAGAGGAGCTAACATTTTATTTGAATCATATTCTTCAATAAAATCTTCTCTCTTCATAATTTGTCCTGTATCTAGAGAAATTTCTAAATACTCTTTTGCTATTATTGGATAGTCAAAATAAATATCATGGGCTATTGTATTTATAGAGTATATTTCTAATTTAATATTTTCTCTACTACATATCTCTTTTAATTTTTCATATTCACCAACACTTAACCTTGAGGAATTATAACAATATAAAATTTCATCTATATTTTCTATACCTAATCCTGTTTTTTTAGAATCTAAACATTTTTCTATATCTTCTTTTATTTTATCAAATATTCTATCTTGTGCTGTAGTATACTGAACTAAGGCATATTTCCCATTTGGTTTTAAAAAATAAGTATCTGGTGTTCCTTTTGCTGTTTTCATTGTTCCAGCTTGCTTTCCATATTCAGTAAAATTTCCATATCCAGTTTTTCTAAAAAGATAAGTATCACATAATGCTTGAAAAGTCCCACCTTCTAATTTTAATATTTTTGCTTCTACATCTGCTAATATAGACATGTCCTTCCCCCTTAACTATTAATCATAGAAAGATAGAAAAAAGTTGGTAAATAGCTCTCCTTGTAATTTTCTTCAAAAATATCTCCTATCAAACTTAACTGTTCCCACAAAGAATGTAATTCTTGAGTTAAAATAGCTTCTTTATACGAAACTTCTCCAATACAATATGTAGCTTCATAAATTGGACTTTCAATATCTTCACCATTTTTTAAAGCATTTTCTAAAATTTTTTCTCCATTTTTAGTAATCTTTTTCTCTAAATAATATTCTATTTCTTGTTTTTGGATTTGAAATATTGGTAAATTTTCTGTTTCAGACCAAATATCTAATCTAGATAAAATTTTTAAAAAATGATTTGTTAATTCAACATAATCTAAATTTGTATGATACTCCAATTCTTTTAATTGATAGTTTACTTTATTAAAAAAAGCATATAGTTTTGCTCTTTTCCCATACCATTCAATAATCTTTTTCCCTATGTCAGTATTTATTTTATTTTCTATTGGAATATATACGGTAACTTTTTCTTGAGAATAAAAATTTGGATTCTCTGGAACCAACACTTTCTCTATATAATCATTTAAACAAATAAAATAAGCTTCTTTTTCATTAATATCTACTACAGATAGTAGAACTGGAACAGCTCCTCCCATTCTTTCTACAGTTGCAAGTAAGTCTACATCAATCACATATCTTATTACTTCAGTTTCAATATATTCCTCATTATTTTTTTCATAACTTTTCTCTACATTTTTTCTTGAAAAAACTTTCCGAGTTATTATATCTAATCTCTTTGTTCCTTTAACTTGGAATAGTATATGTTCTCCTTTTGTTATATGATTTTCATCAAATAATTCAACTGATAAATCTATTCCATAGTCTGGATTATTATATTCTCGGATAACCCAATTATCTGGAACTATTTCTTCTAATATACTAACTGCCTTTTCTCCAATTACATGAGCTTCTACTCTTTTCTTACCTTTTAACTCTCTATTTATTCCCAACATTTTAAATCCTTCCTCACTATTTTAGATACTGAATAACTTCTGAATATAATTTTTTTACTTCTTCTAATGATATATCAACTATAGGTTCATACATGAAAGAATTTATATGAATATTTTCTGAAGTTATTATTAATACTTTTTCTATAATTTCTTCTCTTTTTCTATCCTCAATATCTAATAAGTTAAAATGCAATAATTCATATAATTTCCTTGTTTGATTTCCAGTTATACAATCTGTTTTACTTGAATCAGAAATTCTATTAATCATATATTTTTCTGCTAATAATCTTATAGCTATACATAAGACTATTTTATTTTCTATATGTATTAAATCTGTTACTTCTCTATTTATTCTTTCTGCTTCAGTTAAAATTATATCTATAACTTTTTTTTGCTTATCTTGAATAAATTTACTTTCTTCTCTTCCCCAATTATTTTTAAAGACTTTTATTAAATCGTTTATTAAAATTTCTTCTGTTTTAAAGTTTGTATTTTCAGAACCATTTTTATAATGTAATAAACTTGTTAACATATCATAATCACTTGAAGTTCTTCCTTGAATATATTCAACTATATTTCTAACAAAAGAAATAGATGAAATAAAAATAGCATTTGTTGTATATACTTTTCCTCTCCATGTATCAAATACATTTTCAAAATATTCACCCTTTTCTAATTTTATTTCACTTGGAGTTTTTATTGCAAAAAAAGAAGTTTTCTTTATATTTAATCTTCCAGCAACCGTTCTATAGAAGTCAAAATTATGTGTTAAAATTATTGGTAAAAATATATTATTATTAACAATATCCTTTAAATATTCAATAATAGCATACTTATTTCTATAATCAAAAGAATCTGCTATATCATCTATTACTAAAAATGTTTGTTGTCCTATTTTTTTTCTTGCTTCTATTTCAAAAATAATATTTAAAAGGTATAATGCCTTTTTCTCTCCGTTGCTTAAACGAGAGATTAAATTATTCTCTTCTATTTCAACTTTTTCATTTAACATATTTTTATATATAAATGAAATCATAGGGATTTCTCCATTTAAAATAACATCCACTTTATTCTTTATTTGTAATTCAAATGGCATATTTGAAAATCTTTCATTAAAAAGTTTTACAATTTTATTCCATTCAGATTCTTGTTCTTTTGCTATTTCTATTATTTGTTTTAATTTAGGTTTAGTAAGTTTATAATTTTCTATTATTTGTTTAAAAATATCAAAATTATTAAATAAATATGAGGCCCATACTTTCTTTTTAAAGTTTTCCAAATCAGAAAGTTCAATAATAATTTTTTGATTTTTAAAAAGATAATCTCTTAAAGTTTTTGTTGCTGCTTTAGAAGAAAGTATTTTATCTAATTTTTGAAACTCTTCTGTTAATCCTTTATCTAAAATACGACTTTTTTCATTATTTATAATCTCACTAAAAATCTCTCTATTATCTATTGTATTATTATTTGCCAGTATTACTTTATGTTTTGCTTTAAAAAAACCATTTTTTTCTAAACTTTCTACAATAGTTTCTGCATTATTATGATTAAAGCTAGGTGTAAAGATATTAGAACTTTTTAATAAATTATCATATTGCTCTATATATTTCTTTAATTGGTTTGCTACAGCTGGATCTTGAAGTATTTTATAAAGATCTTCTGTAAATAATGCTGAATAACTTATATTACTAAATGAAGTTTCATTACTAAAATTATCATATATATTCTCTAAACAAGTATAAAATTCACTTTTATTTACTCCAAAATCTTTTGTTATTGTTTCTATTATATTATTTTTTTTATTTGAATTTTTCTTCAAAATATTTATTAGTACTCCAAAATCTTTTTCTATTTCCGAATATATTTCATCGTATTCCTTTTTTATATTTTTTTCAATTAATAGTAAGGATATATTTGGAGATTTAAAAGTTTCTGAATAAGATTCAATAACTAAAATATTATTTTTATCTATATCTTTTCCATTTTCCCCATCTGTTAAAATTCTTTTATTTGGCTTAGATAAATAAATAAAATCCCTTGTTTCTCTCTCTAAAGAAATATCTTTTATTGTATTAGCAAAAGAAGTTTTCATGGTTCCATTTGGTGCATATATCATATATGCTTTATTTTCTTTAGTAAAAGAAAATAAATATTTAAACTTATTTATTCCATAACAATTTTCTAATTCTAAAAAAATATCTTGCATATTTATTCTCCTGTTTACATTTTATTCCTTTTTAAATCCAACCTGTCCATTCATAAATAATGGTAATAAAAAATCTCTAAGAGAAGTTAAATCTTGATTTTCAAAAATTTTTTCAATTCTATCCTCAAATTTCTTTTTAAACTCATCTATTAATCTATTGATTTTCTGAAATCTTTCAAATATATTTATAACCTATTCTAGTAAAATGAACTAAAGCAGGTATTTGTACTCTTATTGTTTCATTAAATTCGTTCTTTTTAGCCATAATCCACCTCATTTAAATATCTATGATGTTTTCTCCTATTTATTTTACCATATTTTTTATGCTTTTTTAATTAAAATATGGTAATATTACT
>OGZI01003162.1_pt1 | contig 12019 bp, 9 predicted proteins | sample 1576711 | NCBI WGS metagenome assembly OGZI01 (sample SAMEA3541482, study PRJEB24748) | human gut metagenome | biome: human gut; feature: human-associated habitat; material: faeces | place: China | collected 2012
CCCATATGCTAGAGAAGGTATGCTACTACATCAGAAGAAATCATTGTGCCTATCAGTCTCACCGTAACAAGAAGCTAAAATGTTCGCTGTAGTGCTAAGGACCGGCGTATTTATACGGCCTTTACAGGAATCCTTGCAGGGCAGCGATTGCACAGGAAGGACGGCAGGGACGGCGGGGCATCACCGGACACTGGCCGGGGGAGGCCAAAGGCGGAAAGCAGGGCAGAGGCAGCGCCAATATTTTTTATCTGCGCCCTTATAGGCTTACCTCGAAGTATATTATAAATGCAAAGTAAGGGCGCGCAGGATTTCACCGCACGCCCTCAGAGGACCGGATAAGCTTTTGATTTACTGCTTTATCCTATTTTCTTTTTAGTGTGAGCAATTTTGTCCGGCTCCACCATCGTTTCTCTTTCAATTTCTTTGATGGCGTTTACTTTAGGCGTGGAACTTCCGTCTACAAACTCAAGACTGATCCATTTTTCCACCATTTTTATTGCAAGTTCTTTTCCTATCACCCGCTCCCCCATACACATCACAGAACAATTATTGCTGAGAACGGAGCGTTCCGTGGAAAATATGTCATGGCATACAGCCGCCCTGATACCGGGAAACTTGTTTGCGGATATGGCCATTCCTATTCCTGTTCCGCAGATCAGGATACCCCTGTCCTGATAGCCGCTTTCCATTATCCTCTCGCATACCCGCCGTGCAATTTCGGGATAAACGGTCGGATCCTTTGACGAATCACACCCCATATCTTCGTAAGGAATCTTATTTTTATCCAGATATGCTTTCACAGCTTCCTTTAATTCAACAGCCGCATTATCACAGCCCATGATAACTGTAAAACTTTTCATATAAACCACTTCCTTTCTTCGTAACAGTTCATACAGTTCTGAACTGTTACTTTATCAGAACCACCAGTTATTGCACACCAGTGTCATTGTATTGGCGCAGGCTATGATGGCAAACATAATGGTATTAATCAATGCTCCTATGTATACCTTGCCTGTCTTTTTATAGAAAATTCTGCTTACTACCGTGCAGATACAAAGGTTAATAAATAGAGGCCAGCTAAGCATAACCCTGGTACCGTTCAGTTTCAGCACACCCGTACCAATAAACACGGAATACTGGATAATCCAGATAACTGCCAGACCAACAATATTGGCCACACAGCAAATCAGGATGTTCAGCCATTCTTTGCGGCCAGCGATCATGTTGCTCAAATTCTGGCACAGGGCATTTGCAAAAAAGAAGATTGCAAAAAGCGGCATAAATCTTAACGCAACAAGGAAATCATCACTGGAAGGCACCTTTACGACATAGCTCATCAGCCGGAAGTCTACCTGGAAAAAATACTTTGCAAACAGCGTGATCGCATATCCCATTCCTACAGCTGCTGCAGCCAGAAGAACGGTCTTTCCTGCTCCGCCCAGACTGATTTTCAGATTCCACTGTTCCGGTTTCACCCCATTTTTCTTTCCGATAAGCCAATATCCCAAGAAGAACAATACCAGTCCCACAAGACCTGCGCTGGCTGTCCACATCCCCTGTTCCAAGGTCAGGCCCTGAGGCCATATTTTTGTACCGAACAGACATCTTGAGATACCCATTTCACCCAGATGTCCGCCAATCCAGGATTCCAGTTTCAGCATAAAAGAGGCCGGAATAGCCGCGCCCGCTGCTAAAAGGATCCAATATAATGCTATATTCCCTGCCCCTTTGGGAGCGGCAGGCACATAAATTTCTTCTTCCTTCTTTACGGTAAGTGTTCCAAAATAATTTGTTGTAAGCAAAATACATCCGAAGGACACCACCGCCATGAAAAAGCCAATTACTCCAAGCGTATTAAACATCCATTTAAACTGTATTGTCAGATTGGAATTCGAAATCGGGTTGGGCGCCGCAAACGCATTTTGGAAAAAATCAACCAGGTTTGCTGTGGTCGCCAGGGAATAATGGTTAAGTATGTGTGTCTCCGTGGGTGTATACAGAACACGGATATATTCCTCATCACTCCCCTGAACGGCGCCTTTATAAATTTTATCAACCTCTACCGCTTCCCCTTCTGCCAGATTATAATTATCCAGTTCATTGATCAGCGTACGGGCATTATCGGACTTATAAAAATTCTTGGGAGCGCCGGCATCCGGCGTGGAATAATTATTTTCGTCGTATTTACCGGCGTTAACACCATAATCCACGTCATAATACAGAGGGATTTCATCTCCGCTGTCCGGAGTATCATCCGGATCATAATTCAGATGATCCAGCCACACTCCATCAACTGCCAGCTGCTGGTTTCCCATAAGGAATACTGCCGCCACCTGGTTAACACCGCCGTAGTATTCCTGGATTTTGTTGTATGCCAGACAGGCATTTGCCATTTTTGCCCCAAGGGAATGGCCTGTTATACCTATCTGTGAATTATCAACAAAGGCCAGGCTATTATACACATAATTGACCACATCACACATGCCAGAACCGGGGCTGGTGGTTATATCCTCAAAATTGCTTCCCGGATTAGCTGTTACCATAAAGAAAGCATCCATGGGATTTGTTTTGTAATTTGCCGAATCCCCATGACCATCACAATCCATTGTAATCGCCACAATACCTCTGCGTGCCAGCTCCAGGCAGGTATAATCCTGCGTTTCCTTACTATCGTAGCTGCCATGAAGGGTGACTACACAAGGAGCCGGATTTTCAGCCGTTGCCGTTTTCGGCCGGTATATGGTACATGCTATGTTATTTCCGTTACTGTCATCAATATTCAAATCCATAACTTCTATTGAACCGAAGTTTGTATTTATCACATGTGCCCCCGTCATACTGATAAGGCAGATAAGAACTGCGATTGCAAATACACGAATATAGAGCTTTTTGTTTAATTTTGCCATTCCTATTCCCTCTCTTTTCCTCTCTTTTGCAAAATATGTGTTACTGTTTCGTACCTTCACTGTTACAAATCCATTTTTTTCAAATACTATCTCTTCCTATATGATACTGTCTTAAGAAATCCCCTCTGCCCTCCTTATTCAAATAATCATTCTTTCACACACTGCTTCATGGTGATGTGATACGCATTTGTTAGTACTCACATTTTTGTTCATTTTCCAGCACCAAAGCTTTGCCTTACCTGTAAATTACCACAAAAATGTTTCATCTGCAACTTGCGAAAATACATCTTTTGTTACTATCACTCACATTTTTGTTACTTTCATGTTTATTTTTGCAGCATCTGTTAATTCCTGTTCCTTTGTTGGTTTTTTATAAACGGAATGCTTAAAAACTTCTTATTACAATATAAATATGTCCTTTTTAAGCATAATGCATAGTTTGTTAGTTTTTTTAACAAAAGGAGTCTCACATTTTATTTTTTGTGTTTCTTGTGATAATTAACAATTTTCTAGTATTTTTTTGTTTGTTTCTAACAAAAAATAACATTTTTGTAGACATTTTATGTTACCGTAGTATAATAAAATCAAACATTGCTTTACTTTCACCGTTCATTTTCTATTTTAAGGACCAGAAACAATTGCCATAAAAACAGATGCGCAGGAGGTTACATATGAAAAAAATAATGAACGCGGAATCAGATGTTGTAGAAGAAATGCTCTCCGGTTATCTTTCCGCTTATTCCCGGTATTACGAAAGTCTGCCTGAAAACCATCATGGAATTTTGTACAAAAACCGCAGGAAGGATAAGGTTTCCCTGTTAATCGGAGGTGGGAGTGGCCACGAACCTCTCTTTGCAGGATTTGTAGGAGCCGGTCTGGCAGATGCCGCGGCCTGCGGAAATATTTTCGCCTCTCCCAATCCTCAGCTTATTTATGAAACGGCGCAGGCCATACATGAAGGAAAGGGCGTTCTTTTTATCTATGGCTGTTATGCAGGGGACAATATGAACTTTGACATGGCCGAAGAATTATGTGAATTTGATGATATTCCTACCGCTCATGTCCGGGTATGGGATGACTGTGCATCCGCTCCCAAAGAACGGATCGGGGACCGGCGTGGTATAGCAGGAGATGTCTTCGTTATTAAAATAGCCGGAGCCGCCTGTGACGCAGGACTGGACTTGCAGGAAGTAACCCGTATCGCTTCCAAAGCCAGAGATAATATCAACACCATAGGCCTTGCGCTTTCTCCTGGCTCCATTCCAGGGCTTGATAAACCTACTTTTGAATTGGGAGATACGGAAATTGAATTCGGCATGGGTCTTCATGGGGAGCCTGGTATTGAACGCACACAAATGCAGCCTGCTAAACAGCTTGTTGACCGGCTGTATTCAGAATTAAAATCGGAAATGAGTCTGGAAAAAGGTGACGAGATTGCCGTTTTAGTTAACGGTCTTGGCTCAACAACACTTTTGGAACTGCAAATCGCCTATTATGAACTGGATAAAAGACTAAAGGAGGACGGCCTGCGGGTTTACGATTCCGAGGTAAAATCCTGGTGTACGTGTCAGGAAATGGGCGGTTTTTCCATAACCATCCTACGATTGGACGAAGAATTGAAAAAATACTACAGTGCATCCTGTTTTTCACCTTATTTTGCGAGAGGAGAAATAAAAGAATGAAAGAAATTACTATCGAGCAGACAACAGACATGATTCTTGCCGCCTGTCAGGCAATTATTGACAATAAACCTTATCTTACGGAGGTAGACAGCAAAACCGGTGACGGGGATCATGGAATCGGCATGGCGGGAGGAATGGAAAAGGCAGGAAATGCGCTTCGTGAAAAACGTCCGTTTCCAGACATTAATTCCATTTTTAAAACCACTGGCATGGCTATGCTGAATTCTATGGGAGGAGCATCCGGAGTTATATTTGGTTCCATGTTCCTTGGCGGTATAAAAGGACTTTCCCCTTTGCCTGTTTTGGACGGCGATGGCTTTGCCCGTATTATGCGGGGTTCCCTGGAAGCTATCAAAGCCAGAGGCAAAGCCAACGTAGGGGATAAAACTATGGTTGACGCTCTTGAGCCGGCCGTTATTGCCATGGAAAACTCGGATCGGTCAGATCTTACGGCATTGTTGGGTATTGCAGCGAAAGCAGCGGAAGAAGGGGTGGAAAACACCAAAAATTACATTGCCCGGTTCGGGCGGGCAAAATCCCTGATGGAACGTGCTATCGGATATCAGGATGCAGGAGCCACTTCCGTTTCCATACTGTTTACATCCATGTACCGTTATCTGCAGGAATTACAGAAAACCGAGGGGTAAAAAATGCCGGGAAAAAAATTATATTTTGGTACCAATCTTAAAATGTACAAGGGGATCCGTGAAACCGTCTCCTATCTGTGCGAACTGGAGCAGCTCACTGCAGATATGGCTCCGGAAAACGTGCAGCTCTTCGTCATCCCTTCCTATACTTCTTTGCCGGATGCCATCCGCTCTCTCCGGCATAAACAGATTCTTCTGGGCGCCCAGAATATGTGCTGGGAGGAACAGGGACAGTTTACGGGAGAAATTTCCCCGCTGATGCTGCGGGAACTGGGTATTTCCATTATCGAGCTGGGACACTCTGAACGACGCCATATTTTTGGTGAAACAAACGTTATGATCAACCGCAAGGTAATTACCGGCCTGAAATCGGGATTCACGGTACTTTTATGTATAGGGGAAACAGAAGAAGAAAAAAACTGGGGAATCAGTGATGAAACGTTGCGGATCCAGCTAAAAACCGGCCTCAATAATATTCCTCCTGACTTTAATGGCCGCCTCTTGATCGCCTACGAACCGGTTTGGGCCATAGGTGTAAACGGACAGCCGGCCTCTGTGGAATATGCACGGGATAAGCATGAATTAATCCGCAGCACTCTTTGTGAAATAGCCGGTAGTGCCGGAAAGAATATCCCCCTGCTGTACGGCGGCAGTGTCAACCCCTCCAATTCGGATGAGCTGATTCTCCAGCCTGAAGTTGACGGACTTTTCGTGGGAAGAAGCGCGTGGAATGCATCTGATTTCAATGCCCTGATCCGAAGCGCCATCCATTCGGCAGCCCGCAAACAACATTACACATAACTTTACACTTTATTTTCTGTTTGGTATAATAAGGAAAATCCAGCAAATGAGGAAAATACAGCATGAATAAAAAAGAGCGCCGCCTGAATGAATTAGTCGGACTGCTGAATGAACAGCCGAATCTGTCTGTCAGAAATCTGGCCGGCATTCTCAATGTATCTGAAATGACAATCCGTCGGGATTTGAATTTCATACAAAGCAGCAACCGTCTGGACAATATAAATAATATTGAACATGAATATAAGCTTTCAGAAGAAAGGGCCAAGTATTCCGCAGAAAAAAATCGAATTGGGAAGTTTGCCGTATCTCTCATCTCTCCCGGTGATATCTTAATTATAGACAACGGAACCACCACCGGAGAAATGTCCAAATACATTCCGGAAAACATGGGGCTTACCATTCTTTGCTACAATTATTATATCCTGTCCCAGCTTGTACAGAAAAATGATGTTTCCATCATTTTCCCCGGCGGCTATTATCATCCAAAGGATCAGATGTTTGAATCGCCGGAAGCCAATAACCTGATAAAAAGCCACCGGGCCACAAAGCTGTTCCTTTCCGCTTCCGGTGTTCACGAAAAACTGGGAATCACCTGCGCCCATAATTACGAAGTGCTTACGAAACGGGCCGTTATCAGCTCTTCCCTGACCAAAATACTTCTGGTAGATTCCAGTAAGCTCGGCCTGATCCGCACCGCTTTTTTTGCCTCTCTTTCTGAACTGGATATAATTATCACTGACAATGGAATTTCCGAAGAATGGATCCATCTTATCGAGGATGCAGGAATTGAATTACATATCGTATAAAAATACCGCCTGTGTGGTTTGAAACCACCAGGCGGTATTTTTATACGATTATTTATGGAATTCAAACCATTCCACTTCAATTCCCGGCATTTTGGTAGGCGTAAGGCATAATTCATAGTATCCTTTTTCCAATGTCACATATCCCATATCCCGTTCCACGGACGCGCCGTTCGTCCCGTTAAGCTGGGGAGTCATAAAACGCACCCCGTTCAGGCTGGCATTGCAGGCAGACTGGGCGCGGAAATCCGGATTATCCGTTTTCATACATATCCTTATCTGGTATACGCCGGCATTTTCCACAAAAATAAGGACGGGCGTATTCATAGGTGTGGAAACCCTGCAGGAGCTTTCCAGGACAGCCGCCTTTTCTTTGCATCCCTTTATCTCTTCCGCTTCTTTTGCGGGAATCAGCTCCGGTTCCTCTTCCGGCATGAGGGAACGCTCCATGACAGGCGCTTTCATCAGGAAACGGCAGATATTGGCTGCGCAGCGCTGCAGTTCGCCCAGCGTCAGCTTTCCTGTTCTTAAAGCCTCCAGCGTATTATCCCCCATGGGATTATTTTCCGCCGCCAGGTTATCCACTACCATATATAAATCATTCTGGGCCCGCACCATGGCCGCCGTATTTTCCCGGCTTTCTTCCCCGCCTTCCACACAATCGTTCATGGTGGACCACCAGTCGGTCATAACGATACCCGTAAAGCCCCATTCCTTCCGGAGAACGGTCGTATTCAAATCATAATTGGAAGCGCTCCAGTGGCCGTTAACCGGATTATAGGCTGTCATAACGGAATTGGCCCCGCCTTCCTTTACCGCAATTTCAAAGGCCTTCAGATAGATTTCCCTGAGAGCCCGCTCCGAAACAACCGCATCCACCTTATTTCTCACCTTTTCCTGGCTGTTGCAGGCATAATGCTTCATGGTGGCGTTGGAGCCGCCCTTCATAATACCCCGGATATTAGCCGCCGCCATTTTACCGGTCAGCAGGGGATCTTCGGAAAAATATTCAAAATTCCTTCCGTTGAGAGGATTTCTGTGGATATTAATGCCGGGCCCCAGAAGGGTGTCTATCTCATTGCGAAGGAGTTCTTTTCCTTCCATGACATAAAGCTCTTCCACAAGAGGTGTATCGAAAGTACAGGCCAGCAGGGTTCCGATGGGTACCTGGGTAGCCTGTGCCCCCACATCCATGCGGATGCCGGAGGGACCGTCCGCAGCCGCAGCCACAGGAATTCCATAGTCATCATGAAGGGATTTGCTCAATCCGCCGAAGCAGGAAGCCACACCGGGCGTTACCCGCGGACTGCACATGCCTTCTCCGCGTACAATCGTCGCCAGTTCTTCCGGCGTCAGCTGTGCCAGGAAGGCTTCCATAGGCTCATTTCCTTCCAGAACATCCCTCAGCTGGATCTCACGGTTTCCTGTTCTTGTAAGCGCGGGCGGCATATTGTCGCGAATGCGTTCCTCCAGGGACACGGTCCTTAACGGAACGTTTTCCCCGCTCATCTCATAAATGCCGCCGGACTTACATGCACCGGGCTTTAACCGGACAAATTCCTTCTGAGGTGCACAGGCTTCCTCCAGCCGTTCCGTCACGATCAGCCTCTCCACCTGAAAACCTTCCTCGCCGTCCACCTGTACCTGCTCCAGATCACGGATGCTCGTCCCGGCATAAATCCGGTAACAGCCTTCTTCCAGCACATAGCAGGATTTATTTCCGGTATATCCTCCGTCATCATAGGCTGCCATAGCATTCACCGGGAACTGCAGGAACAGCTCCTCCTCTTCTCCCGGAGCAAGAAGACCTGTCTTGGCAAATGCCGCAAGCTCTTTTACCGGGCGTCCCAGTTTTCCCTGGGGAGCACTGTAATACACCTGCACCGCTTCCCTGCCGGCATAACGGGAACCCGTATTTTTTACAGTTACCTTTAACCGGATTTCGCCGTCCTGCACTCTGGCGCCGGAAGCCTTTACGTCAAACGAGGTATAGGACAGACCAAAACCGAAGGGATACATTACCTTTTCCGGGGCAAAGGTTTCAAAATAGCGGTAGCCTACGTAAATATCTTCCTGATATATGTTTTCCAGTTCGCCTCCATGGTTGGCAGTGGAGGGATAATCCGCCAGGCTGTATGCGATGGTATCCGCCAGCTTCCCGCCGGGCGTTACCTTTCCGGTAATCACATCTGCAGCCGCATTGCCGCCCTCCTGGCCGCCATGCCATACATACAGCACGGCGGTTATGGGGGTTTTATAGGTTTCCGTTAAAAAGCTCATGTCAATGACACAGGTCACATTGAGGATTACTGCTGTTTTCTTAAAATATCCGGTTACCATGCGGAGCAGTTCTTTTTCCTGGCTGTTCAGACGGTAGCTGTCCTCCAGGTCCTCATAGTCCTTACCTTCTCCCGCCGTCCTTCCGATAACCACCAGCGCCTTATCCGATTTTGAAGCCGCCTGTCTTACCATTTCCTCCGTCACCGGCATTTCCTTCTGGTTCCAGGGTTCCGCCGCCCATCCTCCTCCTCCGTCGTCAAAAGGATTCTCCTGCAGCCAGCTTTCATAAGCTCCTGCCAGCTCTTCGTTTACCCTGATGTTTTCACACTGCCTGAGGCTGTCCAGCAGATTTGTGGTGTAAGGTACGTTTACCGCCCCTCCTGAACCTGTCCCGCTTCTGTAATAATCCTTCTGGATCCTTCCGAACACAGAAACGCATTCTCCGTCCTCAACCGGTAAGGTATTCTCCTCATTTCTTAATAAAACTGCGCCCTGAGCCGCTGCTTCCCTGCACAGCTGCGCAAATCCCTCAAGTGGGACACCAATCATTTTTTTACTCATTGCATCTCTACCCGCCTTTTTTATTTTGCATTATGTACCCTTAGTATATCATAGGTTTATAAGGATTGAATACGGGAAAATGTGAGGAATGATAAAGTAAAAAAGGCAGGCATCCATAAGCGAATGCGTTCATAGGGATATGATGTGGCACATGGCCAGAAACAATTCCCGCTTGCAGCCATGATAACTTTTCCCCAATCATTTTGCAGTCCGGTTCGTTTATTTCCATCGCTCCTATCACCTCTTGTTTATTTCCGTATTTTATTTTGTACGGTCTAAAAAATACTCTAATGCAAAAAAGAAGCCCAGCACACTGACTTATCTCATCAGTATCTGAGCTTCCATTATTTCATATTCAGTTAATCATTGACTTTCCATTGACCAGAACGACGATTACCAACTCTCTCCAACTTTTCTTTTTCCTGAAGTTTCGGCAGCAATCGTTTGATAGTTCCTAATGTGATTCCAGTAGCTTCTTGAAGCTGTTTTTGTGTTATTTTCGGATTACTCCTTATAGCATTTAGTACACTCTGCTCATTATCAGACAGTGAAGCAGAAAGATTAGTTGCATTAGTCGCACGATCAGTCGCATCAGTCGCAATTCTAGTTTCCGAACCAATTTCCATATCAAAGGAGTAGCTATCGTCCAACGGCACTACAATGCGGAATACATCACCTTCCTCTGTCAGGATTTATTCCTCTCCCTTTATCGAAGCAATAATCCCGTCCGCCAGCGTTTCCAGTTCGGAAACCTTATCCGGATGCAATGTAGACGCCATGGAAAGCCGTTCATTCAGAACGGTCATGTTCTTCATTTCTTCCTCAATGAATTTCTGCATCAAATCTCCGGATTTGCAGGCCCAGGAACCATTTTCTATGAGGGCAAAGGTACGGTTCTGCAGGTTCAGCGCCTTCATATCCGATAAAAAGCTGTGCATTACCGGATAAATCCCCAGATTATAGGTAACGGAAGCCAGCACGATATGGCTCAGGCGGAAGGCTTCGGAAATCAGCTGGGACACATGGGTGTTGGAAACATCATAAACCACAACATTGGTCATTCCCTTATCGCAGAGTTTAGCGGCCAGCGCCTGTGCGGCCGCTTCCGTATTGCCGTACATGGAAGCATAGGCAATCATAACCCCTTTTTCTTCCGGCTCATAACGGCTCCAGAGATCGTATTTTTCAATAAAATAGCCGATGTTGGAACGCCATACGGGTCCGTGGAGAGGGCAGATCATCTGAATATCCAATGCAGCTGCTTTTTTCAGGACATTCTGTACCTGAATCCCATATTTTCCGACAATATTTGTGTAATAGCGGCGGGCTTCGTCCAGATAATCACGGTCGAAATCCATCTCATCGTTGAAGATCACTCCGTCCAGTGCTCCGAAAGTACCGAATGCATCGGCAGAGAACAAAACTTTATCGGTCTCATCGTAAGTCATCATAGCTTCCGGCCAGTGCACCATTGGCGCCATCACAAAGTGAAGTGTGTGTTTTCCGCAGGAGAATGTCTCGCCTTCTTTGATGATGATCTTTTTATCTCCAAGATCCATGCCGTAGAACTGATCGATCATCGGAAATGTTTTGGCGTTTCCGATCAGCTTCATATCCGGATAACGCAGGGGCAGATCCTCGATCAAAGCGCAATGATCCGGTTCCATGTGATTGATCACAAGGTAATCCAGAGTACGCCCGTTCAAAACAGCCGCGATATTTTCCAGAAACTGTCTGCCTACTGCGCTGTCTACCGTATCGAAAAGGACGGTCTTTTCATCCAGCAGCAGATAAGAGTTGTAGGAAACTCCTTTCTGAATCGGAAAAATGTTTTCAAATAGTTCCAGTCTTCTGTCATTGCTTCCGACCCAGTATAAATCTTCGGTTACTTTTCTGACACAATGCATGTTAAAGTTCCTCCTTTATTTTCACTATGATTCTGTCAATCTATAGAAGTTCACATATTAACGTCTATATTTTAACATATTGAGATAAATTCGCAAGGCGGGTATGGGTTTTTGTGCAAAAAAATGACAGTTCCTTATAAAATCCTTAGAATTCGCCCTTAAAGTAAAGCTGTACAAAGAGAAGGGAGAATCATTTTATGGAAGAAATAATTTTGGAAACAAAAGAACTATGCAAGCAGTATCACAAACAGACTGTGCTGAAAAATACCAATATGAGAATTCCGAAAGGGTGTGTATACGGGCTTTTGGGAGCAAATGGCGCAGGAAAATCGACATTGATGAAAATATTGTGCGGGATGACGCGGGCAGATGCCGGGGAAGTATTTTTTGACGGAAAAATATGGAGTCGAAAGAGCATAGAACGGATTGGGG
>OGZI01003176.1_pt1 | contig 11991 bp, 9 predicted proteins | sample 1576711 | NCBI WGS metagenome assembly OGZI01 (sample SAMEA3541482, study PRJEB24748) | human gut metagenome | biome: human gut; feature: human-associated habitat; material: faeces | place: China | collected 2012
TTATACGTTGGTATCATAACATCAACGGTATAGAATTTCATGTCTGGTTTTCTCCCTCGTATTTAGTCGCCTGCGATCACCGAATCTGCCTCTGCACCAGGCCCCTGGTTCAGCACATAGCCGATCATATCTTCATCGTAACCGCTCTTTCTTGCAATGTAGTCGCTGTACTCTGTAACAGCCGCAGACGGTTCATACGAAAGACCCGGATACAGATATTCATGCAGCTCTCTTACATTGAACTCCAGCGTAACCGGAATTACAACATCCTCACCAATGGCATTCACTACATTTTCACCATAGCAGAGCTGGAACGGATAGGCATAGGAGGTTCCCATCGTATACGTTACCGCATGCATACCAAGTTCCAGGATTTCATTCTTGGTAAGACTGGTGCTGACATTTCCCATCACCTTGTCCAGAATTTCCGGAATCTTGGTCGGATTCTGTTTCAGCTTCTGTACCATAAGATTGATAACAATTCGCTGACGGCTGGTACGTTTTGCATCATCACCGCCGCCATAACGGATCCGCGCATAGGAGGTAGCAAGCGCACCGCTGACATGACGTACTTCGCTGTAATCATCCCCAAGGTCCTCATCATACGGAATAGCTTCATACTCTACGCCCTGTGCTTCCGATACCTCTCTGTTGTAGTTGTTTGCATGAACACACTCTGCATTTGTCATCTCGATGTCGAGACCGCCCAGGACATCAATCGCATCGGCGAGTGCCTTGAAGTTTACGGTAACGTAATCGGTCAGTGCAAAGTCAAGGTTTGTATTCAGCATGGAGAGCATACTCTCCGGGCCGCCGCGGTTGTATGCGGAATTGGCTTTGTCAAACTCATAATATTCATCGGTATATTTCGCCATATTCATCCAGGTGTCACGCATAATCGACACCATACGGATTTCCTGCTTGTCATGATCAATACAACAGAGAATAATCGTGTCACTGTTCATGCTTTCTGCCAGCTCGGAGCCTTCCACACCTCTGGCATCCACGCCGACCAGCGCGATGACCTGTGTACCGGACATCTGTGAGAGATCGGTATTTGCCTTTACTTCACTGTTGATCTGAATCTGGGAGCTGTCCAGCGTATCCTGATTCATCTTATCCATCGAACGGTTGATCCATGCGTAGACGAACAGAATTCCGGAAAGAATCAGCAGAACGGTGATTTCAATTCCGAAAATTATTTTTCTGCGGCGCATTTTTTTGTATTTTCTGCTCTTTTTGTAATTCTTCTTCGACATCTCTTTTCCCCTTATCTTTTAGTAAGCGTTTTTATTCACAAATCCTTTGAAAAAGGTCAGGAACAGAATTTTAAAATCAAGTCCCAGCGTCCAGTTTTCAATATAATACAGATCACAGTCAATACGCTTGCGGATAGAAGTATCCCCCCGGTATCCATTCACCTGCGCCCATCCCGTAAGACCGGGACGAACCTGATGTTTTACCATATAACGCGGGATCTCCTCCCGGAATTTTTCCACAAAGAAAGGTCGCTCCGGCCTCGGTCCGACCAGGCTCATATCTCCTTTTAAGATGTTAAAGAGCTGTGGAAGCTCATCAATGCTGGTATGGCGCATGAATTTTCCAAATCCCGTCACACGCGGGTCATTCTTCACGGTCCATGCCTTCTTTTCTTTCTCCTCCGTCTGAACTTCCATCGAACGGAACTTGTACATTTCAAACGGTTTGTTGTGCAGTCCGACGCGTGTCTGACGGTAGATCAGCGGACCCGGTGAGGTCAGCTTGATCATGATGCAGGAAAACAGCATCACCGGTGAGAACAGAATGATCGCCACGAGCGCGCCGAAAATATCCACAATCCGTTTCAGCATCGCGTTGAACGTGTTGGAAAGCGGCACATAGCGGATATTGACGACAGGAAGTCCCTGCAGGTCTTCTGTGTACGGCTTTGTCGGAATGATGTTGTGGTAATCCGGCACAAACTGGGTATGTACGCCGGATTTTTCACACATGGCAACGATCTCCTCCAGGCGGAAGTATTCGTTCAGTCCAAGGGTAATGGCAATTTCATCCAGTTTGTTTTCCGGCAGAATGACTGAAAGATTGTTGATTCTTCCAAGAACCTTGATACCGCGGTACATCGTTCCCGCTTTGACATGGTCATCGAGGATTCCGCGGACGAGATAGCCCCACTCCGGGTTTGCAATGATCCGGTCAATGTATTCCTCGGTCGCACGGCTGTAGCCGACCATCAGAATCTGCTTCTGGTTGCGGCCGTGTTTCCACATATTGCTTAAGATATAGTGGATCAGATTTCTTACGATCGTTTCCAGTGTCACATTCAGCACAAAGAAGATGCAGAGCATACCACGGGAAAAGTGAACCTGGCGCACCATGTAAAGGCTGGCCAGCCAGACCAGAAATCCAACCGTATTCGCTTTTAAGATATTGGCAAATTCCAGACGTCTTCCCTGAAAACGCTTGGATGCATAGAGATTGAATGCATAGTAAAGCAGCAGATAGCCGGGCACGATATAGAGCAGTGCCATCATATACGTCGCCGGCGGCAGAATTCCCCTCTCCGGATGATTATTCATAACGCCCAGCCGCACATAGCAGTACCAGGACAGTACATAGGAAAGTGCGAGCACCAGGGCATCGATCAGAACGTGCATCCGGTCAAAATATTTCTGATTATCGTTGATCAAATTCGTTCACCTTATCTGTTTTTTTCGGGATTTAAAAATTCCCTACCCCTAACTATACAATAAGTTCCAAAAAAGAGCAATCATATTTTTCTAACATTCTTCTTATTTCCGTAAACTTTTTAACTTTTTCGTAATCTTTTGAAAGAATCCTTATGCCCTCTCCAGAAATCTCCGGAACACATTGATAAAAAGCTCCCATTCGATGACAAAATACGTGCCGAGGCGCTTCCACTCGAAACGGATCTTTTTTGCTCTGTTTTCCGGCTTCCGGCAGATGAAAAAACCATTCTTGATTCCTGCCAGATATTCTTTTCCGTATCCCTTCGATGCAAAAAAGACCAGTTTTGCCGAAAAACCGAGGATAAAGGCCGGCAGGTTAAGCAAAATCTGTAAAACCGGCATATTTTTATAGATCAGATAAATATTGTTCCTGGAAGAATAACGGATTTTAAAGAGGTTATACCGGGAGCCGCTCGTTCCGCTTCCGACGTGGTAAACCTTCGCGGACGGCTCATACCAGTTCTCGTAGCCCAAAAGCCGCGCACGATAGCCGATGTCGGTATCTTCCAGATAAGCGAAATGTTCTTCGTCAAAAAGTCCGGTCTTTTCCAGAAATTCCCGGCGGTAGATCGCTGCTCCGGCGCAGGCCGCAAAAATCCGGTCGGACGTTTCAAATTCACTGACCGGTTTTCCTTTTCCTCTTGCGAATGCCCATCCCAGCATATTATAGTAATTTCCCGCATCGTCGATTTTATCACGCTCCTGATAGGAAATCAGCTTTGCGCTGCATGCAAACGCATTCTTTCTTTTACAGATTCCCTCATAAAGGCGCTCGACAAAGTCCGGGAACACTTCGGTGTCGTTGTTTAAAAGGATCACATACGGCTCCTTCGACCGGCGGATGCCTTCGTTGACCGCACGGCTGAAGCCATAGTTATCATCGAGCTGGATGATTTTCGTCTCCGGGTAGTGTTCCCGCAGAAACGCACAGCTCTCATCCTGTGAACCATTGTCCACGAAATATGTGGTAAATTCCGTAAAGGTCTGCTTTGCAAGCGCTGCAAAGCACGTCTCCAGATACCGGTATCCATTATAATTTGGTATTACAACTGCTACTTTATCCATGGTTTTACTCCCCTGCCGTCGGCACGCAGTCCATAGTTCCACGATGCCAGCGTTAAATTTGGATTGTAGCAGGGATCTCCTGCCTTTAACAGCCCAATCCAGCGGCTGCGCATAAATTCGATTTCCGACTGGAAGCGGCGCACCTTCTTCTCGTCATCCTCTGCTCCCCTGGATTTCGATTCATAATGGTACAACTCTACGTGCGGATTGTATACGATTTTATAACCTGCTTTTCCAATGCGCAGGCACAGATCAACATCATTGAAAGCGACGGACAGTTCTTCTTCAAAGCCGCCGACCTCCTCAAAGACCTCTTTTTTCATCATCATGCACGCTGCTGTCACCGCACTCACATTCATCTGGAGCGATGCCTTATGCAGATAGCCGCTTCTTCCGCGCGCCAGTCCTAAAAAGGCGTGGCCCGCAATGCCGCCTATCCCGATGATAATGCCGGCATGCTGCACCGTGTTGTCCGGATAATACAGCTTCGCGCCGACCGCCCCGATCTGCGGTCTCTGCAGATTGGACACCATCTTTTCCATAAAATCGGGTGTGATGATTTCCATATCGTTATTGAGAAACAGGAGATACTCTCCCTTTGCCTCTTTGACGCCGAAATTATTGATCGCAGAATAGTTAAAGCCCTGTTTTGGATACTTCAGGACACGGATGCCCTGTGCTTCGAGTTCTTTGTAATAGGAAAACGTTGCTTCCTCAGTGCTGTTGTTCTCAATAATCAGAATCTCATAGGATGGATACATGCACTTCTTCTTAATGGATTCCAGACAGGTGCGTAACGTATCGGCCTGATCCTTGTTCGGGATCAGAATCGAAACCAGAGGCGTTCCCCGCAGTTTATAATCTACATCGTAGAAGCCATAATCCGAACGCAGTGTGACGGTTCCCTCTTCGCCGCAGCGCGCAAGGTTTCCCTCAATTGCCTTTTTTCCGGCCTCATACGCGTACAGCTTGCTTGCCGGATTGTCTGCGGTGGAAGCGCTGTGGACCCTCCAGTGATATAAAACCCTCGGAATGTGTACAATTTTTCCCGCCATTTCCGTGCAGCGGAAGATATAATCATAATCCTGCGCCCCATTGTATTCCGGACGAAGGCCGCAGGTTTTCTCCGAAATATACCGCAGTACAATGAAGAAATGGCAGATATAATTGTTTGACCGCAGCAGATCCAGATTGAAATCCGGTTTGAAATGCGGCTGGAAATACTCGGACAGATCGGTCCGTACCTTGTCCTCATCGGTATAAAAAGCATCGATGGACGGATCTTTTTCCAGACGGATGGCAATTTCAAAGAGTGCATCCGGCGCAAGCAGATCGTCGTGATCCATAAAGCCGACGAAATTTCCCGCTGCTGCGGCAAGCGCTGCATTTGTATTCTCTGCAATGCCGATATTTTCCGGAATCGGAACGTTCTTTACGCGCGGATCTTTTCCGGTATACTCTTTCAGGATGCGCGCCATCGTCTCGTCCTCCGGGCTGGCATTTCCGATCACCAGTTCCCAGTTTTCATAACTCTGTTTTTCCAGGGATTCGATCATCTGACGCAGAAAAATTTCCGGCGTACGGTAAGCCGGAACAACAACGCTGATCTTCGGACAATAAGAAAATTTATGATTTTTCTGACGCGCCAGCTCTTTTGCGCAGTACTGCGCCCGCCACGGTCCTTACGGAACCTCCTCCGGCTCCATCCGCTCCGAAAGACGGATCAGGAATTCCTTTGGCCCATAATGTTTCAGGTAACGCAGTCCCTTCTGTATGTTGTAAGGTTTCAATTTCCGTATAAAACGGAGCCATTTCATATCTGACACTTTTTTTAACTCCTTGGGGTTTTTGTTTTTCAGGTTTTTTGTTTTTTCCGTATGAACTCGTTCGCATTATACTCTATTTTACTGCATTTTGCAAATCCCGACTGAAAATATTAAGAAATTATGTATTTCTTCCCTGTTCGATTTATGTTATAATCTCATCTTTGACTGTTGATTATAGCTATTCTCTTAATTAACGCAAATTCCAGATGCATGGAACCACCCTTTGCAATCATTCGTACTTATTGTTTCTAAGGCCGCTTTTACAGCCTCAGGTAGTTCAGCAGCAACACGGACTTTCCTCTTTCTGAGAAAGGATTTCATTTTTGACCACATTTTTTCAATAAGGTTCAAATCTGGACTGTATGGTGGCAAATATAGATAGGAGATCCCCGCCTTGTCTAAAAGCTCCGTCACTATTTTGACATGATGAGAACGCATGTTATCCATGATTACAACATCGTCTTTCTCAAGGCTCGGTATCAATTGTTTTCCCATATATTCACAAAATCGCTGTGCAGTTATTCCACCTTGGTACGTAGTATATACCAGACTGACGTTAAGCCGGATGGATGACAAAACAGTTGTTCCGGCAGGCGTGTTGATCGGGGTAGCATCCATGGCACGTTTCCCATGTACTGCATGTGCATAGTGTCTTGTGAGGTTTGTATTAATACCGCTTTCATCGAGATATATTTGATGTTCTGCATTTGCACCAGATATAGTTTCTATCCACTGACTGCGTTTTCTCTGCACATCGGGAACGCTCCTGTTCTTTTGCATGCAAAGACTTTTTCTTATAAGTGTAACCTTGTTTTATCAGAAAACGCCTGACGGCTTCATCGCCTACAGGTAAATGAAGCGTTTCGACAATCTCCTTCATTGTGATATCCGGTTGTTCTTGCACAAGTTCCAGAATATCGTGGTGCTGTTTTTCTGTAAGAATTGTTTTCCGGCCTCTCAGCTGCGTTCTGGTCTCATAACTGCCAGTGCGTGCACGCTCTTCTATAAGGCGGTATACGGTGCTTTCATTTACTGAAAAATATTTTGCAATTTCCCTGGCATTATGAGTTTTATCCCAGGCCTCCAATACCAGTTTTCTAGCTTCATTGTGTAGCATACTATCGTCTCCTACACTATATTTTATCACCGCTGTAAAGGAGCTGCATTATTTAAGAGGTTTGCTATAGAAAGAATCGCTATAATAAGCTTCTGACAGGAGACTAAAGAAAATCTGTTCATGAGTTCTTCCTGTCAGCAATACCTGACCAGCGATTCTTGGCGCGATGTCAAGAGTGGCGTACGGTGAGATTAACTTTCTGATTTATGTGATTAAATTTTTGAAATTCGTGTCCAAAATATGTTGACTAGTGCAAACTCCCGTGAATTTGACCGCATTATACCCTATTTTAATGCAATTTGCAAATACCGACTGAAAATATTAAGAATTTATGTGTTTCTTCCCTGCTCGCTTTATGTTATAATAATAAAAGTGTGTCTAATACATTTTAGAGAGATCCGCTGCCCGGACAGTCTTATGCAGCTGTACCCGCTGGATCAGAAGGAGTGAGTTATGATTAGAAAGAATTCTGCAGCCCGCACATTTTTATGCCTGTTGCTTGCTTTTGTTTTTGCCGCGTCCTGCCTCCCGCAGACGATTTTTGCCACAACCGATAAAAAAACAGTCACCACCTGGCCCGAAGGACCGGAAAACAATTCCGGCGCTGTCTGTTTACTCGATGCCGATACTGGGGCTGTTTTATACGATAAAAACATGGACGAGCAGCGCTATCCTGCCAGCATCACCAAGATTCTGACGGCTCTGCTGATCATTGAAAACAAGCAGATGACCGACACCGTTACCTTCGGCGAACATGCTGTCAGCGAATCCATTCCGGGAAATGCCCGCATCAACGTTCAGCTTGGCGAAACGATCACAGTGGAGGATGCTCTTCACGCGATTCTTCTTGCCTCGGCAAATGAGGTCTGCACACAGCTTGCCATCGACATTGCCGGAAGCGAGGAAGGTTTCGCCGCCATGATGAACGAACGCGCCGCTGCACTTGGTTGCACGAATACCCATTTTGTCAATGCAAACGGTCTGCCAGATCCGAACCACTACACCAGTGCACACGATATGGCACTCATTATGCAGGAGTGCATCAAAAACGAGCCCTTCTGCCGCATCGAGTCCGATCTGACCTACACAATTCAGCCGACCAATATGACCTCGACACCGCGTGATCTTCAGAACCACCACGCATTGCTGTTCCAGGACGGTCAGTGGGGATACAAGGGTGCTTTCGCCGGAAAGACCGGTTATACCGATGAGGCACACAACACACTCGTTACCGCTGCCAAGCGAGGCAATATGACGCTGGTCTGCGTTGTTTTAACCTGTGATAACATCGATTATATCAACGATACCCGTACCGTACTTGATTTCGGTTATGATAATTTTACACATTATACCCTGAAGAACGCAAAAAAGGAAAGTCTTTCCGGTGTGGTAACGCTTCCAAAGAATGCGAAAATTGAAACTGCAACCTACACCGATCCGGACGGCGCTTCCGTTGAGGAACCGTACACCCGCCAGTATTTTTTCGATGATCACTTCATCGGAACAGCCGAGGTTTCCGCTCCAGGTACTGTTTCCGACAGTTCTTCGGTTTCCTCCGATTCATCAGAAGAAACCGACAGCACAGATATTCCAACACCGGAAGAAACCAAGAAAATTTCTTTTCTCTCCACACTGCTCTATATTCTGCTTGGCCTGAACGGTGTCGCTTTTCTGATTCTGATCATTGTCGTGATCAACAACGCGAGAAAGAGACGGAAACGCAGAAACAGACGCCGCAATAACCGAAACAAACGGCACTGATCTTCTAATTTATAAGCAATCAGGACCTCCCGTCCAACGGGTGATCCTGATTCAAGAGTTCGACGGAAGTCGAACTTTCCTATAAGAAGTAAAGAATGGCATCGAAAACGCAACCGATTTCGATGCCATTTGGGTATAAAGCAGAGCTACCGCCAGAAATATTTGCTAGTGCGACAGCCCTTTTTGTTGCTTATTTATTTTCCAAGATACTGTTCTAAAATCTGTGGTTCGATTCTTTTCCAGTTTCTTTCCTTTACCGTCTCTTCTGCTCCCGTATCCAGTTTTTTCCTCAGTTCCGCATCTGTCAGAATACGCTCAATCGCCGCTTTTGCCTCCGCGAGATTTCCCTGCGGATAGAGAATACAGTTTTCCCCATCTTTTAGGTATTCCAGATTGCCACCGTTCGGCACAGCAACGACGTAGCCGCCGGACGCCATCATCTCAAGCGGCGGATAGGAAAAGCTCTCCAGCAGGCTTGTTTTCAGCAGAATATCACACGCCGCATAGACTTCCGGTGTTTTTTCATACGGAACCCGGTGTAAAAAGCGGTCCACGCGGTACCAGGATTTCGGATTTCCATTGTAGGACATGTACCAGATCTCGAATTTTTCCAGATCCAGCCGTTCCACGATACGGAAGCTCTCGTCCACGTTTTTATGCTCCGCGCTGCAGTCTCCCTCGATCAGAATCCGAATTTTTCCCTGCAGATCCCGCCCCCGTTTCGGATAGAAGGACGGATCGATGCCGTTCGGAAGATAGACTGCTTCGGTATGGTATTCCTCCCGCAGCCAGTTCTGACACCATTTGGAAATGGTTACGTACTCCATCGGGCTCCTCATCCGGTAAGTCGCCGAAGTTGCGATCCGGTACGGGCTTCCCGGCGGATAAAATCCAACTTCAAAATTCTGCACCAGATATTTTTTCTTTCGGATCTTACTGGACTGTTCGACGAACTCTGCGGTATTCCACATCGTCGCTACCGCAAGATCCAGCGTTCCCTGCAGTTTCTCTCGCTCGGCCGACAGCACCGGAAAATGGAAATCACCCTCATGATACCACTCCGCCTCCCCTTCCAGAGTAAAGAGGCTGACCTGCGCTCCTGCTTTTACCAGCATTTCCGCATGAAGAAGTGCAACGCGGATGCCTCCGCTGATCTCCATCGCTGGAAGCACAAAGGCACAGCGTAGATTCCAGGGGCGCTCCACCCACTCGCAAATCCCGGTGGCATGAAAGATTGTGACACACTCGCGGCTGCACCGGCCATATGCCCGTCCGGCAATGGCTTTTCGTGCCGGTTCGTCGTCGATCAGCCACTGCAGTTTTTCCAACCGCTCCGCTTCGTCTCGGCAGAGTACGCCGTCTTCTCCATCCTGTACCATCTCAGCAAAAGCGCCGAGATTGCTGGCTGCTGTCACGGTCTGCACCAGAGCCGCTTCCACCCATTTATTTTCCGATTTCGCACGGTTAAAAATCGTATCGGTAAGCGGAGCCAAGTTGATATCCACCGACGCAATCCGCTCCGGCAGTTTTTGGTAATCGACAAATCCCTCCATCTGGATCTGGGAAGCAAACAGTTTCAGCTCCACCGGGAGTTCCAGAATTCCCACGATGAGGAGTTCCAGGTTCGGATTTTTGCCAAGCAGCTGTTTCAGCACCGGAACGATCATCTCGATGTCGTCCAGATGCGTCGCACTGCCGCTGAAATAGCCAAGGCGTACTTTTTTCGCCGTTCCATCTGCTTCGTTCTTTTTCTGTTTTTCTTTTAACACCGCCTCGGACAGTAGCAGCATCTCATCTGACGCACAGTTGCGGTTGATCAGCACCTCCGGTACGTACTGCTTCAGTTCTTCTGCCAGCGCCGCTGTCGTCGTAACCGCCGCATCACAGAGGGAAAGCAGCTCGCCCATGTTTCGGACATTCTGATCGTATGCCTGCCGTTCTTCCGGCTGCATCCGGTCGAGAAACGGAATCTGATCGGTGTATTTCGTATCGATCACAAGATCATCCATCGTACCACAGAGGCTTGTTCATCTGCTTTGCCATTGTGGCAAATTCCCGCAGGGTGTCCGTCATCGGGCAGCGGAAAATCACGAACGCGCCGTAGCAGCGTACCATCCAGGGCTTCAGCTCCTGAAAATAAACCGTATCACACGTATATCCGCCTGCCTCCAGCTGCTCCATCTGATGCACCACGCGGTACCGGTGTGGATGCGGCAGCTGTTCATTGCAGCCACTGATAAAGAGAATATCCCGGTAGACCCGGGATTTTTCTCTCTGAAACTCTTTTTCTTTTTTTGCCCGCGCAAGGTACCCTTTCGTACGCCCAGCCAGACCGCCGATTCCTTCTTCTGCAACAGCTTTTTTTAATTTTGCTGTCAGCACTGAAATTTTTTCCAAACGTTTCACCGCTTTCTTTCTCTGTTCCGCTTACCGCAATCCGTAGTAGTTCTGCAAGTACATCGGATAGATGATTCTCGCCCAAGTGAATGCCGCTAATGCCGCTGCCGCCACACAGACCAGAATACAGAACAATTTTTCATACTTCTGTAGTTTTTTCTCCCGTTTCAGGAACGCCTGCACACCCTTCGTCACGAAATACATCAGCGGAATCAGCATCGGCATGCTGTATCGTCCCTGCGGCTGAAAATCAGAGCTGTAGGAATAATATGCATTCAGATAGTTTGGAATCAACAGTGCAAACACATTTGCCCAGGTAAACCATCCTGTTTTACTCCATTTTCTCTTTGTTTTACCAGCAATCGCCGTCTGTGTGCCATCGGCATTCCAGAAGAAAAAGTCTCTCTGGCAACAGTTCCGCATCAGAATGAGGCCGACGCCAAGACAGCAGAGGTATGGAACAATAATCATTTTGGAAAGATAAATCCTATTATAGCCAAAAGCACCGACAAAGCTGTACAGCACTGTCACAAGCCAGTCATGCTCCAGATAAACTGGTCTGTAGAAGATCATACATAGCATGGAGTCGCCTTTTTTCTGGAATGTTTTGCTGTTCGATGGCTTGTACTTAGCTCTCGCATACAGTTCCGCACACGCACTCGATGTCTCTCTTCCCAGAAAATCCCCGTGATAGAGAATTGCATTTCGAATAAACCACCACAAAGCAATGACACAGACGATCACAAGAATAAAAAGACCTTTCTGGATCATCTCTTTCCAACGCTCTTTTGGTGCCTTTTCCTGATCGGTCAGCATCGTTCCCACAAAGAAGAAAAATGTCGTCAGGATAAATCCATACGCATTGTAATACGACAGGAAACAAAGGCCCATTCCAATGGCAGACACTGCACAAGTTGTCCAGTTCCATCCTTCCTTATACGCCTTGACCCAGGAATAAAAAATAATAGCCGTTGAACACATGGCGAGCGCATCGCAGTTGACGTAAGAATACAGAATCACATTTCCCGGCAGAAAGACAACCAGTGCAGTAAACATCCATGCATACCGCCTCGGAAAC
>OGZI01003185.1_pt1 | contig 11955 bp, 7 predicted proteins | sample 1576711 | NCBI WGS metagenome assembly OGZI01 (sample SAMEA3541482, study PRJEB24748) | human gut metagenome | biome: human gut; feature: human-associated habitat; material: faeces | place: China | collected 2012
GGCTATTCCGTTCTTTATCGCGGCGGGTGTATTCATGGGCGCGGGCGGGCTTTCCGTCGCGCTGGCGATGGCGGGCGAGCCCTACTATATCCCCATGCCCAAGGTCGTGCGCGTCTTCCTGACCGGGGCGCTCACCGGCTGGGCCTCCGCCAAGGACGTCATCCTCGAACTGCTCCGCCGCCGCACCGTCAAGGGCGGCGTGGGCCGCGTGTTCGAATACGCCGGGCCCGGCGTCGCCACCCTCTCCGTGCCGGAACGCGCCACCATCGCCAACATGGGCGCGGAACTCGGCGCCACGGGCACCCTCTTCCCCTCCGACGGCGTGACCCGCGCCTTCCTCAAGGCCATGGGCCGCGAAGCCGATTGGCGGGAACTCGGCCCTGACGCCGATGCCGCGTATGATGAAGAGGAAGCCATCGATCTTTCCGCGCTGGTCCCGCTGGCCGCGCAGCCGCACATGCCCGACCGCGTGGTGCCCGTGGCCGAACTCGACGGCCTGCCCGTCGAGCAGGTCTGCATCGGTTCCTGTACGAACTCCTCCTACGCGGACCTCAAGCTGGTCGCGCAGATCCTCGACGGGCACCGCATCAATCCCGGCACCGACGCCATGATTTCCCCCGGCTCCAAGCAGGTGCTCACCATGCTGGCGCAGGAAGGGCTCCTTGAGCCGCTCATCGGCTCCGGCGCGCGCCTGCTCGAATGTTCCTGCGGCCCGTGCATCGGTTCCGGCGGCGCACCCGTCACCTCCGGCGTAAGCGCCCGTACCTTCAACCGCAACTTCGAGGGGCGCAGCGGCACCAAGGACGCCAAGGTCTATCTGGTCAGCCCTCTGACCGCCGCCCAAGCAGCCCTGAACGGCAAGTTCACCGATCCCGCCACATGGGGGACCCCGCCCGCCAAGCCGGAACTGCCCGCCGATCCGCCGTCCATCCGGCACCTGTTCGTGTTCCCGCCGGAAAACGGTGACGGCGTCGAAGTCCTGCGCGGCCCGAACATCGTGGCGCTGGAGAAATTCCCCCGCCTCGACGCGTCCGGAGACGTGCTCGAAGCCAACGTCGTGATCCGCCTCGGCGACAACATCACCACCGACCACATCATGCCCGCGGGCGCGGAAATCCTCGCCCTGCGCTCCAATATCCCGGCCATTTCCGAGCACGTGTTCGTGCGCGTGGACCCCGATTTCGTGAAGCGCGCCCGCGCCGTCTCCGAAGCGGGAGGCAACGGCGTCATCGTGGCTGGCGAAAACTATGGTCAGGGCTCCAGCCGCGAACACGCGGCGCTGGCCCCGCGCCATCTCGGCATCAGAGCCGTCATCGCCCTGTCGATGGCCCGCATCCACCGCGCCAATCTCGTGAATTTCGGCATTCTGCCTCTGGTCTTCGTGAACAGGGAAGATTATGCTAAGGTCGCTCAAGGTGCGGATATCCGCATCCCGCTCACGGAAATCACGCCCGGCGGCGTGACGAACATTGAGATTGCGGGCGTGGGCGTTCTTCCTGTAAGGAATGATCTCTCGGCGGCCGAACTGGACATCATCCGGTCCGGCGGCCTGTTGAACGCCGTAAAAGAAAAAATGTAAGCCGGATCCCGGGAAGCCGTGCGGGGCGCCGTACGGCTTCCCGGGGCCCGTAACCTTTGAACTGGAGCTGTCATGCTGGATCTCATTCGAGCCAACGCCCAATCGTGGGGCGTCAAAATCGCCTTTGGCATCATCATTCTGGTCTTCGTCTTCTGGGGCGTCGGCGGCCTGACGGGCGGCCCTTCCACGGTCATCCTCACCGTGAACGGGGAACCCATCACCATTCAGGAGTTCCAGCGGAAATACGAACAGCTTGAGCAGCAGGTGCGCGCCCAGTATCCCGATCTCGATGCGGCCGGCCTCAAGGCGATGCAGCTCAAGCAGCAGCTCATCCAGAACCTCATTCTCGAAAACCTCATCATGCAGGAAGCCAAGCGCGTCGGCATCGTCGTGACGCCCGTGGAGCTGCGCAAGCTCATCGAAAGCTTCCCCGCCTTCCACAACGCCGAAGGCAAGTTCGATCCCGACGCCTATGTCCGCGTGATCAAGGCCCAGCGCAACACCCCCGGCAACTTCGAAGCCGAGCTCCGCAACAACATGCTGATGAACAAGCTCCGCGCGGACGTCACCGCCGGGGCCTTCGTTCCCGAAGCCGAAGTGCGCGATCTCTTCCGCTATGAAGGCGAACGCCGCATTCTGGAGTATGTTTTCTACCCGCTGGAAGACTATACCTCCAAGGTTACCGTCGACGACGCGCAGATCAAGGACTATTACGAAGCCAATCAGGCATCCTTCACCGTGCCCCCGCAGGCCGACGTGGAATACCTGCTCATCGGCGCGGAAGCGCTGGCCGCCGCCCAGAACATCAGCGACGCCGCCGTATCCGAGTACTATGAAAAGAACGCCGCCCAGTTCGCCACCCCCGAAATGGTGCGCGCCCGCCACATCCTCATCCTGAGCGACGCCAAGGCGTCCGCCGAGGATCAGGCCAAGGCGAAGGCCAAGATCGAAGAAATCGCCAAGCGCATCAAGGCCGGCGAAGACTTCGGCGAGGTCGCCAAGGAAGTCTCCGAAGATCCGGGCAGCGGCCCGCAGGGCGGCGAACTCGGCTGGTTCGCGCACGGGCAGATGGTTCCCGAGTTCGACAAGGCTTCTTTCGCCCTCAACCCCGGCGAGCTTTCCGAGCCCGTCAAGACGCAGTTCGGCTGGCACCTCATCCAGCTTGAAGAAAAGAAGGCCGCCGGGCAGAAGCCGTTGGATGAAGTGAAGGATCAGATCCGCACCCGCCTGGCGCAGGATGAAGCCTCCGGCAAGGTACAGGAAGCGCTGGAACAGGTTCAGCTCGCGGTCATCGGCGGCAAGTCGCTGAAGGAAGCCGGGGAACCGCTCAAGCTGGCCCCGCAGGAAACCGGCCTCGTCAACACGACCGAATTGACCGAAAAGATGGGCATCAAGCCTGAAAACCTGCCCGCGCTGCTGGCCGCCAAGCCCGGCACCGTGCTGGACACGCCTTTCGTGACCAAGACCGGCTATGTCATCGCCAAGGTAAACGAATCCAAGCCTCAGACCGTGAAGCCGCTTGACGCCGTGAAGGACGACATCAAGGCCCGCCTCCAGCAGGACAAGGCCCGCACGCTTGCCTTCGAGGCCGCCAATGCCGAACGCAAGACCTTTACCGCCGATCTGCCCAAGGAACTTCAGGGCAAGCTCAAGAAGACCGAACCGGTCGGCCGTCAGGGCTACATGGGCGAGCTGGGCATGAACGCCGAACTGGCCAAAGCCGCCTTCGCCGCCAAGGTGAACGAATGGTTCCCCGTGGCCTACACGCTCGACGGCGGCGCGGTCATCGCCCGCGTGGCCGAAGTCGTGACGCCGAGCGACGAAGACTGGAAGACCGCCGCTCCGCAGATCACCGACGCCGTGCTCAACGCCAAGCGTGAGCAGATGTTCCGCGGCTTCCTCAGCCTGCTCCGTTCCAATGCCAAGATCGAACTGAAGAACGAGACGATTCTGGCGGATTAAGCCTTACTGCTTCTTATTGAATAAAGAGGGAACATCCTTACCGGATGCTCCCTCTTTTATAAATCTTCAATAGGTATTACTAGCTATAGAGAAAACCGCTCAAGTTGATACTGAAAAAGAGAAGGCAAATAGCGAATATAATACCAGACTCTCAATTTCTTATATGTAAAAAGCATATTCCATGCCTGAGAGTATTTTTCTCTACTGAGAGGAAAAGCAATTAGTTGAATCTCCATAGGGAGATTCTTGAAGACGCCCTCCGGCATGACCAAGAAAATATCCCGCATAGCCATCATAAACTCTTCGATACGACTCTCATCTTTACGGTACCGAATAAAGTCCCTGTAAGCTCCTCGTAGTATATCTCCAATGTTTTCAGCATAAATCTTTTGTATACCTATTTCAGCATTATATACGGCAGAAACCATATTTTTTGCCGCGTGGCATTTCCAAAAGGCGTCTTCACAGCCTTTTATATACATCTTAGATCTATCGCCCCTTATTCTTTGGCGATACTTATATGTATTAATAGCAATATACGATATTGTTTTTGCATGTATGCATATACGACATGAAAAATCATTATCTTCAAATTTTAACAGATCTTCATCAAAAAACAAACAATATTTTAATACAAAAGAACGTAATAGCAGCTTATTCCATACAGTTACGTTATAAGATAAAACAGGAAAACCGGCAACAGTCCCTCTACGTATATCTTTATCAGGATTTGCTAATGTATTTATTTCATAGTATGATTTTCCCAATTCGCAATACCAATTAACAGTACGCCCCCAGACAACATCTGCTAGATCTGTTATCGCCACATCATAAAGGGATTCTAATGCATTATTACTAAAAAAAGTATCATCAGAGTCCATAAAGAAAATATATTTTCCTACGGCCTCTCTAATCCCTCGGTTCCGTGTCGCCGAAACATCTCTATTTTTATCGTTACAAAGTATGCGAATCCTGGAATCAGAAACTGCATATTTTTGTAATAGCTGCAAGCTATCATCCGTAGAGCAATCATCAATACAAATGATCTCAATATCCGTCAGCGACTGCTGAATAACCGAGTCCAAGCATTCGCCAAGATACGGAGCTACATTATACACGGGGATTATAACGGAAACCTTGACCATAGCACTCATTCCGCGCTTAGCTTCCTCAGCTTCTTCTCAAACCGCTCGTATTCGCTGAAAATACACGCACAGTAGTTCTGGCGGTACAGGCCCATTTCCTTGGAGCGGTCGATCCCGGCCTGCCACAAGGGGCGGAAGTCCCGGTACAGGAACTCGGAACCGAATCCGGCGTCGGTCCTGTAGTCACCGGACGCCGCGACGCGGGTTCCGATTCCCCGGATGGCGTCGTGCTGCTGGTGCCGGGAATACAACAGGCTTGTGGTAAAGCAGTCGAAACCGTTCTCCGAGGCGATGGCGCAGGTCAGGGCAAGACGGCTCTCGTAGCAGTAGCCGCAGCGGGCATACCCTTGATTGTCCGCGATACCCAAATCGTGCACCATCTTGAGCCAGCCGGGCAGATCATACACATCGTCCTGCCACAACATGGGCAGATCCATCTGTTCCGCCACCTGTTCCATCGCCTCCCGCCGCCGAAAATATTCGGAGACGGGATGGATGTTCGGATTGGCGAAGTATCCCGTGACGTCATAGCCCTCGTCGCGCAACGACTGGATGCACATGATGCTGCACGGCCCGCAACAGGCGTGCAGGAGCACTTTCTTGCCGTTACCTGCCATTGTTCTGCCCGTTGTGCTGATGGCCCTGCTGCTGTGCTGGAGCTGCCGGCGCGGAAGAAATACCCTCGATGCGGATATCCAGACGGATGTGGAATTCCTTTTCCATGAGCGAGAGCCGTTCGCGCTTGTGATTCAGAAGATACAGCCCGAGCTCAGCGTCCACGCTGTGGGCGTACTCGGTCTGCCCCGCCGCCGCAGCGCTGCGCATGGCGCGGTGCAGGTCGCGAAGCGTCTGTACGGACTGCCACTCCATATTGCGGCGCTGGCCCGTCCCCTTGCAGTGGGGACAGGTCTCCATGCTGATGGAGATCGCCGAGGAGCCGGTCCGCTGGCGTACGATCTGGAGCAGGCCAAAAGAACTCATCTTGCCGATGTCGTGACGGGCGCGATCGCCCTTCATGGCGTTGCGGAGTTCTTTTTCAACCTCACGGCAATGCTCGGGATCGCGCATTTCAATGAAGTCGATGACGATCTGCCCGCCGATGTCGCGCAGGCGAAGCTGGCGGGCGATGGCCGTCGCCGCTTCCATATTCGTACGGAAGGCCATAGCCTCAAAATTCGTCTTGCCGCCGATCTTGCCGGAGTTGATGTCGATGGCCATAAGCGCCTCGGTCTGGTCGAACACCAGACGCCCGCCGGACGGCATGAGCACTTCGCGGGAATGTACCTGCTCGATCTGGTTGAGAAGGCCGAAGTGTTCCCAAAGGGTCTTGTCATGCTTCTCATAGAGATGCACGAGGTCGCCCTTGCGCGGGAACAGCAGGGAAGCCATCTCCCGGATGGCTTCGGCGGTTTCCGCGTTGTCCACCCAGACTTCGGACACGTCGTCGGACAGATAGTCGCGAACGCTCCGGCTGGCGAGGCCCGGTTCCTGATAGATCAGGGAGGGGACCTTTTCCGTGGTGGCGCGCTTGCGGATATCCTTCCAGACGCGCTTGAGGAAAGAGAGGTCCTTCTGGAGCGTGGTCTTGCTCGTGCCCGCGCTCACGGTGCGGACGATGGCCCCAAGCCCTTCGCCGGGCTCAAGGCCCCGGATGAGCTCGCGCAAACGGTTGCGCTCCTCGCCGTCCTCCACCTTGCGGGAAATGCCGATCTGCTCCTGCCCCGGCGTCAGCACGAGGAAACGCCCGGCGAGCGACAGCCATGTGGTCAGGAACGCGCCTTTGGAGCCGTTGGGCTCCTTCACGACCTGCACGAGGACTTCCTGCCCGGGCTTGAGCACTTTCTGGATGGGCGGGTATTTGCGGCCCTTGGTGGGTTCGTGGGGCTGGAGGTAATATTCGGGGTGCACTTCGTCGATCTGCAGGAACCCGTTCTTCACGTTCCCGTAATTGACGAAGGCGGCTTGCAAATTGGTGTCGATGTTGTTGATGACGCCTTTGTAGATGTTGCCCCGGATCTTGGCCTGATGGGTCATCTCCACGTAGTACTCGCGCACGGAGCCGTCTTCGGTGAGCACCACCTCGACCATATCGCCGGGCAGGACGCTGACCAGCATCTTGCGGTCCACGCCGGACGCGGCGGCCTTGGCGGACTTGCGGCCCTTCTTGGCGTCCTGTTCCTCTTCGCCTTCCTCGGCGGACTCGTCCTCGGCTTCCTGCAACGCGGCGGCAGCGGAGGCCTTCTTGTTCCGGCGGCGGCGCGGCTTGCGCGGCACGCGAGGCGCGCGCGCCTCCTCACCCTCGGCTTCGGCGGGAGCGGCAGCGGGTCCGTCGTCGTCATCATCAAAAACGAACACCTCATCCTCGGGCACGGCGGCCTGCTGGTCCTTCAGCGTCTCCTCAGCCTGTTCGGCGGCGGGACGCGCGGGTTTGCGGCGGCGGGAACGGGAGCGGGGTTTGCGGGGAGCCTCTTCGCCCGTGGCGGCGGATTCCTGCCCGGATTCAGCCCCTGCGGGCTCATCTTCGACGGCGGGCGCGGATTCGGCAAAGGCCTCAGCCGGAGCGTCGGCGGCTACGGGCTCATCAAGAATGGGCGTTTCACCCGCTTCCGGCGCGGCTGCGTCAACGGCGGCATCGCCTTCGGCGGTTTCGGAAGCATCGGCGGCAGCGGATTCCTCCGGCGAGGCGACGGCAGGGACGGCGGCGGGTTCGGACACGGCGGGAACGGCGGACGCAACCGCCTCGGCGGGCAGAACGGAAGCGGCGACGGCGGGAATCTGAACGGGATGTTCGGTCAACACGGGCTGTTCAGGCTGCTTCGGCTCCACAGGCGCCTCAACAGGCTGTTTCGGCTGCTCGGACTGTTTCCGGGCTGTTTTCGCCGCAGACTGCTTCGGCGCGGGGCGTTTCCGTGCGGGAGCCTCGGGCGCGGGCGGGGCCGACACGGACTGTTCCTCCACGGGTTGCGCCGGCACGGCGTTCTCCGGAGCGGAAAGTTCCAGCGTGGCCTGCTCCACGGCAGGCTTCTTGCGGCGCGGGCGGCGGGGCTTCTTTTCGGGAGCGGGCTCGGAAGGGGTTTCAACGGCATCCGCAGCGGCGGACATGGGCTTTTCGGACGCAGCCGGCTGTTCCGCCGGGGCTGCGATCTTTTCAGAATCGGTCATATGTTTCCTCAAAAAAACAAAAAAGTATCGGGGTGCCGTCCGGCTGGCGCGGGCGGCCGCAAAAATCGCGGGCTCGGACGCGCCGTTCGCTCGGCGTCTCCGAAGGAGCCCCATGCATACGGGCCTCGCCGGGAGAAAGCCTTTCCGGAGAATACGGAAGGCGGGCAAGGCCGCAAGACGCGGGTTTCCAAAAAATTTTTCCGGCGGTGACAAATGCCCCTGCGCACGGACAGGCCAGCGGTCCGGGCGGGGAAGCGACGATCCGGGCGAACCGGTCAGTCCAGCATGTGAAGCGTCACCGACAGGTCGTCCCCCGCAAGCCGCAGGACGGCATAGCCGCCCGTCGCAAACGCGCCGGGATTGACCAGCACGGTGCGTCCGAGGCGATCCACGGCGCGGGATTCATGGATGTGTCCGCACAGGCACACATCAGGCTGCGCGTCCAGAATGAAGTCACGTACGGCGGAGGAACCAACGTGGATTCCGTCCCCGACGATGTCGCACAGCGTGTCATGCGGAGGCGTATGCACGGAAAGCACCACATGACGATACGTCCGGGCCTCCCTCCACATGTGTTCGAGCCAGTCCGCAAAGCGGGACTCGGGAAATTCGCTCGGCGTACCGAACGGCGTGAACGTGGAGCCGCCAAGCCCCATGAGCGCGACGCCGGGAGCCAGCTCACGTACGCATAAATGGGTATTCCATCCCTGCTTGGCAAGCCAGTCCGTGACTTCGGCGCGATCCATGTTGCCGATCTGCGCGTAAATGACGGGATTATAGCGGGTGAGCTTCTCAAGCACATTACGGGCCTGCGCCGCGCCGCCGGTGACGGTCAGATCGCCGGTGACGATGATGCCGTCGGCCTCTTCCAGCCCCTGGATTTCGCCAAGCCGGGCTGCCTTGTCGTGAAGATCGCCCATGACGATCCATGTGCGGACCCCGGAGGACGGGGCCGCCGCACCGGAAGTTCCGGAAGCGGGGACCGCAAAGGACGAAAGAGGCTGGGCGCTTGGCATGTCGGCAACTTCCTTGTACTGTTGGGGTTGCAGGGTATACCGGCTTGCCTTTCCCTGCAAGGGATTCCGCTTCACTGATCTTTCGTACCCTAACCTATTGTTTCAGGTTTGACAAAGGTGCGCCATGTCCCTTCCCCCGACCTCCCCTTCCGCGACGGGTACGCCCTCCGGCCTCGCCGCCCCGGACAGAAATGTCTTGCGTTCCGAGCTGATACGCGCCCGTAAAGCCCTTGACCCCGCCGAGTGGGAACGCCATTCCGCCGCCGTCCAGCGGCGTGTCCTCGCCCTCCCCGAGTGGCGCGACGCCCGTACTGTCGCCATGTATATCGCCGTGCGGAACGAAATCTCCACCGATGAAATTATCAGACGCGCGTGGGCCGAAGGCAAACAGGTGCTCCTGCCCCGCTGCCTCCCGCCGAGCGCGGGCGAAGGAATCATGGAATTCGTCCTGTGCCGGGGCTATGATGAACTGGCGCCCGGCGCCTTCGGCCTCTCCGAGCCCGGCCCCGCGTGCGTACCCCTGCCCCGCACGGGATGGGGGCAGGACGCCGCCGGAACCTTCGTCCCGCCTTCCGGGACGGATGCGTCTCTCCGGCTGCCGGATCTGATTCTGGTCCCCGCCGTGGGCATCAGCCCCGCCGGGGCGCGCCTCGGGTACGGCAAGGGCTTCTACGACCGCCTGCTCGCCCTGCCCGGCTGGGGCGGCGCGAAGCGGCTCGCGCTGGTCCACTCCCTCCAGCTCGCCGCATTTCCCGCCGGGCCTCTGGACATCCCCATGCACGGCTACGCTACCGAAAAGGAACTCATATGGCTCTGAGCTTCATCCCCTTCGCCTTTCCCGGCGCCCCGGGCGTCCGCTGCGCCTTCCAGACCCGCGACTGGGGCGTTTCGGAAGGGCCCTATGGAGGCGGGAACATCGCCTATACGGTAGGGGACGATCCCTTGCGCGTCTCGGCCAACCGGCTGGATCTCGCCGCATCTCTTGAGCTTGCCGAAATCGCCGAACTCGATCAGATCCACGGCGATACGCTCGTTTTCGATCCCCCGGCCTCGCCGCTGGAGCGGTTTGTGGAGCCGCCCGCCTTTCCCAAAGGGGACGGCCTTGCCACGGACAAACCCGGCATCGGCCTGATCATCAAGACCGCCGACTGCCAGCCCATCCTCGTCGCGCACAAGGAAGGGCGGCACATCGCGGCCTTCCACATCGGCTGGCGCGGCAACCGCCTGCGTTTCCTCCAGTCCGGCATCGCGGCCTTCTGCGGGCGCTACGGCCTCGACGCCCGCGATCTGCTCGCCGTGCGCGGCCCGAGCCTCGGGCCGCAGCGCTCGGAATTCGTCAATTACGGCAAGGAATGGGGCCCCGATTTCGCCAACTGGTTCAACGCCCGCGACAAGACCATGAACCTCTGGCGGCTGACCCGCGATCAGCTGCTGGAGGCGGGCCTGCCGGACGAAGGCATCTTCGGCCTCGATCTGTGCACGGCGTCCATGCCGGACAGCTTCTTCTCCTACCGCCGGGACGGGATCTGCGGGCGTCAGGCCAACGTCATCTGGATAGCCTAAATGCCCATGCTGCTGGACATCCGGGATACGGTGGCCGACTATGCGGAACTCATCGCCCGCGTGGTCGGCGTGGACGTGGAAGTCGTGGACGCGGGCCTGAACCGCCTCGCCGGGACGGGCCTCTATGCCTCCGGGGTCGGGGAAAACATCCGCGCCGAGGGCGAAACCTACCGCCACGTCATGCGCATCCGGCGCTCGTTCGTCATGGAGACGCCCCGCGAGCATTTCATCTGCACCCGCTGCCCGGGGCGCGACCTCTGCCGAGAAACCCTTTCCATCAGCACGCCCATCATCGACGGCAGCGACGTGCTCGGCGTCATCGGGCTCGTCTGCTCCACCGACGAGGACCGCGCCCGTGTCCTCGGGCACAAGGACGTGTACGTCCAGTTCATCGAGCGCTGCGCGGAATTCATCCTGCACAAGCTCCACGACCACGCCGACCTGCTCCGCGCCCGGTCATTCCTCGACATCATGCTGCGGATTCTCGAAATCAACAGCCGGGGCATCGTCATCTTCAACGCCAAGGGCGGCATTTCCTATCTGAACGACATCGCCCGCCGTGATCTCGGGCTCAAGGACGACGGCCTGCCCACGGACGTGCAGTTCAAACGGACCGGGGAATCCTTTTCGGATCTCGAGGAATTCGTGGTCACCGCCCGGAGCCGCAAGCACACGCTCATGGGCCAGATGACCCCGCTCGCGCCGTCGGACTACCATTTTGCCACGGTCTTCACCTTCGAGTCCCTGCCGCGCATGGCGGATCGCGTCTCTTCCCTCGGGGACTCCCTTTCCGGCGTCGAAAACCTCATCGGGCGCTCGCCCGCCATGCTCCAGCTGAAAGATCAAATCCGCCAGATCGCGGGCTCCACGTCCACGGTCCTCGTCACCGGCGAATCCGGCACCGGCAAGGAACTCGTCGCCCGGGCCATCCACGCCGCCAGCGGCCGCCGGGACAAGCCCTTCATCGGCATCAACTGCGGGGCCATCCCCGACGCCCTGCTCGAAAGCGAGCTGTTCGGCTACACGGGCGGCGCGTTCACCGGAGCGAGCGCCAAGGGGCGCATCGGCAAATTCGAGCTGGCCCACAAGGGCGTGCTGTTCCTCGACGAAATCAGCACCATGCCGCTCTACCTGCAAGTGAAGCTGCTCCGCGTCCTGCAGGAACGGGCCTTCACCCGCCTCGGCTCCAACCGGCTCATTGAGGTGGATATCCGTATTATCGCGGCGACGAACGAAGATCTTGCCGGAGCGGTGCGCCAAGGCCGTTTCCGCGAGGATCTCTTCTACCGCCTGAACGTGATCCCGCTGCAGGTGCCTCCCCTGCGCGATCGGCACGGCGACATCGAACTGTTGTCCTCCCATTTCCTCGCCCGCTACAGTGCCCGGTTCAACAAGCCGGTCCCGTCGCTCGGCCCGGACATGCTCGCGGCCCTCTCCGCCTACCCGTGGCCCGGCAACGTGCGCGAGTTCGAGAATGTGATGGAGTTTATGGTCAACATGGCCCCGTCCGGCGGGGTCCTGCATCCTG
>OGZI01003202.1_pt1 | contig 11906 bp, 18 predicted proteins | sample 1576711 | NCBI WGS metagenome assembly OGZI01 (sample SAMEA3541482, study PRJEB24748) | human gut metagenome | biome: human gut; feature: human-associated habitat; material: faeces | place: China | collected 2012
ACCATTTTTTACATTAATCTAATTACCATAATATCCCATCTATTGACATTATGCAACGAAAAGACGCCCCGCATTCCTGCAGGACGCCCTATTGGAGGAAATCGATATGGGATTCACATATCCACTTCTGTCAGTATAATAATAACACATCATAAATGTGAAAGTTGTGAAAGTTCAAAATGCGCTTTAATCTTTTTCGATATGCCGCTTCTCTCGAGATTCAGGATCTCTCCCACTTCCTGCTGCGTCATCCCGTCAAGATATACCATCTCGAAGATCTGCTTATCTATTCCCTCCGGCATCCTCTCGATATGCTCCTCCACCTGGCGCATTTCCCGCGCGATCTCGCTCCGCCGCTTCTCCTTCTCGGCCATCTTCTCCCGAATCCGGGATGCCTCACTCGGCTCCGGGATCTCGACAGATACATGCTCCTCTATGTACGGGAAGTCGTCGCTGGATTTAGTCACCTTGCCCGGGACGATCGCGACCTCGTCAAGCTGCTCTTCCAGCCTGGCCAGCGCGGCATCTATCAGCGCGATCTCTCGCCTGTTCCTCTGGTGCCTGTCAAAGGCATCTTTCAGCGGCATATCCCCATCTCCTTGTAGACCTTCTCGCGCAGGGCCGCTATGACCTTCTCCCCGTCAAGATTCACATAATATTTCATATCGCGCCGGAAGAACCGCTCGCACTCGTCAACCATCTGCCGCGACTCCGGATCGCCTGGCTTCCTGATCAGCCGCTTCAGCGCCCTGCGGTAGTCTATTGCCGCCTGCTTGACTACGGCTACCAGCAGGTTGTTATATCCTTCCATAATTTCGTAATTATTTTCCAAGTTCCTGCCTCCTTACATACTGGTCTACGCTCTCATGCTCCATCTGCCTGCCCTGGTGTCGGATCAGGCGCCTTGCCTGGAAGGATAACTCCCCGGGGGCGTAGGCTGGCCTGCGCATCCGCTCCCTGGCCTTCTCTCCGGGATCCTTACGGGCCAGTTCCCCAAAGTTATTCTTCCGGTCGCTCTCAAGCGTATGCCTGTCCCTCTTCTGCCTCTTCAATCTATCATCTCCTTCGTTTGTTCTGATTTCATTGCCTTTTTGGGTTCATCGTATTATAATTATCATGTTGCCAGTACATAGGCCTGCTTTTATACCACCATTTACTGTTTGGGCCTGCTGGCAACTTTTTTTGTCTGCTAAATCCCCGTTTGTTGGCAGAGCGCCTGACCACATTTAGGGCAAAAATCATCTTCGACAGTTCCATCGTTGCAACAATGCTCTGCCCCACAGGCCGGGCAATAATATTCATCCACGTGTACTTCTTCGATTTTCATCGGAAGTTGTTTTTCCTTCAACCGCTCAACTTCTTCCGGTGTAAGTCCGGTATTCTTGTAGGCAACAAGCTCGCGCATATAATGTCCAAGCATTTGTTCCACTCTGAAAACCGGAATCAAATCAGAGCCATTCGTATATATTTCCTGCCTATCCTTAAATTTATATTGTACGATAAAATCTTCCGGTCTCTCCGGAAACTTCATACAATCTCCCATTATCTTCCCTCCTAAATGCCAGTTTAGTTCTCTTCTACATCGTCTATATCTTTGCATTGTTCCCATAATTCCGACAATCCCTTATTCTTCTTCCAAGTGTGCGCCAGTTTTATTTCTGCCTTAATGTACGGTTTTATCTGCTCTGGATACCGTTTCATATTTTCTATTGCATGTCTGTCCGACATAAACATACATGCCATTCAAGAACAGCGGTCGAGATATTCATAACAGAAATGCGGTTCCAACCCTAATTCCTTTCCCTGCTCAAACATCTTTCCCTTTTCGTAATCCAGACAAGGACGATACCAATGACATGTAAAATCTGCCACTCTCTTAGTCTTTAATGTTGTGCTGTGAAACTCAATCTCCGGCAACTTTGCACGTCCTCTGGACTCGTCCCGGCGTTCGCCAGATACAAACAGGCATTTCGTTCCCAGTATCTTCCGATTCGCCCGTATCCACTTATCCGTTATCCCTGTCTTAAGGTATGCTGTGCACCAACGATTCTTCATGTCTGGCCACTTAAACCGCTCTTCCAGAAGAAGATTCAGAAACCCTTTCGGATGCTGGAGAAGCACAGGCTTCACTCCGATGTATTTAGCCGTCTGGTAAAACATTTTGATATTCTCTGGGTACTCCAGACCTGTATCACAATACAGGAGAAATATCTTCTCTTTTGGGAACTCTTGCAATACCCAGTATAGTGCACCTGTACTGTCTATCCCATTACTGTAACTTACAATCACACTTGTGTAATCCGTCTGTACCCCTTCTGGTACAATTATGTTTGTCTTTGCCATCTTCAAAAAAAGGAATCTGCTATAGCGTTACCCCGGCCGGAGGTTCCGACTCCTCTCTTTTATTCACTTAAATGCTAAGTTAATCGCTCATTCCAGCCCACTGTTCTGCCATCGCTTGGATGGCAAAATAAAACCCTTGTGCCCCCATAGCTGATAATGCTGCTACCGGATTCACGAAAACATTGTCTTTTCTTTCCAACCATTCTTCGAGATAGTCCACTGTGTACACTGGATGCATTAATCTTCTAACAATCTCTTTCTCTCGTTCTGTCATGTCGTCTATTTTCCTCCTAAAATCTAATCTCTTTCACTTGCCACTTGCTTCAATTTGTTGCTTTCTTCGTCCCTCTTTCCCAGCAAGGCTCCTAATCTACGACATCTCTTTTTCTATTTATGTCGACTGACGTAAAGTTGTGTCCGCTTTTAGAATTTACATATTTTACCAATTATAATCTCTGCGGTTATACTAAAGAAAAAGGGGGATTTTTTATGTCAGATCCTATTACTACCTTGCTTCTGACACTTGGAATTCATTCTACTTACCGTGGTTTCTATTACCTTCGACACGCACTTAAACTCTGTCTGCAGGACGAAGATTATCTGCTTTTCGTCTATAAGCGCCTTTATGTAGACATTGCTAAGGAGTTTCGTGTAAGTCGTGATAGCGTTGAGCATTGTATGCGTACTACGATTACTTACTGCTGGAATAACGGAAACCGCGATTTCTTATGCGGCATTGCAAAGTATCCTCTGCTTTCCAAGCCAACGAATAGTGAATTCATTGATATTCTATATCATCACTTGAAATTCCAGGACAGGTAGCCCGCTTTTGCGGGTTACCTGTCTCTTGATTCAATCCATCAAGTGGACGACAATGCTGGTGGGTAGAACCTTTGAATATTGGAACCTCTATCAGCGTGTCATAACGCCTTGTCCCTCTTTACTGTAATGTCAACAGTAATTGTCATCCTGCCAAACGTACTATTCCTCTATCTCTTATGGCTTCTCGCACCAATCTTCTCACGCTTTCATTCAAACACTGTTCAATTATTTTCCTGAAATCCCCATCAAATATTCCGCATGCAGCGTATTGATTATCGGCGCAAATGCATACAGGATACCGATCAGGAACTCGTCGTTTCCGTATTTTCCCTTCAGTTCAGTTACTCGCCTGTTGAATCCCCCCATATCATGATCCCTCAGGTACTGCTTGTAGGATCCCCAGCAGTCGTTATAGATCCCTCTCACTCTCTGCTGGATCATGTCCGCATCATTCAATAATCCTGCACCTCGCTTTCCTATAACTGGTTTTTCGCCGTTTCCATTGATTCTCGCAGAAGCCGATCTGATCTACATAGTCATAACAGACTGGCTGTTCCTTCCCCTCGCACATCCTGGCGATCCTTCCAATGCTCTGCGTCACTACTGCGTAATCTTTCTTTGGAGTTGCGAGATACAAGCGATCAAGCCTCGGAATGTCCAGCCCCTCTTTTGCCAGGCTAAAGGATGCAAATAGGAAATGCTTTTTTCCTGCCTTCATATCCTCAAGCGCCTGTATCCGGTCAGCCTTTGCCTTCTTGGATGTCATCCTGCCGTCAATCATGGCGCTATCCTTTTTCAATTCTTCAGGCAGCATATTCTGCAGCAGATGCAGATGATCCAGTCTGTCCGATAGAATCAGATTCGAGTGATTTTGATTCTTGACCAAATCCTCCGCAATGATCTGGCATCGCGCAATGTTTCCGGTCAGATATTCCATCAGTTTGCTGTATACCATAGTCCCGTCCGTATCCAGGCATGACCGGCTTGTCATGATCCCCGTATCCCTTCTTAAGATCTCCACCTGCATGATCTTTTCCGCAACCGCTTCATCCGGCACCTTATACTGGATATCTCCCAGTATGGCGAATGTGCTTTTGATCAGCCCGTCAGATCTGTGAACCGTTGCACTGAGTCCGTATTTGTAACTTGCAGCCAGACGGCTCATAACCCTGTAAAACATCTTCATTCCAGATGGAGTTCCTGATACCCGGTGGCATTCATCCACGATAATGACATCCCATTCATACTTGTACTTCTCCAGATCCAGTTTTGAAAGCGTCTGCACAGTCGCAAAAGTCATATGGCTTCCAATCTGCACCCTGCCTCCTGTGATCTTCCCAAGCGTTTCCTCTGGATAATACTGTCGCGCCCGGTCATAAGACTGATTCAACAGATCTGCGGTGTGCGTCAGCCAGAGCGTCTTTCTCCCGATCCTCGCCGCAAGTGCGATCCCCATCTGAGTCTTTCCGGAGCCGCAAGGGCTTTGGAGAATTCCGCATCCAGCCCTTTTCATGGCGCTTACCGCCGCCTCTTGATATTCATACAGCGGAACCATGTCCGGGAATTCCAGCATCCCATTGTCTGCCAGGTCTTGTATGATCCCCGTATCCTCTGTCAGAAATCTTCGCACCTGCTTTCCAGTCCCGCACGGAAGAGCCAGCACATCGCCATCTACGTAGAAGAGATATAACTGCTTTTCCGTATTTCCAGTCCATAGTCCCATTCGCTGCTTCCTGGCGTATTCAGGATTAGGGATGATCAGATTTTCTCTTGCCCACGCTACTAACTCCGGCACCGGATTCCTGATATAGATCTCATTGCTGATTGTTACCTGCATCCCGCCACCTTCCTATCAAGGCGGTCCCGATGCTCGATCCAGCGTTCAAAGAGCCTTCCGCAGCGCATTAATTCATTTCTGGTCGCCTGCTTCGCTCCACTTTCCATCATGGTCGCAAGCATGCGGTAAGGCACCAGAATGACCATGCCCTGCAGCCTAATCGCAAAGAGTCCCGGGCGGTTCCCTGTGCTGCTCCATAATGACATCGCATTGTGCTGGTTCTCCTCTATCCTGCTCAGCCTGAATGAATCCCCCTGGCAATCCTTACAGTCAAAGACATAGGTCTCTCCATCTCTGGCCGCGATCACGTCAAACGGCTGCCCATTCTGGTTGTCCTTCATGCAGTGAGACCAAAAGCCTTTCTCTGCAAGCATCTGTGCAAATTCCTTCTCGAATGCTGTTCCATTGCTTTTATTGCTCATATTTTATTCCTCCTCTATGCGTACCCGCTCGTTTTTCCTCCTCCATTTTCGCTTGGTCTTACCTTTTTACGCGAAGGTCTTTCCACGTTTATGTAAAAAAACATGCCGCAAAGCCAGTAAAAACGTTGGGTCTTACCGTCTTACCCAAAAACACACCATACAACCACATATTTTTATAAGAAAAAAAAATTATTGTAATTTTTACTCCTACACGTATATGGTACATGGTAAGACAGGTAAGATGGTAAGACTATATATTATAAAGTGCGTATTCACGCTGTTTTATGGTCTTACATTTTGTCTTACCAAAATATTTGCGGTAAGACTTTAATCGAATGGAAGTCTTATCTGATCATTATCCACCGCGGTAAAACCATCCTCGTCTGCATCCGGCTCCATGTTTATTTTTAAATAACTTGCCTTGATTCCATGTACTTTTGTTTGATGGACAAATTTACCTTGCGTATTTTTCACAAGCCGGTTCTTTTCTGCCCATTTCTTGCTGATTGCTGCATAATCGAATCCCGTCTTTTCCAGAAACTCGCACAGCACATCCTTATTGATCACGGCTACTGGTGGCTTTTCCGGATGCTCCTCATCCTCATCGATCCTGCCCCAGACCTCTCCCTTATTCAGGGAGTCTGTCCCATTCGGGTTCTGGAACCGCACCGGGTTCTTGGCAATCCAGTTCAGCACTGCCTGATAGGACCGTTCTGCTACATCCACTTCATTTGCGCTCCTGAGATACTCTTTCACGTCAGCTATAGTTAACGGAATTTCGTCCGTAAAGATCAATTCTGTAAGTATCCGATCAGCCACCAATATACAGGACATCGCCATTGCCTGTTTTTCGGTCGTGTCGAGTTTGCACATGGAATCAAAAAGACGCTTATATTCTTCCTTCAATTTTCTTGTTTCAGTGCCACGCAGATAATCCACTAACATTTTCCCTGCAAATCCATGGTTTTCTTCTAATACCGACACGCTGTAATTTCCATCTTCAAGCAGCTTGGACTCAATTTCTATCTCTATCACCCGGTTCTTTGATCCTGCCCGGCTGTTCTGCTTTGTGATGGGCTCCTCGCCCGTAAACAGGAAGCTGTTGCACCATGTCATCGTCTCTTTTACACCTCCAGATGCCTTTCCCTGTCCACGCATAATGCCTTCGGTCAGCCTATAAATCAGTTTGTCATAGTTGGTTGTCCATCTATCTTTCACAGTCTGTAATTCATCTCCCGCGAATGGGATAGAGCGCAGGAATGCTGCTGACTCCATATAAAAGTACTGTGTATTGTCCATTGTTTTCAACAGTCCGCCCATTTTAGGATCCCCCCATATGGACATGGCTGCCATTACCGCTACTGTCTTGCAGGTGCCTGAATCACCACTCCAGATATGGAATACAAATGGAAGCGCATTTACCAAACTGAGCAATGGACTTGCCGCGCTCGCTGCAAATGCCATTCTTACGATTTTGTTTTTCCTGAGCACAGAGCAATGGTCTTTCCACGCATCAAAACTGCCTTCCTGTCTTATATTTTTGAATACTGCATTGAATCTTTCATCGCCATCATAGACAATATCCTGAGCATAAGGCATGAACTCATTCCCTGCCCATCCAAGCCGGTTAATTGACCGTTTAGGGCTTAATTTTGCTGGATTATATCCCACACAGTCACTGATATACTTTACAAGGCTCTTGGCATTCTCCGTGGTAACCTCAATACCGATCTTGCTCAATACCTTCACAATGGAGTTGTTATCTGCGCACACATCCCGGCCGACAGTAACTTGGTTCCAGCTCCCGTACTTAAAGTAAGCCAGCCGGATCCGTTCATCTCCAGTATCAACATTTTTCAGTATCTCTACTGGAAGGATCGGGTGCGTGCAGGCATTGATAATCACCGGCATTCCCTTATTGTCAAAACGCTGCATGGTTACGCCCAGATCGTTTGCCCGCCACTGCCCGCACTCCAATTCTACCGGCTGACCGGTAAAGGCGGTCTTGTTCCCGGTTTCCTTCATCTTCTGCGCATAGTCTTGGAAGAAGGCCTTTAGCGTCGAATTAAACTCGCTGATCCGCTTCAATTGCCTGGCTCTGGTTTTCATCCCTTCGATATACCTTGTCCGCTCTACGATATCCTCTATTTCAAAAATTTTACAAAAAACTTCATCTGGAAACGGATCAGCGGGAGTAAGCTCCATCATTCCATCCAGCAATTCGTCTTTCGATTTCTCCAAGTCTTCTCACCGCCTTCCTGTCTGCGTAGTACTTTTCCGGGCATTTCTCCAGGCACTCGAGCCTGTATTCCACGATGGACAGTTCCTGCAGCGCCTCCTCGAAATGTGGGGATGCGAAATCATTCGCCGCCTCGCAGAGAAGCATCCAGTAGCCCTTCAGGATCGCCATTGCCATCGCCTTGAACTTTTGGAGTTCCCTATATCTTCTCTGCCGCTCCTGACGCTCCCGCTTCTCCCGGTAGGAAAGGTTCTCCAGCCGGATTGGCAGGGAAAAGTCCTCGATCAGTTTTTTGCATGCCTCTTCATTGGTCAGGTCAAAAAGCCTTCCCACAAATTTCACTACATCGCCGCCTTCGTGGCAGGTAAAACAGAAATATCCCTTGTCATGCTGGTAAATCTTCATGCTGGGATGGCTGTCCGCATGAAAAGGGCAGAGGCAGAACCCCTGCCGGTTTATCTGGAGCCCGTAAAATTCGGCTGCCTTTTTCATGCTTAACGCCCGTTTTACCTCCTCGTAGTCCTCCCTACATAAATGGCAGTTCTTCATCGATGCCATCCGGGATATTCATGAATCCATCTTCATCCGGATTTCCATACTGCGGAGATGTAGCAGGTGCCGGTCCGGCATTATCAGGAAGCGGTTTATCTTCCGGAACCTTTGCGTCTTTCAAGCCGTCAATGCTCCGGATCTGCTCGATCTTTGTCGCCCAGCGCTTCTTTCCATCAGCAGTCAAGAACTCTTCTCGTCCCATTACTGCTCCGAATTTCTTGCCTGCAAGCGTCTTTTCGTTCCCTTCTCTTCCCCATGGAAAGACAAATCCCGAGTTTGACCTTTCGATACTGGTCATCAATCCTTTGAAGAACGGCAGACTGGAACCGTCCATGATCTGCTTATGCACTCCCTTCCACTTTGCGCTGCTGTCCTGCGCCTTTGCTGCTTCAAACTGGGTACTGTAAAATCCTTTCTGCTCTCCTTCTGCAATATCAAACAGTATCGCGATCTGGTCTCTTCCATTCTGCGTCTTCACCATGCTCGCCTGTTTGATCACGCACACATAGCATCCAGCCGGGAGAGATGCGAACTCTCCCGTAAATGCCCGCGCTTCATCGTATCCCTGTGGTTTTACTATCATATCTGTTTCTCCTCGCTTTCTTTATTCTTGGGGTTTTCGATTCCGTAATATTCCCTGATAGTGTTATCCACCAGCAGAAGGTCATTGTCTATCTCTATCTCCGGAAACATGTCATCCGGTGATTTACTCACAGCTCCGTCCCTCGACTGGGTCACAAAGACGTAGCGTTCACCCTTAACAGCGCGCAGAATGATGGTAAACATGCCGGGAAGGCAGACTTTTTCGTCCAGCAGTTTCCCGATTGTTTTAGGCCCGATGTCTCCGAATTCATTGACATCCTCATGCATGATAACGTATACGATCCGGTCCTCCGGCACTTCATTGGAAATGCAATCAATCAGCCGGTAAAAATCATCCGCCAGCTGGTTGTACAGGCCAAACACTGCATTCCCTTTCCCAGTCGTACTGTGTCCATCCATAAATTGCTTCGTGATCAGGTATCCTGCATCATCAATCACGATAGATTTCGGCCACTGCTTGCTTTTAATAGCCGCCTTGATCTTTCCATAGTCAGTGCACACGTTTCCTGCAAGTTTTCCTTTGAAGGGCAGCGGCTTGTTTAATACACGGATAAGCCCGAAGTCCTTTCCAACACAGTTTTTCATGCTCCGGCTTTTTCCTGCGCCGGATTTCCCCATAATCAGAACTGGAATTCCCATTATCTTCCCTCCCCGATTTTGCTGAAATCAATCGCGGAAACAGCATCCATGATTTCTCTTACATCATCCCTAACCCCGTCAAGCGGTGTAAATGCATATGCTGAATGCTCGTTTTTATACAGCAGGATGCCTCCGGATTCGCTTACGGATGCCGGTCCGGATGGCGCATTCTCATCTCCCAGCTCGCTCAGGTCGATGATCTCGCAGCAGGTTTCCGGCACGGCCAGAATGCCTCCGGACGTATTCTGCTGCAGAAGCCGTACCTGGTAATGCTGGTCTTTTATGACGACCGGCGTGACCGTATAGGCAAATATGCATTTCCGTTTCATTTCCGGCAGATCATAGAAATCATTGTCTGCAATCTCGTACTGGATAGGCTCGTCTTTCTTCGCTTTAAAAGCGCATCCCTGCTTGGGCAGTTCCCCGGTATATTCCATTACGGCCGCCTTCAGCCAGTTCGGTATGTACCCATCCTCCGTCCAGGTAATCCAGGTGCCGCCAGCCACGACAAGCCCGCCGTAGATCCGGCCAACGGTCAGTCCCTCCCATCGGAAGGAGCTTTTTATCAATTGCTTTAATTTCGTCTTGTTCAAAAACATCCTATTTCCTCCTGTATTCATTTTTGCTTTTCCTGATCGCCTCCGCCACCAGCTCGATGCAGATCTCGCATTCATGATAGGTCGGCTGAAACAGGTGCCGGCCATTGACCAGCTGCTCCGTTATCACGCTGGCCGTCTTCACGATCTGGTTCATGCGGTATGGAGGGATCCCATCCATCTTCTTTTCATCCATACGGCTACCTCACATAATAGGACTTGCTCCAGAATCCACTTTCATGCATGTGCTCTATCCTGCTCTTCCTGACGAATTGCTGGTAAGCTGCCCATCCATACCTGGCGATCTTTTCGCCACGATCTTCCATTATCTTCCGCACGAGCTCATCTGCCTGGCCTTCCGCATAGTAATAGCGATCATATACATCTACTATCTTCTCATTCTGCTTGATCCATGAGCCTATGTTATATCTGTATTTCAGATGCTTCTTGCCCCTGTGGTCCGATATCCTTATGTTATTGCACACCCCGCAGTCAAGCTTCAGGTATATGCTCGACGTTGAATAGGCATCATACCGCTGGATGATGACCTTCTCGTCAGCCAGGCGGCCTTGGATATAATCCGCAAGCCCGGCAATCCTGCTTCTCCCTCCCATGGCCATCACCGGATGTTAAGATGCTTTCCGTATGGTTCCAGTTTTGCCCACTCTACCTCTTTGTCTTTCAGAAGTTCGCGGACCGCATCCTTGTCCACAACCGGATCCTGCGGAATCAGATATTTGCCAGGTATCTCACCAAGGTTGTCCGTAATTACCAGCGGCTGTTTCCCGCCATTCGATGATACGGAAAAACTGAATAATTCTGTCTTGAACTTTGTCTTGCCAATGAACTCAAGGTTCGCCTGCAGGGTATCCTTCAGCCACTTCGCACGATTTTCAAGCGTCATTCTTCTTTTATGAATCCTGTCCTCTTCAGATTTGATTGCTTCCGCCTCTGCTGTCATCGTTTTGATGATCTTTGCGTAATTGTCAGCCTTGTCCTCGATCTCTCCTTCAATGGATTCCAGCGTGTCCAGAATCGTCTGCTCGTCCGTCTCGCCATCATAGAGCAGGTTCATTACCCCATCGTACTGTTCTGTTAGTTCATATAATTTCATACTTATTTCTCCTTTCCCTTCTCCTGTGATAATCTCAGATACAATGTTGCCAGCAGATTCCCGTTCGTCGTGTTCTGCAGCGTCAGGTATTTCTCTACCGCATCGAGGTATCCCTCCGTCAGCACGATTGTGAATGCATGCCTGATCGCCCTCTCTACCCTGGAAGGCGTGTCCCCGCTCATCTCGGACAGCCTGCGGTACACCTCCCCTGTCTTTCCGGGCTTCCATGACGGGTCCTCTTCAAGCAGGGCCATTGCTTCCGCTATGTAATGGAATCCCTTGACGTTCGCCGGCATGCCCATCTCTATCAGAGCATTGATTGCCTTATTTTTCATTTGTATTTACCTGCCTTTCTGTGCTATACTCTAATTGGTTGATTACGAGAGTGCTTACGCCTTGCCGGCTTATGTAAGCGCTCTTTCAGTTTTTCGTGTAGAATACGCCACCGTCTATCGACAGTTCGGTTACTCCGTCAGACTTGACTTCAACGTTATAATGCCTGTCATCCTCGTCGATGTAGGTCGCCCACGCAAGGCCGCTATCCGTGGCCGCAATGCTTACCACGTCCATTCCGGCCTGCGAGACGAGCCTTGCGATCTCTTTCAGGTGCGGCTCTATCTGCAGCCCGAGGTCCATCCATCTTTCCTTCGTCAACTCTCCCGCCTCCTTCCTAGAATAACGGCCCCGCCATCCGGCAGTAGACCAGCACTACTATGATGATCCCCGCGCCCGTTGCCAG
>OGZI01003221.1_pt1 | contig 11836 bp, 9 predicted proteins | sample 1576711 | NCBI WGS metagenome assembly OGZI01 (sample SAMEA3541482, study PRJEB24748) | human gut metagenome | biome: human gut; feature: human-associated habitat; material: faeces | place: China | collected 2012
CCCCAAACCCCTCCCTTTCCCCTCCCAAGACTTTCGCGTTTATTGAATCCCTGTTGGCCGGATTTCCCGCCGATGGGATGCCGGGCGTTCTCTTTTGGGGAAGGGCGTTTTTTCAGGGGAGCGGGGCTGTTTTGGCTGGGGCGGAATATGGAGAAAGGGCTTGTGGAGCCGCCCTGCGCTGTTGACAAGGGAGGCTGTTTCAGGGCACTGTAACGGGTCATTGAATCCAACGCCTTTTGCAGAGGTGTGGACATACATCAAGGATTTTTTTGAGGAGGCTCCATGGCGAAAGAAGATGCCATTGAAGTTGACGGCGTGGTCCAGGAAGCGTTGCCGAACGCGATGTTTCTTGTTGAGCTTGAAAACGGGCACACGGTGCTCGCCCACATTTCCGGCAAGATGCGCAAGTTTTATATCCGCATCCTGCCCGGCGACCGGGTCAAGGTGGAACTTTCCCCCTATGATTTGACCCGTGGGCGGATCACCTACCGTATGAAGTAGTCCCGTCCGGCGTTGATTTCCCTTCCCCGTGGTATATTGTACCGCGGGGTTTTTGTGTTCGGCGCGTAACGGGGAAGATATGGAAGACAGAGAGATCCGTAAGGTTCTGGACGTGCTGGATAATGCGGGCATCCGTTACCGCATGGTTTCGCATGATCCCGTGTATACCATCGAAGAAATGGAGCGCCTGCATCTTGACGCGGATGCCGAGATCGCCAAGAATCTTTTTCTGCGCGATGCGCGGGGCAAGCGCCATTTCCTTGTTGTCCTGTGCAGCTGTAAGACTGTGGATCTCAAGGCGCTGCGGGGGCAACTCGGAACGAGCGCCCTGTCCTTTGCCTCGGAAGATCGGCTGAAACGCTTTCTGGGGTTGGAAAAAGGGGCCGTGACGCCCTTGGGGATCCTGAATGACGAGGCCCGCGCCGTGGAAGTGCTCTTTGACCGCGATCTCGCCAGGCTCCCTTCACTCGGCGTCCATCCCAACCGCAACACCGCCACCGTCTTCCTGGCGTTCTCCGATCTGGAATCCCTGATCCGCAGCCACGGCAATTGCGTTTCCTTCGTGGCCATCTGAACCTCGGACAGCTTCGTTTTCCGCCTTTGCCAGCCTCTCTCTTGGTTCAGAGGTTGTCCTTTCGCACGCTTTCCCCTCAATCCGAAAAAGGCGCCTCAATGGGGCTGGTTCCTCCCTGCTCGGGAAAGGTTCTCCTTCCCCGGATGCTCTCTCTCTCTCTCTCTCTCTCTCTCTCTCTCTCTTACATGCTTGAAGGGAGGAAGGAACACGGTTCCCTCCCCCCTTCAACAATTCCTTCTTCCTCAGACGACTATTCGGCGGACTCTTCCCCTTCCTGAAGGAAGAGTTCGATGCGGTCGCTGCCCGGAGCGATGCGGATATCCGCGCTCAGTTCCTTGCAGGCGGCTTGCGCTTCATTCTGCTCTTTCTTGGCATCCTTTTCGCGGCATTCGGGCGAATCGGGTTCGAAATGCGTGTCATAGGGATCGGCGTTCGGAGCCGTCAGCTGGGCAAGCATGTTCCGGATGGCTTCTTTGCGGACGGCGGGATCGGGGCTGAGGATCGGATCATCCATATACACGGGGCCGTCGTCGCCGAGCGCCACGTGTTTGTATGCCCTGCCGGACAGCGCGGAAAACAGTTTCTCCAACGCCCCTTCGCTGAGTGGCGTGGTCAGGGACAAACCTATGATGTTGGTTTCCGCATCCTTGTAAAGGGAGATGATCCCGTGCCAGACGACCCCGTCGCTGACCATCGCGGTCTTGATCGAGAAGTTCTGGCTGTCGTTGTAGCTTTCCCGGCGCAGCGGGATGCCGTACATGAGGCACTCCTGTTCGCTCATGCCGCCTTTGAAGGTATCGAGCAGCCGCCCGATGGGGACGACTTCCGGAGGGTTCCGGTCGGGATCGCGTTCAAGATCACGGTCCTTTTCCTCGCCATCGGCGATGAACAGCGGCTCGGCCTTCCGGTAGACCTCAAGCGTGGGGTCGGGCATACAGCTCGTGTCGAGCAGATCCTCCCCTTGGAGCTCCTGCTTGATCGGAAAACTCAGGAGATAGTCGCCCATGTCCGCTTCAAGAAAGAAGCAAGGGTCTTCGGGCAGCGTGACGGCGGCTTTCTGCTCCATGTCCAGATGCCCGGTGAGCTTCCGCTCGATCCAGTGCTGTTGGGGGTCCTGACACCAAAGGGAAAAGCCTTCGACGGGATAGTCCATATGGTTGGCAATCGTCGCGGCGGACGCCGCAGTCCCCCCCGCCATGAAGACGGCCAGCGTGAGCAGCGCAATGAACCGGAAGCGTTTGCGCACGCCGCTTTCTACGCGTCCCGGATCGCATGGGAGGCCCGCCGGGGAGACGCGGCGGACGCCGGGCATGTAAGGCAAGTTCATGGAACCTCCTACAAATGGAAAGGGTTCTTTCTCCGAATACATGCAGCCTGTATACCATAAATGCAAGCAGGAACTGAAATCGTTTTTTATCTTTTTGTATCAAGATATTAGCGTAATTGAATCTCTACTTGCGCCGTTCCGCTCCGCACGTCGGGGAGGCCGCCCTTGGAGGCGATGTTCACGCGTTTTCCCAACCTTGGCCCGTGCTTCAGGAGAAAGGCGCGCACTTCTTCCGCGCGGCTGCGGGCCAGCGCTTCCAGGTCCGCTTGCGTTACGGTTTCGAGCGCTTGCAGCTTCTGCTCCATGATGTCCGGCTCCTCATTGCCTTTGGCTTTACGCCCGGCGGGGGAGGCCTTGTAAACGTGCAGCAGGAAGCGTTCGTACTCGCCGGATGACAACTTTGTGGTGCCAACGGGGTTGGTTGCCCGCTGTTTGGCGGGCAGGGCGGCGTACTGCCGGGCCTGCACCTTGCGGAGGACCCGCAGGCGTTTCAGGCCGCGCGTGTCGCTGGCTGGCTCATACATGCCGATGAGTTCGATTTTGACGCGAGGGCGCTCTTCAAGCGCTTTGGCGATGCGCTTGAGGCGCCCTTGGGCGGCGGGGTTGATGCGGGTGTCGCCGGGAGGGAAGGCGATGACCTGAAGCGCTGGATCGCCCGGCGTCACGAGCCCGATGATGCCGCCGAGCAGCGCGAAGGGTGAGGTCACGACCTTGGTGAACAGCCCGCCGAGCGCCTTGCCCACCAGCCCGCCGACCTGCAGCGCGGCGTCGTCGAGCCTCCCGGAAATGGGGAGATCCAGCGCGATGTTGCCGCGCAGATCTTCCAGCAGGGCAAAGCCGAGGGAGACGGGGTAGTCCGGCGCGCCGGGCCGAGTGTCCTTGGGGCCGAGCACGGGCTTTTCCAGCCGGATATGGTTGTCGAGAGAGAATGTCCAGCCGGACGTGGCGAAGGCGCTTTCAAGATCAAGGCGCCCCTGCACGACGGGATACCCCAGATAGGCCCGCGTATAGGCGGAATAGCGGGCGAGATCCACGCCTTTGGCGGTGAAGGCCAGTTTGGCCGCCGGAGGGGTGGAGAACGGATTGCAGGAGCCGGACAGCGTAATGGGCGCGCCCCCGATCTGTCCGGTCAAGACGATGTCGGACAAGCCCCCGGATGAGGAAAGGCCGCTGACCGTCGCGTTGATATCCTGAACGGCGGAGACGGAGCCGTGGGCCTGATCCCGGAACAGCAGGGCGGCGTCTTGAAGCCTCAGGGACGCCACGGAAAAACGGAAGGGGGAGGAGGGCTCTTGCCCCGTCTGTTTTTTCGGGACGCACTCCAGGATGTCCAGCGTCTTGTCGGCATTGAGGGCCACGTCCATGCGCAGGAGGTCCAGCAGCATTTCCTTGGCCTCGAAGCTTGAGGAAGCCGAAGAAAAGCGGAACGTGTCCGCGGAAAGGCGGCGGAGCACGGCATACACTTTCTCGGTACGGGCGTCCTTGAGCCGGAGGTCGCGCACGGTAAGGGAACCCGAAGCCTGTATGCCGAGGTCTTTCCCCTTTTCCTCTGTGATCGTGGCGTCGAGGTTCGCGGAGAGCCTGCCGGACGGGGAGAGGTTTGTGGAGGCGCGCAGGGGCGGACCGAGCCATTCGAGGGGCAGATCCGCAGCGTCCATGCTGGCGGAGAAGCGCAGGGGGACGGGGCGCAATGTCCCTTTGAGGTTCAGTCTGTCGGACGATGTCCCACGGGCGCGCAGGGTCAAACTGATGGTATCGGCCAGGTCGCCGGAAAGAGGCCCTGTTTCCAGATCGAGGCTGGAGATGAGCTTTTCGGCTTTCCCTGCGGCGACATGCTCCAGCCTGCCCCCGGCGATGCGGAAACCGCCGGCCTTGAGCTTCCAGTCGGAGAGGAAGGCTTTTGCGGCGTCCGGCAGGGCGGCGGTGAACATCCCCTCGGGGAGGCGTGTTTTGAGGGCGGGAGCGGGGTTGGCTGCGGACGGCTTTGCGCCGGGGATTGCCAGCCCCATGCCGCCGGAAGAGGTCACGCGCACTTCGGGGGCTTCGACGGACAGGGTTTTGACCGAGACGGAACGGGCTTGTGTGTCAAAATGCAGGCCATTGAAGGTGAGCGCCCGTATCCGGACGGCGGGCGAACCGGCGTCCTTCCCGGCCTTGCGGTCGGCGGCGGAAAGGCTGTTGCCGCGCCCGAAGGACAGTGCGCTCACCGAGGCTTCGGCACCGGTGACGGCGAGGGAGGTTGCTGAGGCAGGGGCGGCGGGCGTTTGGGGCGCTTTCCCGTCAGAACCGAAGCGGACGCCGCCCTTAATCGCAATGCGCCCCAGAATGTCGTTGAGGGGCGTTTCCCCAAGCAGGGGGCGGAGCACGATGAGCGGCAGGTCGTCCACCCACAGGGAGGCGTTGAGGCTCGGGGGGTTGAGCGTGCCTTCGCCGTCCACCGCGAGCACTCCTTCCGTGCTGATGCCGAAGGAGAGGCGCATGGCCGTGCGTGCGCCGGGGCGGGTCGAGTATTCCGCGATGCGTCCGTCCACGCCGGTGATCTCGATCTGCTGCGTATCCGCAAGGCTGGCGTCGACCCATGTGAAATCGGAGTTCCTGAGGATGAGGTCCGCGCCTTCCACCACGAACGGCGTTTCGGGCGAAAGGTTTTCTGGGTTCGCGTCCGTCCCGCTCAGCCAGTCCACCCAGTCGATGCGCCCGGCCTTGTCGCGGCTGACGCGCAGGTACAGGCCGTCGAGTTCCATCTCGTCCAGACGGATGCGCCGCTCGGACAGCGTAAAATCTTTCAGGGCGGCCTGCCCCCTGCGGAGCCTGCCCACAATGGTCCCTTCCGGGGTGGCGATTTCCGCATCCTCGACCTTGACCGTGCCGGACAGGCTGCTCTCCACCCTCCCCAGATGCGGCTGCGACAGGGTGAAGAGCATGTCGAGCGCCACCGTGCCGCTGTTCAGGTTCAGGGGCGTGAAATCGGACAGGTAGCGTTTGAAATGCTCCATGTGCAGCGGAGCCGTGTGGATGGCGAAGGTGGTGCGGAGCGTTTCGGCATCGGGCTCGGTGCGGCCTTCCACGTCGATGCGCGTGCCGTTGACCAGCGCGGAGAGCGTGGGCGCAAACGGGAGGTCCGCCGAGCGCAGGAGCGGGACATGAAAGTTCACGTCGCTGACCGTGTGGACCATGCCGACAGGGCCGTCGCGGAGCAGGATGGTCCCGCCTTTCAGATCAAGATCGCTCAGGGCGAAAAGCGGGGCATCAGGGGCGGTGTCGGCCCCGCTCGGCGCGGGCAGCAATTTTGAGAAGGAAAACAACCCATTGCCGAGATAGGTGATGTCGAGTACCGGATTGTATACGCGGAGGGCGGCCTGAATGGGGGCGGCGTCCGCGAAAAGCCGGAGGCGTGGCCGGATGTCCAGCCGTTCGATGGTCAGCAACGCGCCGTCGGGCGTTCCCGTCTCTTCAAGGTAGGGGACACGGACGCCGCGCACGGCAATGCCGAGGGTAAACGGGTTGACCGAAAGGGATTCGATGGTGACGGGGGCGTTGACGGCCTCCGAGAGCTGGCTTTCCACGACGCCGCGCAGCACCGTAGGCGGCAGGGAAACGGCAAGGGCGGTCCACAGGGCGCAGAGGAGGCCGATTCCGAAAAGACAGGCACGCCAGCCTTTGGCGGAACGCCGTCCTCGGGTTCGGGCCTTCTCCTCCTCGGCTTGTGCGGAAACGGGAGGAAGCGGAGGGGCTTTTTTGACGGCGCGGCGTTTCCTGCGCCGCTTGCGTTGCTTGGAAGCCATGCGCGTTTCCTGTGTCGGGTAGCAAAAAAGCCTTTCACATCCCGGATGCGGTCATGAAAGGCTCCCGTTGCCCGCCGGAGCGGCTCCGGCGGGCGTAAGGGGACGGCTCCCCAGAGTCGATCCGGTTAGCGGCGGTCGCCCATGAGGCGGAGCAGCATCAGGAACAGGTTGATGAAGTCGAGGTAGAGGGTCAGCGCGCCGAGCAGAGCGCCGCGGCGGATGGCTGTGGCGTCGTCGAGCGGGGCGTTTTCGCCGAAGGCGCGGATCTTTTGGGTGTCGTAAGCGGTCAGGCCGGTGAAGATGACCACGCCGAGGGCGCTGATCACGAAGGTCATGGCCGAGCTCTGGAGGAAAATATTGACGATCATGGCGATGATCAGCCCGAACAGGCCCATCATCATGAAGCTGCCCATGCCGGTGAGATCACGTTTGGTGACGGTGCCGTAGATGCTCATTCCGCCGAACATGGCCGCGCAGGTGACGAACGTGGACATGACGGAAGCGCCCGTATACACAAGCAGTACCGAGGACAGGAACGCGCCCATCAGTGCGCTGTAGACGACGAAGAGAGCGGTGGCGGCAAACGCGGACAGCCGGGAGATCATGCCGCTCAGGACCAGCGGCATGGCGAACACGGCGATGGCGAGGATGATCAGGCCGAAGGTGTTGCCGAAGATGGCGGACAGAAGAGCCGGGGAGGACGCGACGAAAAAGGCGGTCCCCGCCGTGACAAGCAGGCCGACCGTCATCCACTGGTACACATGGCGCATGAAGACGGATGCGACGCTGATACTGGTTGACCGAGTGGAATCGCGCAAGCTTTCCATTGAATAAAACCTCCGTAAAAAATGGGGGTAAGAGAACTCTGAAATACCTTTTGGGATAATAGTCATTAAAAGGCTATGGCGCAAGTGCCCGGCATTGCAACCTCAGCGGATTTCCTGCCGGTACTGGAGCGACTGGCGCAGGGTTTCGCGGTCCATGAACTTCACTTCCGCTCCGAGCGGGATGCCCTGCGCGAGCCGGGTGACGGTCACGCCGGGGAAGCGGCGGTTGACGAGGCTCCTGACGAGCGCGCCCGTGGTTTCCGCTTCAACGGTGGCGCCGAGGGCGAGCACGACTTCACGCACCTGCCCTTCTTCCAGACGCTTGGTGAGCCGATCGAGCTCGAGGCTTTCGGCGCTCAGGTTATCGAGCGGAGCCAGCAGGCCGCCCAGAATAAGGTAGCGGCCCTTGTAGAACGCGCCTTCTTCCAGCGTGAGCATACTGTCCCATTCCGCGACCACGCACAGCAGCGAGTCGTCGCGTTCCTTGTCCGAACAGACGTTGCAGGGATCGGTTTCCGTCAATGCCCCGCAGCGGGAGCACAGCCGCAGGTTGTCGCGCAGGTCGTGGATGCCCTTGCCGAGCCGCCGCGTTTCGGCTTCCGGCCACTTGAGCAGCGTCATGGCCACGCGCATGGCCGATTTGGGCCCGAGGCCGGGCAGCCGCGCCAGCTGCTCCACGAGCGCCTTCAGCGGTTCAGGGATTCTGTGGTCCATACTTCCTCGTTTGGGTGGACAGAAAATTGGGGGAGGGGGAATCTTTCTTCAGAAAGGCTCCCAGCGTTGCTGTCGATGCCCGTAAGCCTCGGAGACGCGTCAACGGGTATGGCCCGTTCGGGGGGCGCCATCCGGTCGTCCTCCCCTCCCCAAAACCTCCCCCTCTCCTTCCCAAAACTTTTGACGTTATCGAATCCCTGTTCCGCGTATTGCTTCGGGAACGGGGACTCGTTCGGGGAAGGAGGGAGTGGGGATGGGGGAAAGGCCGCCCTCAGGGACGCGACAACCCGCCATCCACGGTTGGACGACGGGCGACTGGCAGCCCACCGGGGGCAAAACGCATGTCTTTCGCCCCTCCCCGTCCCAAAAACGCAAAAGCCTTGGGAAGGAGGGGAGGTGGGGAGGGGGAGGAGGAAGCCTTTCTTCAGAAAGGTGCCTCCTCACCTTCCCCAATATCCTTAAATGATGCCGGGCAGCTTGATGCCGCCGGTGATGGCGCTGACTTCGCGGTCCATCGTGGCGCGTCCGATACGGACGGCTTCGTTGACGGCGGTCAGGACGAGATCCTGAAGCATTTCCACATCGCCGCCTTCGAGGGCTTTGGGATCGATGGTGATGGACACGATGTCCTGCTTACAGGTGGCGACGACTTTGACCATGCCGCCCCCGCTGGAGGCTTCAACGGTACGTTCGGCCATTTCCTGCTGCATCTTGGCGATTTTGTTCTGCATGACGCCGGCTTGGCGTACAAGATCATTCATGTTGCGCATTACGGTCTCCTTGAAAGGATCGGTTGGGGAGAGGTTTCCCGAGGAACCTCCGAGGGTTCCTTCAACTCCGTGTGTGCTCCACCGGGATACACCGAATGAGAGAAGCGCCGAAAGTCTCGGTGAGAGACTTGATCACGGGGTGGGAGGCAAATTCTTTTTTGAGTTCGGCCTCGGTCTTGTGCAGCCGTTCCGGGGCGGACACCTGTACGGAGACAGCCTTGCCGGAATAGTCGCTGGCCAGCCGTTCCAGCTCGGAGAGCCGGGAAGGGGCCGAAAGCTGTTCATACTGGATGGCGCTGGTTGTGGCAAGCGTCAGGACTCCTTCCGAAAATACGCCGTTCGCCTGTGTGAGCGCCGGAAGGGACAACGTGACGTCGCTCTGGTTCTTGCGGCAAAACTCCACGAAGTCCATCCATGCCTCCGAGGGCGCGGGCACGGTGGAAGCATGTTTTTTCTTGGATTTTGCGGAGACGGCATCCTTCGCCGGAGCGGTGTCCAGAGGGTGCGGGGCGTCTGTGGGCGCGACCGTTGCGGAAGGTTCAGACTGCTCCGAGGGGGCCGGAGTAGCTGTTTCCCACGGCGGCGTGCCTTGCGGGGCAGCAGGCCGGGCTGGAGCGGCGGGGGCCGCCACAGGGCGGGGCGGAACCGGCGTACGGGACGCTGCCGGAGCGGGGCGCGGGGGGATCGCCGAAGTTTGCGAAGGTTTTGCCGAGGGGGGCTGGGTCCCGGAAAACGTGGGCTGCACCGGTGCCGCGGCAGGCGCGGACGGAGATGAAACCGGGGCGGCAGGTACAGGCCGCACGGAGGGCACAGGCGCGGAAGAGACGGGCGACGAGGACGCCGGGGCTGGGCTTGCCGGGGCCGGAGGCGCGGCAGGTGCGGACGGCGCGGGGGCGGCGGGGGGAAGCCGGGGCGACCGTGGTGCGGGAGAGGGTTTCCAACGATACGAGGCGCGGCAGCAGGGCGAGGTTCAGGAGCAGCAGTTCCAGCGCGGCGGAAGGCTCAAGGCTGGTGAGCACCTGCCGCTGGCTTTCGAGCACCATTTGCCACGCGGCATGGATATACGCGGGATCGAACTGCGGCGCGAGGTCCAGCAGGCGCTGCTTTTCCGCGTCCGGCATGTCGAGCGCGGCGGTGGCCGCGGCCCCGGCCTGACGGATGAGGAACAAGTTACGCCACAACGTGGTCAGTTCGCGGAGGAAAAAGCCGAGATCCACGCCACGCTCCAGCAATTCCTGCGTCAGCGCGGCAACGGCGAGGCAGTCCTGAGCCTTGAGTGCGCTGAGAAGGCGCTCATAAAGCTCCTGTCCGGCAAGGCCGAGCACGCTGCGGGTGGAGGCTTCGGTCAGGTGGTCGCCGCCGAGGGCCAGCGTCTGGCCGAGCAGGGACATGCTGTCGCGCACGCTTCCGGCGGCACGGCGCGCAAGGAGGCGGACGGCGTTTTCCTCGAACGGGATGCCTTCCTTGTTGAGCACGCGCGTCAGATGGGCCACCAGTTCGGCTTCGGGGATGGCCTTGAAAATGAAATGCTGGCAGCGGCTGACGATCGTGATCGGAAATTTGTGGGCCTCGGTGGTGGCGAGGATGAACGTTGCGCGTGGCGGCGGTTCTTCCAGCGTCTTGAGCAGGGCGTTGAAGGATTCGCGCGTGAGCATGTGCGCTTCGTCGATGATGAAGACCTTGTAGCGGCCTTCCATCGGCGCGTAGGCGATGGCCTCGCGCAGGCGTCGGGCGTCGTCGATGCCGCGGTTGGACGCGCCGTCGATTTCCACCACGTCCACGTGGTTGCCCATCGTGATGCGGCGGCACTGCTCGCACTGGTTGCAGGGCTCGCCGGTGGGGGCGTGCACGCAATTCAGCGCCTTGGCGAAAATACGGGCGATGGTGGTCTTGCCCACGCCCCGGGTCCCGCTCAGCAGGTAGGCGGGCGCAACCTTGTCTTCCGCGGCGGCGCGGGAAAGGATGGCCTTGACGGTTTCCTGTCCCGTCACTTCAGCGAATGTCTGCGGACGGTAGCGGGCTGCGAGGGATGCGTGACTCATGCGGTATTGGGTTGCGCTGTGTGGCGGAGCCGGAACGGGGGAGGTTGCCCTCCCCCGTGGGCGGCTTTAGAACTTGTAGTTGGTCAGCCAGTGGCCGTAGCGGGGATCCTGCCCCTTGATCGCCTTGAAGTAGGCGGCCTGAAGCGCTTTGGTCACCGGGCCGGCATGGCCTTCGCCGATGGTGCGGTTGTCGAGTTCGCGGATGGGCGTCAATTCGGCGGCGGTGCCGCTGAAGAACGCTTCGTCGGCATAATAGACTTCATCGCGGGTGAACAGCTGTTCTTCCACGGTGTAGCCGAGATCGCGGGCGATCTTGATGATGGAGTCGCGGGTGATGCCGTCGAGGATGGCGGTCAGCGGCGGGGTCTTGATCACGCCGTTGCGGACGATGAAGAAGTTTTCGCCGGTCGCTTCGCAGACGTAGCCGTTGGTGTCGAGCATCAGGGCTTCGTCATAACCGTCCTGTTTGACTTCCATCTTGGCGAGCACGGAGTTCACATAGTTGCCGGCGGCCTTGGCCTTGCTCATCAGGGTGTTGACGTGCATACGGGCGAAGGAGCTGGTCTTGATGCGGATGCCCTTTTCGAGGGCTTCGGCTCCGAGGTAGGCGCCCCAGGGCCACACGGCGATGATGACGTGCGTGGGGTTGTTGCCGGGGAACACGCCCATGTCGCCTTCGCCGGCAAAGGCGAGGGGGCGGATGTAGCCTTCGGAAAGCTTGTTGGCCACAACGGTTTCGATGATCGCCTTGGAAATTTCGTCGGCGGTATAGGGCATGTTGATGCCAAGGATTTTGGCGGAATTGACGAGGCGCTTGGAATGCTCCGGTAGACGGAAGACGGCGGAAGAACCGTCGGGGCAGGCGTAGGCGCGAATGCCTTCAAAGACGCCGGTGCCGTAATGCAGACCGTGGGCAAGCACATGGACCTGGGCCTGATCCCAAGGGACCAGTTTTCCGTCAAACCAGATGAATTCCGTTTTCTGAAGCATGGGATTACCTCTACAACCCCGCAGGGTGAATTCGTTTGTACGCTCCGGTAGATGAAGCGTTGCGATCCGTTACGCTAAGTGAAAGCGGGGCAGGGGTCAAGAGGTCCGGTCCTCCGTTCCGTGACAATCCTTCCTTTCCTATGGGGAGACTTTCCTTTTGGCGCGAAGCGACGTACTCTGATGTCCCCATTCCGGGGCATATTCGCATAAAAAAGGGATAGCAATGGATCAGCCTCTGCCTTTTGAAATACCCAACGTGACGGTCCTGCTCCAGCCAGAGGAACAGGTTCTCGAAATCCCCCGCCA
>OGZI01003228.1_pt1 | contig 11821 bp, 8 predicted proteins | sample 1576711 | NCBI WGS metagenome assembly OGZI01 (sample SAMEA3541482, study PRJEB24748) | human gut metagenome | biome: human gut; feature: human-associated habitat; material: faeces | place: China | collected 2012
GCGCATACCATATCAACATGCGATAGGGCACTGCAGCCCGGTCTGTTTCATAACGGTTGATTGCGGATTGATTGCTTCTCGCCAGCTTTCCCAATTCCACTTGTGATAGGCCTGCGTCCTTGCGGATTATTCGCAGCCTTGTTCCTACCGTGACCATAACACATCCTCCCTACAATCTAAATTATACTCGTTTTTGAAATATAATCAAGTTTGACGAAGGACTATGATACAAGAATACCCACGTTCATCATCAACGGGACTCGCATCATTTCGAAATTTTTTGTAGCTCCCGAAATGTAAAACAGATGCGGTATGCACTCACTTTTCGAGAATTCCCGTTTCGCTTGTGCGAATCAACAATTCACTGAACAGGCTGTTAGCCCATGCAAACCAGGATCGGGTATAGCGCATAGGAATATCCACGTGGACAGATTCATGCATGTATCCTGTACCAGCGTGGCTGAACGTCAGTTGAGTGATACAACTGCGTATCTCTCCCGGATTGGAACTGGTAAGCGCCTGCATTATAATGCCAAGCGGCCATACATGGTTGGATGGAGTATGCGGGCTGCCTACGCCACGGAGAACTTTCCCACTGTAATAAAACGGATTTTGCTCTGACAAAATGAAGGCACGGGTGTTACTGTAAATTTTATCTTCTGGCGTAGTGTATCCAAGATACGGAAGTGACAGCAAACTCGGACAATTCGCATCATCCATAAGTAGATAGTTTCCCAAACCATCGGTTTCATAAGCATAAATTTCCCCAAACAGGGGGTGCCGCACAATGCCGTATTGCTGTATACCGGTTTCAATTTGATTGGAAAGGACAATGCACTTTGTGGCCTCCACGTCATCAAGATAAATAACACGTAACATTTCAGCCGCATATTTTAATGCCTTCACAGCCATAATCTGCGCTGGAATTAAATAGCCATAGACACATCGATCATCTGATGGACGAAACCCGGACCAAGTCATTCCGGTATAAGCAACAGGTGTTCCCCGCCCTGCGCAGGGGAGCGTATCTGTTTCAACACAATTCTGGCGTTCGAAAGAATAAGGTGAATTTTCGTGGTGCTGCTCAAGCGAGAATACCTCGCAAATGCGCACCAACATGGCGTGTGTCTGGGCATCGAACGCGCCAGTCAATCCAGTAGTCTTCCAATAGTGATGCAGCAGATAGATAGGGGCACACAAGGAATCTACCTCGTATTTGCGCTCCCACACAAATGGATGCATCTCAGTTAAATCGCGTGCGAAGCAGTGGCCGTTTGGATGCTCATTAAAAGCATTGGCATATGGATCTATAAGAACCATGTGCGCCTGACGGCGCAACACGCCCTCCACAATATGCAACAAAGCCTTGTCTCCAGACGCGTAGCGCACATAATGTGTAATTTGTGCAGCGGAATCCCGCAACCACATTGCCGGTATATCGCCGGTGATGACAAAATAATCATCGTCAATATGTTTAACCGTAGTTTCAATTGTATTTAAGAAACAGGGCCGCACAAGCGGTGCGACCTCTGGCATCCAGCGAAGGTAATACTCCTCCAGCTCAGAGACCTTCTGTTTTAAAATCTCGGGTATTTCCATACCCGCTTTACCCCCAATTCCGTTCATGTCGTTGAATAATTTGATATGGCACCAAAACCGCTGATGGATGTTCTTGCCCCCGGATCGTTTTGAGCAGCAGTTCCATGCTTGTTCTACCAATTGCGTTTTCGTCCTGCGCAACGTGAGTGAATTCAGCTTCCTCTAAAAAAGATTCAGGGCTATCGAAACAAGCAATCATGTCATCACGATATCGTCCGGCCTTCTGCAAACAATACTTTAAAATACGGGCCAGCGTGTATTCGCTGACCATGAAAGCCTCAGTTTGAGGATATGTACGCAGATATTCATCAACTATAGAAATATCCTGCTTCCAATAAGCTTCACCTGCACTTTCAGGCAAAGAAGAGCGAAGATTTGTGATCCACAGCGATTCGTTTGCAACCAAACCGTAATCATTGAAGGCCTGTTGAAACCCTTTCTGCCTGTCCAACAAGGTAACGGTTTCATGTGCCTTGGGCCGTACCAGAGCAATACTGCGAAAGCCCTGCTTTAAAAGGCTACAGGTGAGTTCCCGTGCAGCACTAACATTATCTGTACCTACGAACGGTACAGACAGTCCTTTGAGCTGGCGATCAATCGTAACAACCGGGAATTTGTCAAGAACCAGCTGGAGAATACGTTCATTGTAATTTTCATCGTGGACGCACATGATAATCAAGCCCTGCACTCCCAGTGCCACCAAATCCTCAATCGCTTTCGTTTCGCGTTCCAAACTGCCACTGGAACAGCGCAACACCATGCTATAGCCTTCTTCTTCACAGGCGGACTGAATGCTATGCAAAATATGGTAAGCAAAGCTTGGGCTGAATTCATCCAATATCAACCCAATTAAGGGCTGTTTCTCTGCCGATGCGCTGGATATACCCGCGGCATTGTCGATTACAAACGATCCCTTGCCTGGTAAACGTACGATACGGCCATCTTCTGCAAGAAGATTCATGGCCTTTTGGGCGGTAATACGGCTAACATGATAAAGTTTTTCAAGCTCTTTTTCAGATGGCAGCCGTCCACCGGGCGGATACTCTCCGGTATCAATCTGTTTCAAAATCATTTTGTGGACTTGTTCATAAAGCGGCAGCTGCTTCACTCAGATCACACCTTCCAGTGATGAAATAGATTCAATGATTGCCCGCTGAAACGATGTTGCGCCAGGCAGGAGACACCACCGCTTTATCGGTGCATTGGCTTCCATAAAATGGAAGCAGCGGCTCATCCAGTTCTTCCAGCCTCTCGAAGCGCCCTTGGGCAAAGTCTTGTAAACGGCGTGCCGCAAACAAAACTCTCTCTTTAAGGCCTCCCAATTGCAGCTGCAATATATCCAGACCAAAAATTTTATTTTCATGCAACCATTGCTCTTCTACTGCGTACAGCAGAGCTTCAATACAAGGTAAAAGTGCCAGAGCGCGCTCCCGGCAGCTTAGAAGTCCGTTGGCATCACGCTTGGCGTATGCGCTGCGGATGTCCAGCCCCAATGTACACTTCTCAGCTAACAGGTCATCCAGAATACGCTGTGTTTCAAATAGATACTGCCAACGCTGTGGCGCGTGATCCCGGCACTTTTCCATGCGGCGAGCGCAAGCCCGCAGATAGTCTGCCTGCGAATACTCTGCATGGGCGTCGAACAAGCCGCCCAAAAGGTCCTGGTATAGCAAGGCGCGAGTGGGGTTTACGCCGCAACGGCCCGGAGGAGGGTTGTCCGGCATGACAGAAGCGTCACCCAGGTGGAGAAAATCTCGATACGAACCGCCTGTACAAGTGCGAAAACGAGCTTCAAGAAACTCATCATTATCATTGTTATTATAACATAATTCTGCCCATTGTAAAAAGGCCGGAAGAACCGAATACAGGGAACATTCATCTCCGTTGTCACCCCATGCAGTGATAATCACCTGCTGTATTCCGCTGCGGCAACAACTACGGTGTGCCACCGGTGCCACCGCTTGACTATACCAGGAATTGGGACAAAGCCCCTCCCATTTCCAGGCACCGCCCGCAAAGGCCAGCTTGTCACAGATCTTTTTGTGGCTGTCAAACATATGATCGTATTTTTCCTGCTCTAGTGTATAGTAATCCCAGTAAATCAGCGTTACATCGTTGCCTACGATATTTCGGATGGAAGGATCCACTACAAGTTCTCCATCGGTATAATACTCACCATGTGTTGCCAGGCGAAAAAACATATCAGACCACATCATCGGTTCATATCCAAATTCGTGTGCAATATCTATTACACGACGATAATGGCGCAGCATAATCTGCATCCGGTCCTGGTAACCATACTGTTCCAGATGTTTTCCCAAGCCAAGCATATGTGCTTCGTCCATGCCGATGTTAATGCGCCGACTGTGTAGGTTTTTGGCCATTTGACAAAACATGTCACGAATGAGTTCATAGGTTTTTGGCTCATCCACCAGCAAAATATTATCGATATCACGCACGTCTGCATACTCTTGCCAGCGCAGCACACACTCCAGATGAGCTAGTGTCTGGATGCAGGGCACCAGTTCGATTCCGAACATCGCTGCATATTTATCCATTTGCATCAATTCGTCCCGTGAATAGGCGCCGCGCTGGTAGCCAAAATAGGGATGCCCATCGATACGGTAGGTGTCTTCGGTATACAGTTGAAGCGAGGTGTACCCCATCAGCGCCAACAGGCGAATCAATTCCTCGACTGTTTGTGTGGTGAGCACACCGTTGCGGGAACAATCCAGCATCACCCCCAAATCCTTGTAACAGGGAACTTCCTTTTTAAAAAAACTGTCACTGTGTTCCGCCTCACCGCACAAGATACCGAGTTCGCGCCAAATCTGGGCACGGACAGAATACAACACCGTGGCTTCTCCATTCTGCATCATACAGCCTGGTGTGTCAGCTTTGCGTAACCGTAGCGGAAGTCCGCCAGAGCCGCGTTCCGTGTGCAGCAGAGGAGCCAGTTCATCGAAACAGTGCAGATCCTGTGCGCTCCAGTCAATTAAATCAAACTTCATTGCAATCCCCTTTCGGCGCTAAGCCAAAACAAATTGATTTTGCATTACAGGCGCGTACCCGCACATACAGCCAATCAGGAACATTGTTCGCTATCCGCGCACGTATGACAGTACGTTCGCCGTTTTCCATGCAAAACGCATTATCGGAATAGTATACATCGCAATCTAGTGCTTCAATAACAACATCTTGTACAAAAACATCGGTATCAATAATCAGTTCAAATTCACAGGAAGAGACCATATGAATATCAACATGCAATGCAGCCTGAGGCAAAGCGACGTGATCCCATTCCCCAATCGCCGTGAGATGAAAAATGTTTTTTAATCTACTGCGGCGTTCATCACTGAATGCGGCGGCCAGATAGCAACAATATGAAGGTACTGCAGATAGGACAGCACTCGGAACGATGGCAAGCGGAACAGCGCTGTCGGCGGCCAGGCAAGCATCCTGACGTAGACTCCACAGGATCTTACCTTCATAAGTGGTCAATCTCAACTCCAGTTCTCCGTCCAAATCGTCAGTAGTTTCAGAGCATCCATATATTATCAGGCTGCCATCTGTCTGCTCGCGGAAGCAGAGTACACGATCCTCATAGGCACGCCGAGCGTAGTAATACGCCATTTTGGGTAGGCCATAAAAATCCAGCGATGACATCAAAGAGGGGAACAACATATCTTCTCGGTTCGGCGCAATGGGGTCATTGAATTTCCAGTATAAAGAACCGCCGCAGTGCCACTTGAGCGATCGCAGATACTCAATCCAGTATTTGAGCGCTTGTGCATGCGTAAACTGTGTATAATAAATGAGGGCCTCTGTATCGTTGGTCTTGCCGATGGAGGAAAGCCAATCCAATTGTGCCAGCCAAGGATTCCGTGTCAAATCCAATGTACCGTGTCTGAAGTTGAAGCGAGAATACGAGGGCTCTGATGGAAGGCTGCTGAATCCGTATTCGCTCATAAAGCGCGGCTTGTAATCCAGAATTTTTTTATAATAGTATTCATCGCTTTTTTTGAAGCGTGTCAGATATAAATGCATATCGCCCTGTAAATCCGAATTGGGATCCTCCGCGCCCGGTTCTTCGGGAAAGGGGCTGCACGGCGAGCTGACAAGGAATGGACGGGAAGTATCGTTTTCAAGAACCGCACGCTGGACTGCTTCGCGGTTGACTCGGTTTGTGGGGAATTCTTCCAGCTTGTCATACCAGCGGTAAGCCTCGTCAAGCTCATTATCCGCAGACCACATCACAATGCAAGCGCGATTGTAATTTCGCCGCACAACCTCGGAAACTTCTTCATACACCAGACGAAGGAATGCTTCGTCTTGAGGGAAAATTCCACAGGCAAGCATCATGTCCTGGAAAACCAGAATGCCGTGCTTATCGCACAAATCTAAAAAATGTTCCGATTCATAAATACCGCCGCCCCAAATCCGCAACATAGACAGATTGGAATCCAGCACGCGGGCAAACACAGGATCATAGTCCTCGGAACGAATCTCGGCGTAAATACAGTTCAAGGGCACCCAGTTCGCGCCTCGGAGGAACAGCCGTCGGCCATTGATTCGAAACAAAAAGCTGCGTCCGCCATCCTCATAGTTCTGTTGCAGTTCTACGATGCGCAATCCGAAATGAAACTCCTTTTTATCCACGGTTGAGCCACCATGCAGCAACTGGATGCATACGTCATACAAAAAAGGGTCGCCATAAGGACGGGGCCACCACGGACGAGGTTCCTTGAGTGTAAATGAAAAGTCTCGGGCTTCATCGGCTGTCAAGCGGTGTATACATACGGGAACGCCTTTGGCAGATAGCTTTATTTCTACTTCATCCTCCGCACTGCCGTTTTGTACTGTACAGCTTAAATGCAGTTTTGCCTCTTTGGCATCAAGCGTCTCAGTTGTTAAGCGTGCATCGGACAATGCAGCTTCATCGCAGGTTTTAAGATAAATGGATTTCCACAGACCAACTGTAAGGCAATGACCACAGAAATCCCATCCCCAGTTCATTTGCGATTTGCGAAGAAGCATACGTGTGGCATCATCTTCGGGGTAAATTCCCTTTTTACTTGTGCTTGCGGTATGCCCCAGAGGCGAGAGCACTTGTATTACAAGGCGGTTTTCCTGCCCAAACAGAAGTGCATCACCCACGGGAAATGTGTATTCCCGGAACATGTTTTGGCATGTCCCAAGCAATGTCCCATTGAGCCAAACGCGGGCGAGCGTATCCACACCCTCCAAGCACAATGTACAAGCATGACCGTATAAGCGCTCATCTGCAACAAAGCTGCGGAAATAGACCCAGTCCTTTTCGTCAATCCATCGCTCTTGATCTAGGTCCTTGTCATAATAATGTCCACTCAAATATCCATACCGTCGCAATGTTGTGTGCACATCTTCCGGTACGTTTGCGTCAATCCAGTCGTTTGGGAAAAAATTGTCGCACATCACATTTTCAATGTGAAAGGTATCGTAATCAAAATACTTCAGTTTGTAGATACCGTTGAGAGTCATGCGCTCCATAGAAGGCCCTCCTAAACAAATCCCAGCCCGGTCTTAGGGCCGGACTGGGACGACTTTGGCTATAATAATGACAATTCGAAGATTATTTGCCCAGATAGGCATTCAGCTGGCTCTGGTATTCCGCGACGACTGCATCTATTCCAGCGGCCTGCATACGGGCCAGAGCATTTTCATATCCCTCTTCATAGGAAACAAGTCCCAGTTTGATCGGATAAATGCTCTGAACAACTTCGGCCTGACAGGCGGCATATTCGTCCGCTACATTGCTGGGATCGAACACGAAGTTTAAAACGACGCTGTTGATCGCGTCGGGCTTTTCTTTGCCCATGATTTCGATGAATTTATCATAGGTGCCCTTTTGATAACGGACGTACTCCAGATTGCCAATCATCCAATCCGCATTGAATTCAAAGGTGGGATCGTTTTTGCTATAAAGATGTTCTCCCTCATCGTTCCATGTCAAGCCCTCTACACCATAGACCATCAAATCATAATTTTCTTGGGAGGAATACATCCAGTCCATAAAGCGAACTGCTTCGGCAGGATGCTGAGAGGTGGAGGATACCGCGGTGTCATTACGGAAAGAGCTGGAACGGAATTGAGGAGCATCCTCATTCAGGTAGATGGTGTCCAACTCAACGCCGGGAATGCGTTCCTGCCATACGTCGACCGTATCCCATAGCTGGCATTGATCGACCCAGATGAAATCGCCCGTCAGCATTGTATTCCAGCTGGACCAGCCGGAGGAGAGTACATCTTCAGGAATATAGCCGCCTTCATACAGTGTGCGGAAGAACTCAGCGCACTGGCGAAACTCATCTGTCTCCAGCCAGTTCTTGACGTTTCCTTCTTGGTCAATGAAAATCAAATCTTTCTGTACGGTGAAAGGATAGGTGTCCAGAGTGCGGAACAGATAGGTGAAAGGTTCCTTGTACATAGGAATGACAACAGGCTTGTTGGAGCCGTCCCAATTTTCTGTGAATACCTTGCACATATTCAGCAGATCGTCCATCGTCTGAGGCGCCTCTAAACCGAATTCTTCCAATTTTTCGCGGCGGATGGTGATGCCGTTGTTCTGGTCGGCCTGTTCACACCAATTGGCAGGAATCGTATAGATTTCGCCGTTGACAGTCGCGGATTCCCACATATATTCTGGAATTACACGCTTCAAATTTTCCGACTGCTCTACATACTGTGTGATAGGCGTAATACCTTCACTAGCAATATAAGAGGTGAACGGTGTCTGATCCTCCATGATACAAAGCAAATCAAATTCCTCACCGCTGGAAAGCATCATATTGACCTTGTCCTGAAATACATCGGACGAAATATATTTGATTTCAAGCTGAAGTCCGGTGCCGTCGGCATCCAGCTTATCGTTAATGGCCTGCACAAGTTCAGCATTGTGCTCTACTTCGTTGCCGGGACGCAGATAGGTTATTACTGTTTTTTCTCCGGAGGCAGTGGATGCCGGAACGCCACTGGTTTCCGTGCTGGTAGATGTGCTGGTTGCTCCACAGCTTGCCAGCATTACCATACTCAAGATAGCGGCAAGAATGGATATGAGTTTCTTTTTCATTATTTTTCCTCCTTTGTTTTAAGACTGCTATTTCTGATTTCTGCGTAATTTGCGCAGATCGGAAACTATGTTTTGTACTTACCCTTTGACACTTCCAATGACAAGGCCCTTCACAATGTATTTTTGTAGGAAAGGATAAAGTAGAATCAATGGGCCAATGGTGATAACAGCAGTTGCCATCTGCAACGATTCAGAGGGCGGATATCCGCCACCGATTCCGCCGCCCTGCAGAGTACGCATAAAATTTAAATCGGATTTCAGCTTCATCAGATAGTATTGAATGGTATACATATTCTTGTTGGTAACTAACATAATAGTATTCCACCAATCATTCCAATAAGCAATGCCATAAAACAAACCCACGGTCGCCAAAATTGGTTTACAAAGCGGGAAGTAAATGCGGAATGCCACTTGACCGTCATTAGCTCCATCCAACTTGGCCGATTCCATAAGAGAAACGGGAATTTCACGCATGTAATTGCGCGTAAGGAATAAATTAAACGGACTGAAAATCAGGTTTGGGATCAGCAACGCAAGATAATTTTCCGACAAGCCTATATTTTGACAGATAATATACCATGGCACCATACCTCCATTGAATACCATCGTAACAAAAAAGAACATAGCAATTGCATTGCTGTATTTAACGGTAGGTGTGACAAGCGCATACGAAGCCATTGCTGTAATACACACAGCCAAAATGGTGCCCAATATCGTCACAAACACAGAATTGATGTAACAGCGCACAACTTCGGCGCCATTTTCAAAAAGGGTATTGTAGGCAACCAAGCTCAGTTCAGAAGGGAAAAAAGAGTATCCGTTATGCACAATAGCCTGTTCGGATGTGAAAGATACAATGACAATTAACAGAATCGGTAGAAAGCAACACGCAGCAATTAAGCTTGTAAATAAATATAGAAAGACTTTTCCGTAGGTGATCCGTTTTTTACCAGTAACCATCAAAACAGCGCCCCCTCCTGGAATTTCTTCTTAGTGATATAGTTCGCCCCCCATACGCAGATAAACCCCATAATTGCTTGAAACAGGCTGATTGCCATTGACTGAGAGGGGTTGCCTGTGCTGCGCAACGTCCGGAATACATAAGTGTCAATTACGTCTGTGGCATTGTAGAGAATTCCATTATCGCCGACGAGTGCATAAATCATGCCGAAATCACCATAAAAGATTTTCCCGATTGAAATGATTCCTAGCATGAGTACAGTCGGCATCAACATTGGCAATGTGATTTTCCAGCACATTTGCCAACGCGTTGCGCCGCTCACCGCAGCGGCATCATATAGCTCTTCATCAAAGCCGACAAGGGTGGCCAGATAAATGACCATGTTCATTCCGAGATCTTTCCAAACTTTTGCGATTACTAAAATAATGGTCCAATATTCCGGCGCATTGTAAAAATTGATAGGAGTGCCGCCAAAAAATTCAATGATATGATTTAGCATTCCGTATTTATTCCCAATGATGCCGTATAAGATGTAATTCACGATAACCCAAGAAAGGAAATAAGGGAGCAGATAGGTCGATTGGGCCACCTTTTTGAAATATTTGTTGCGAATCTCATTGATCATGATAGCCAGCGTTACCGAAATGGCAATTGTGCATACAATAAATAGCAGATTTAATTTGAGCGTATTGCTGATAACGCGTAGTGCATCTTGAGAACCGAAAAAGAATCGGAAGTTTTTTAAGCCAACCCATTCACTGCCGAAAAGGCCTGTTTTATAACTGAACTTTTGGAAAGCAATTAGCATATATGGGAGCGTGCAGTATCCAAAGACGACGGTATACAAAACAGCTGGGATCAGCATGATATAAGCGACTTTGTTTCTTCGGATGTCCGTGAAAAAGGTGTATTTTTTCTTTTTCATTTTCGTCGGCAATTGAGATATATCATATATATCATTTGTGGAAGAGCACAATTTTTGTGTGACAATTTTCCACAAAATATACTGCCTTAATCACTCCTTTTTATTTGTTTTTATCAAGTTCAATATTATTTTATCCTATTTTTTTGCAAAAGTAAACCCATTATAATCAATATATCTTTTTTATATCATATATATCATTTATCTGGACGTTAAATGCTTTGCGCTAAATAGTGTTTGCTGAACAATAAGTTGCTCCAGAAGAAAAATACCTTGCAAATAGTATGAAAGCATGAGTTAAATTCAAGACGAATCTTGCGCAGATTCAGTAGCAGGATAGACGTGGAAGATGGATACATGGTTGTCTTAAGGGCATTTGCGGTACTCCCCCATTCCGCACTTGCTTTCTCAACTCCCGCAGTCAATATGGCAAGTATCCGCAAGCGCAGGAAAAACAGCTATGGCATTTTTGACATGAGGTCCTCGCCAACGGTCGCTGAGGCACAAACACAACGCCCCTCTGCAAAGCAGGGATGAGGCCCTATGTAAAGCCGTAGGCAGAGCGTTTGTGTAGCACTTGTACAGCTAATTTGAAGTTATCTTGTTATCCTCCATCATAATGAGGTTATCCGCATGAGCGGAAATACTTAATAGGGAGGATAGTATTGTCTATATCATCCCCTTATACGTTTCAATATATAAACTACGGCAGGGCACCGCAAAGATGCCCTGCCGCAATTTTTATCTGCTTCTGTTTTCTTTCCATTCCTGAAACGCCCGTTGTCCTTCTTCCGTTTCGTAAAACGCCTGGATTTTCGGAAGTAAGAACCTTGCAAACTGTTCCAGATCCTCCACCGGCACGCCCCGACGTGCTGTATTTTCTTTCCGCCTGTTACTCTCCCGTTCCGCCATGTACCTGCTTTTCTTTAACCCATCCGGTCTCCTTTCCGCCGGGCCGTCCCCGGCGCCTGCTCATTCCATCTGCTCACAACTGTATTTCCCAATCCCGGCTCCGCTGCTGCGCCCGGCTCTGCCGTGTCACTGATTGCTCCCGGCGGTGCTCCCGCAGAACCCCCGAAAGAAATTCGTTGACACGCCGCGGCGCGATTTTTACCGCCTCGCGGTAAGAGCGCGTATCCATCCAAAGCTGATGCAGACGCTCCTCCGTATCTTCCGCCTCACGGCGCAGCCGCCACAGCATCGTGCCGCTGTTCTGCAGCTCCTGCGCCAG
>OGZI01003232.1_pt1 | contig 11812 bp, 10 predicted proteins | sample 1576711 | NCBI WGS metagenome assembly OGZI01 (sample SAMEA3541482, study PRJEB24748) | human gut metagenome | biome: human gut; feature: human-associated habitat; material: faeces | place: China | collected 2012
AATGGTGCTCATGCTTTCCCCATCTTACTTAGTCTGTCAGGCGTGGTCAGTCGCACCCTGTTCAATATTCGTGATTCTGTGGTTGGCTATCGGCAAGTGTGGAGTCGAACTTGAGCATCTTTAAGTACAGCCCAGTAAAAGCGAATCATAGCAAAATCACTAAAAATGGAATATCAGCAAATTCCTGGAGTTATTTCAACCTATTGACTTTTAATTTGAAATAGGGATTAACTTTTAGTACGTTACATAAATGTAAATAAACGGCAATTCACATTGCCGAAACCGTGCGGTATATCGCACAATAACCCCAGATTTCACAGCAAAGATCCTCACAATGAGCAAATCATTACAGAAACCCACGATTTTGAAAGTGGAAACCGTCGCCCAATCCCGGCTGTTTAAAGTCGAAAGCGTGGACCTTGAGTTCAGCAATGGCGTACGCCGCGTTTATGAACGTATGCGTCCATCCACGCGTGAAGCGGTAATGATTGTGCCGATTGTTGACGACCACATGATCCTCATCCGCGAGTACGCAGTCGGGACCGAATCTTACGAACTGGGTTTTTCCAAGGGATTAATCGATCCTGGCGAAAGCGTGTTTGAGGCGGCGAATCGGGAGCTGAAAGAAGAGGTGGGGTTTGGCGCAAAAGATCTGACGTTTTTAAAGAAACTCAGCATGGCACCATCTTATTTCTCCAGCAAGATGAACATCGTGGTGGCAGAAGATTTATATCCTGAATCGCTGGAGGGTGATGAACCTGAGCCATTACCGCAGGTGCGCTGGCCGCTGGCGCATTTGATGGACCTGCTGGAAGATCCTGATTTTCACGAAGCGCGTAATGTCAGTGCGTTGTTCCTCGTACGCGAATGGCTGAAAGGGCAGGGGCGGCTTTAATTTCTCTGCAGCTAATACACGAACAACAAAAAAGGCGCCTAAGCGCCTTTTTTGATCAGAACAGTTCGTGCGTCTCACCATTATCGATAATGGTCGTCCCCACTTCATGCACCGCCTGTTGCGTCGGCTGAGTGCCTTCAATGAAGTACTCTGCGCGGCTATTGCCACCGCTTGCCAGTTGTCCTGTGCTGCGATCGATATTGACCGTCACGATACCCGGTGGCGGCGTCAACGGCTGTTCAGGCACGCCTTCCAGCACGGACTTCATGTAGGCATCCCATGCTGGCTGCGCACTCTTCGCACCGCCTTCGTAGCCGGAGATTTGGTCTTTGATCGCGCCGGAAGCTGTCGTATGACCAAGGTTGCGGCGATGATCATCAAAGCCGATCCATACTGACGTCACCACGCCTGGTCCGTAACCGGAGAACCACGCATCTTTAGAGCTGTTGGTGGTTCCGGTTTTCCCGCCGATATCATGACGCTGTAAATCGCGACCTGCGCGCCAACCGGTTCCCATCCAGCCTGGTTCACCAAATATATTGGTGTTCAGCGCGCTTTTAATCAGGAAGGCCAGCGGTGTGTTGATCACGTGCGGAGCGTATTCCTGTGTGCCGCTTTGCGCGACCAGTGCCTGGTTAGCCTGCTCAAGCTGCGGCATAGGCACGGCGGCATTCTGCTGTTCCTGCGAGACGGCGACATCTTCTACGTTACTGTTTTCCAGCACGTTAGATTTCTGGGTATCGCCGTAAATCACCGGAATATCGCATTCCGGGCAGGCAATTTTCGGCTTCGCTTCGAAGATAACGCCGCCCATATCGCTTTCGATCTTACTGATGAAATACGGATCGACCAGGAAGCCGCCGTTAGACATCACTGCGTAACCGCGCGCCACCTGCAACGGTGTGAACGAAGCCGAACCCAGCGCCAGTGACTCGGTATGCACAATGTTCTGTGCCGGGAAACCGAAACGTTGCAGATACTCTGCCGCGTAATCCACGCCCATGGCGCGCATGGCGCGTACCATCACCACGTTTTTCGACTGACCCAGCCCCTGACGTAAGCGGATAGGACCGGCGTACTGCGGCGGGGAGTTCTTCGGCTGCCAGTCGGAACCAGCACCGGCATCCCAGCGGGAGATTGGCACGTCGTTGAGCATGCTCGCCAGCGTCAGACCTTTATCCATCGCGGCGGTATACAGGAATGGCTTGATGTTGGAGCCCACCTGGCGTAACGCCTGGGTTGCACGGTTAAACTTGCTCTGGTTGAAGTCAAAACCACCAACCAGCGCCAGCACCGCGCCGTTTTGCGGATTGATGGAGACCAGTGCGGAGTTGACGTCTGGCACTTGCGCCAGCCACCAGGCATCGCCCACCTGACGTACCCAGATTTGCTGGCCGGCCTGTACTACGTCGGTCACTTTACGCGGCGTTGGGCCTTGTTGAGTATCCGAGCGGTAAGGACGCGCCCAGCGCATACCATCCATGCGTAATGACACTGACGTACCATCCGCCAGCGCGGCAATGGCTTCCTGAGGATTGGCACTGGTAACAACCGCCGGTAACAGCGGTCCATAAGTCGGCAGCGCTTTCAGCGTATCGGTGATTTTTTTGCTGTCCCAACTGCTTTCGCCCACTTTCCACAGCACGTTCGACGGGCCGCGGTAGCCGTGGCGCATGTCGTAATCCATCACGTTGTTGCGTACTGCCTGCTGAGCTGCCTGCTGTACTTTGCGTGTAATGGTGGTGGTGATGCGATACCCGTCTTCATAGGCTTTCTCACCATAACGGTTATACATCTCCTGGCGCACCATTTCAGACAGATACGGTGCAGAGAAAGCGATTTCCGGCGCGTGGTAGTTGGCGTCAATGGCCTCGCCGCGCGCCTGATCGTACTGGGCCTGCGTGATGTAGTTTTCGCTCAACATACGCGACAGTACAACGTTACGTCGCGCGGTTGCCCGGTCCATCGAATAGAGAGGGTTGAAGGTTGACGGCGCTTTTGGCAGACCGGCAATCACCGCAATTTCACTTAAGCTGAGTTGATCCACCGTCTTACCGAAATAGACCTGCGCGGCAGCACCCACGCCATAGGCGCGATACCCCAGATAGATCTTGTTCAGATACAGTTCGAGGATCTCATCTTTACTCAGCAGTTGTTCAATGCGGATCGCCAGGAACACTTCTTTGATCTTACGCATCAGCGTACGTTCCGGGCTCAGGAAGAAGTTTCTCGCCAACTGCTGGGTAATGGTACTCGCCCCTTGCGACGCGTGACCAGAGAACAATGCGACGCTGGCCGCACGGAAGATCCCCACCGGGTCTACCCCATGGTGCTCATAAAAGCGGCTGTCTTCTGTGGCGATAAAGGCTTTAACCATTACCGGCGGCATCTGATCCAGCGTGACCGGGATTCGACGTTTCTCGCCATATTGCGCGATTAGCTCGCCGTCAGCGCTGTAAACCTGCATCGGGATCTGTAAACGCACATCTTTGAGCGTCGCGACGTCAGGTAATTGCGGCTCGATATAGCGATAAAGGCCATAAATCGAGCCTGCTCCCAGCAGGATGCAACATACTGCAAGGATTAATAAATACTTTACGAACTTCACTGGAGATTTCCCATTTAGTGGCATTTGGGCAGTTTATAAACAAACGCGCGGTAGTATAAAGGCAAGCCAGACGCATTGATATACCCGTTAAAGCGACGGGTGATAAGGAGATCATCAGCAATGGCTTTCAATATCTGGAAAATTGGTCTGCATATTCAGCAACATGAAGCGCTGGCTGTCGCTATCGTTCGCGAAGCATCAGGTTGGTATCTGCAACGCTGGTGGCGTATACCGCTGACGCCTCAGGTTATCGTCGATGGCCACATTCGCGAGCCTGAACAGCTGGTCGCCGCGCTACTGTCGTGGAGCCGGGAGCTCCCTCGCCGACACCATATTCATCTCTCTTTTCCCGCCAACAGGACGTTACAAAAAAAGTTTCCTCGTCCGACAATGACGTTACGCGAGCCAGAGCAAACCGCATGGTTGTCCGGTTCGATGGCGCGTGAACTGGATATGGCGCCGGATGCGCTGCATTTTGATTATAGCGAAGACACGTTGAGCCCGGCGTTTAACGTCACTGCTGCGCAAAGCAAAGAGATTTCAGCGCTTCTGACGCTTATCCAAACCCTGAAGGTGCAGGTTACGGCGATTACCCCGGACGCCAGCGCGTTACAGCGATTTATTCCCTTCCTGCCGGAGCATCACCAGTGTCTGGTATGGCGTGATGACGCCCAGTGGTTATGGGCGACCCGTTCGGCATGGGGACGTAAATCAACGGGCGATATTGGCAGTATCGATGAGCTTGCCACGACATTATCTCTGCCCACGACAGCCATTGCGCAATGCTCCCCCGGCGGCTTCGATCCTTTAAGCGCCGTGTCTGTACGCCAGCCGCCCATTCCAACGCAAAGCCATCACTTCGCCATTGCGCTGGGACTCGCTATGGGGGGCGTGTACTGATGATTGCGACCATTAATCTTCTGCCCTGGCGTCAGGCTCGGCGTTACGCTTGCCTGCGCTTCTGGGGCATCTTATTTAGCGCTTCACTCTTGCTTAGTATTGGCGTGTTGTTGCGCTATTACAGCGCTTTGAGTGTAGAAAATCGGGCTGAATTGTTGCTGGCAGACGCCGAAAAGACGCGGGCCGAGGCCCTCATGGCGCTGAAGCCGCGTATGCAACAGCGCCAGCAACGATGGCAGCAGGTTCAGGCGCGGAACAAACAGCGTGAGCAGACCCGAAGCTGGCAGCGGGCTTTGCAAGGGCTGGCGGAATTACTGCCGGAGCAGGCGTGGTTAACAAAAATGACCTGGCAGCAGGACACGCTGGAACTGACGGGAAACACGCTGAACTTTGCCGCATTGAAGGCATTGGAAGCGCAATTACGCCAGTTGCCGTTGTTTATGTTGAACAGCCCTGGAGAAACGCAGCAGGATGCGCAGGGACGCTGGCAATTCCACTTTCGACTGACACGGAGCGGTGCGCATGATAACGCTCTGTGATGTCTGGTTAGCGCAGTCGCCGCGCTTTCGACTCATCTGCTGGTGCGGCTGGATGTTGGGGCTACTCATACTGGTGACGTTATGTCTTTATCCCGTAGCGCGGGAGCGGACGATGCAACGCGAGACGCTGGTCCAGCAACGTGCAGCTATTCAGATGCAATGGCGAGATGTCTATCTGCTGGCGGCATCACCAGCAGAGCCGGAAGAGAAACTGACCCTGTTCTCTCCACTACTGTTTCAGACTTCACTTACTCGTCTTATCCACTGGCAACCCTCCGCGCAAGGCGGAGAGATGGCGCTGATATCGGCCTGGGATGCTATCCCGCTGACGTTTGTCCAGTTGGCGGCTCAGGGGATGAACGTCAGCCGATTTTCGCTTAGCGCAGAAGGCACGGAGCTGCTGCTAACGCTACAGCTGGAGCGCCTGAATGATGGTTGAGCGCTGGCTGTTGATATGCGTAAGCGTACTGATGCTTACCGGTATGCGTAATCCCTTCCTGCCGCCGGAGGACCGTTGTCAAATTGCTGAGCTGTCGACATGGCGTTTTCAGGGCATGGTGAGTCAGGGCACACGACCCATCGGCATCGTTCAGGATAGCCAGAAAAAATGGCGGCGGGTTAAGCGAAATGACGTCCTGAAAAACGGTTGGACGATTATGCAGATAACGGCCCAGAACATAACTCTCGACACAGAAAAAAACTGCGAACCGCCGCGGTGGCAGTGGCAGCGACAAGGAGCGGTAAATGAAGCGATGGATAGCGTTGATAGTAATGGCACTGGCGGTCGGGATAACGAGCGCGCTGGCGACGAAACCGCAAAACGTGACGCTGGTGGTCGATGATGTGCCGGTTACTCAGGTATTGCAGGCGCTGGCTGAACAGGAACAGAAAAACCTGGTGGTTTCGCCAGATGTCAGCGGTGTGCTGTCGCTGCATTTGACGGATGTCCCCTGGAAGCAGGCATTGCAGACGGTGGTAAAAAGTGCCGGGCTGGTATTACGTCAGGAAGGCAACGTCCTGCATGTGCATTCTGTTCAATGGCAGAGTGAAAATGCGGCCCGCCAGGACAATGAACAGGCGCGGATTCAGGCCAGTATGCCGCTGGAGCAGCGCAGCATTATTTTGCACTATGCCGATGCTGCCGAGCTGGCAAAAGCAGGAGAAAAGCTGCTCAGTGCCAAAGGAAGCATGACGGTGGATAAACGAACCAACCGCTTACTGCTGCGTGACAATCGTGTTGTTCTTGATACCCTGGAAACGTGGGTGGCGCAAATGGATTTGCCGGTTGCCCAGGTTGAACTGGCGGCGCATATCGTCACCATTAATGAGAAAAGTTTGCGTGAGCTGGGGGTGAAGTGGTCACTGGCTGACGCACAACAACCGGGGGCGGTTGGGAATGTCACAACGCTTGCCAGCGATCTCTCTGTAGCCACCGCCACATCCCGTGTGGGATTTAACATTGGCCGTATTAACGGTCGTTTACTGGAACTGGAGTTGTCTGCGCTGGAGCAAAAACAGCAACTGGATATCATTGCCAGTCCACGATTACTGGCATCTCACCTGCAACCTGCCAGTATTAAGCAGGGCAGTGAGATCCCTTATCAGGTCTCCAGCGGTGAAAGCGGTGCGACATCCGTCGAGTTCAAGGAAGCGGTACTGGGGATGGAGGTGACGCCAACGGTGTTGCAGAAAGGGAGAATCAGGCTGAAACTGCATATCAGCCAGAATGTTCCGGGACAGGTTCTACAGCAGGCAGATGGCGAAGTGTTGGCTATCGACAAGCAAGAGATTGAAACGCAGGTCGAGGTAAGAAGCGGCGAGACGATTGCGCTTGGCGGGATTTTTTCACATAAGAATAAATCCGCAGCCGACAGCGTGCCGCTATTAGGCGACATTCCCTGGCTTGGCTCTCTTTTTCGCCATGATGGTAAAGAAGATGAACGGCGCGAATTAGTGGTCTTTATAACGCCCAGACTGGTTTCAACGGAATAACTTATGCATGAAAAGCCGTTGTTTTTGCACTGAACACGTTTCAGGGATTTGACGTGAGGGTGTATTTAGCATACAAGGAGTACCGATTTGAGCGTCGGTACTTTTCTTTACTTATGCGGCAGTGAATACGCTTTGCCTTTCCGGTGGTGTGCCATAGGCTTATTGGGTGTCATTTGGCTGCGCGATACGTCGCCAGGTCTGATGTTTGCAGGGTAGCATGCCTGCCACGACCAGAAATGCGTTAGGTTTGGTGATTTATTCAGTTGCCAAACCCGCTTGAGTATTGAGATAATTTTCAGTCTGACTCTCGCAATATCTTATGAGGTTTCAGTTCATGTCCTGCTGCGCTGGGTGTCTGCGAAGCGGGTTTACCATTAACGAATAGTCTTAGTAGTACCGAAAAAATGGCAGAGAAACGCAATATCTTTCTGGTTGGGCCTATGGGTGCCGGAAAAAGCACTATTGGGCGCCAGTTAGCTCAACAACTCAATATGGAATTTTACGATTCTGATCAAGAGATTGAGAAACGAACCGGAGCTGATGTGGGCTGGGTCTTCGATGTAGAAGGTGAAGACGGCTTCCGTGATCGCGAAGAAAAAGTCATCAACGAGTTGACGGAAAAACAGGGTATTGTGCTGGCAACTGGCGGTGGCTCTGTAAAATCACGTGAAACACGTAACCGTCTTTCCGCGCGTGGCGTCGTGGTCTATCTTGAAACGACAATTGAAAAACAACTTGCGCGTACTCAACGTGACAAGAAACGCCCGCTGCTGCAGGTAGAATCACCGCCTCGTGAAGTTCTGGAAGCGTTGGCTGACGAACGCAATCCTCTGTACGAAGAGATTGCTGACGTGACCATTCGCACCGACGATCAGAGCGCAAAAGTCGTAGCAAACCAGATTATTCATATGTTGGAAAGCAACTAATTCTGGCTGAATACACACTCGTCTGCGGGTACAAGTAACTAAGGTGGATGTCGCGTAATGGAGAGGATCACAGTCACTCTCGGGGAACGTAGTTACCCTATCACCATCGCGGCTGGTTTGTTCAATGAGCCAGCTTCATTCTTACCGCTGAAATCGGGCGATCAGGTTATGTTGGTGACCAACGAAACCCTGGCCCCCCTTTATCTCGATAAGGTTCGCGGCGTACTTGAACAGGCGGGTGTTAACGTTGATAGCGTTATCCTTCCCGATGGCGAGCAGTATAAAAGCCTGACGGTTCTGGATACGGTTTTCACCGCGTTACTGCAAAAACCGCACGGTCGTGATACCACGTTAGTTGCCCTTGGCGGCGGCGTGATTGGCGATCTGACCGGTTTTGCGGCAGCCAGCTATCAACGTGGTGTTCGTTTTATTCAAGTCCCGACAACTCTGTTGTCGCAGGTCGACTCCTCCGTTGGCGGCAAAACCGCCGTAAACCATCCCCTCGGTAAAAACATGATTGGCGCGTTTTACCAACCGGCCTCCGTGGTGGTGGATCTCGATTGTCTGAAAACGCTTCCTGCGCGTGAGCTGGCATCGGGGCTGGCGGAAGTGATCAAATACGGCATCATTCTTGACGGCGAATTTTTCAGCTGGCTGGAAGACAATCTGGATGCGTTACTGCGTCTGGATGGTCCGGCAATGGCGTACTGTATCCGTCGTTGTTGTGAGCTGAAAGCAGAAGTTGTCGCAGCAGACGAGCGTGAAATGGGCTTACGTGCTTTACTGAATCTGGGGCACACGTTTGGCCATGCGATCGAAGCTGAAATGGGTTATGGCAATTGGTTACATGGTGAAGCAGTTGCAGCAGGTATGGTAATGGCTGCCCGTACGTCTGAACGTTTGGGTCAGTTCACCTCCGCTGATACGCAGCGCATCATTACGCTGTTACAGCGAGCAGGCTTACCGGTGAATGGGCCGCGTGAAATGTCCACTGAGGCTTATCTGCCGCACATGCTGCGAGATAAAAAAGTGTTAGCGGGAGAGATTCGTTTGGTGCTTCCGCGAGCGATAGGGAAGAGTGAAGTGCGCGGCGGAGTGTCGCACGAGGTGGTTCTTAACGCTATTGCTGATTGCCAGCAGGCGTAACAACAAGAAAGGTCAGGCTTACGTTGCGAAACGTAGGTCTTTTAGCTTCAGGTTATGTGCAAAGTCGTAAGCATTAACCTTTGAGTGGGGTGTTAAATGGATGAATTCAAACCAGAAGACGAGCTGAAACCCGATCCCAGCGATCGTCGTACTGGTCGTTCTCGTCAATCGTCTGAACGCGATAATGAGCCGCAAATCAATTTTGATGATGTTGATCTGGATGCTGACGATCGCCGTCCTGCGCGCGCACGCAAAGAGCGTGATGAAGAGCAGGACATTGAAGAAGAGTATGAATCTGATGACGATGCCGTGGATGAAGAGCGTGTAGAACGTCGTCCGCGCAAGCGTAAGAAAGCCGCCAGCAAGCCTGCCTCCCGCCAGTATATGATGATGGGCGTGGGTGTTCTGGTACTGCTGCTGCTGATTATCGGCATTGGTTCTGCGCTGAAAGCCCCCTCATCTTCTTCCAATGAGCAGGCAGCATCTGGTGAGAAGAGCATCGATCTCTCTGGCAGCAATGCAACGGATCAGGCGAGTGCAACGACACCTGCAACGGGCGCAGAGCAGACTGCTGGCAATACCCAGCAGGATGTTTCCCTGCCACCGATTTCCTCTACCCCGACTCAAGGTCAGGCACCTGCGGCAACTGAAGGGCAGCAGCGTGTTGAAGTGCAGGGCGATTTGAACAACGCTCTGACACAACCGCAAGGCCAGGAGCAAGTTAACAACGCTGTGGTTAACTCTACGCTGCCGACCGAACCTGCGACCGTTGCGCCGATGCGTAATGGTAATGCTGCGCGCCAGACTGCGAAAACGGAAACGACTGAACGTCCTGCGGCTACGCATCAGGAACGTAAACAGGCCGTAATTGAGCCGAAGAGCAAACCGCAAACTACGGTGAAAGCGACGCCGACAGAGCCGAAACCTGTTGCCCAGGCAAAACCAACCGCAACTGCGCCGACTACCACAACCAAAGCGCCTGTGGTAACCGCTACGCCGAAAGCGACCGCTGAGCCGAAAGCAACTGCGACGCCAACGCAGACCGCAACGCCTGCGCCAACGGCGACAGCAACAACGACAACGCCTGTTGCTGGCGGAGCGAAAAGTGCAGGTAATGTTGGAGCGTTAAAATCTGCGCCGTCCAGCCATTACACGCTGCAGCTCAGCAGTTCTTCTAACTACGACAACCTGAACGGTTGGGCGAAGAAAGAAAACCTGAAGAACTACGTGGTGTACCAGACGACGCGTAACGGTCAACCGTGGTATGTTCTGGTGACAGGCGTGTATGCGTCTAAAGAAGATGCGAAACGTGCAGTGTCTACGTTACCCGCTGATATTCAGGCGAAAAACCCGTGGGCAAAACCGCTGCACCAGGTTCAGGCCGATTTGAAGTAAGATAGGATATGTTCTGCAATGGTTTGCTGTTTCGCCCAATTGCGGGACAAAGACTAAAGCGCAGGATGCTGTCGGAGCTTTCTCCACAGCCGGAGAAGGTGTAATTAGTTAGTCAGCATGAAAAAAAATCGCGCTTTTTTGAAATGGGCAGGGGGGAAATACCCCCTGCTTGATGATATCAAACGGCATTTACCTCAGGGTGAGTGCCTGATTGAACCTTTCGTGGGTGCCGGGTCGGTGTTTCTCAACACCGACTTTTCTCGTTATATTCTTGCCGATATCAACAGCGACCTTATCAGTCTCTATAACATCGTGAAGACGCGTACCGATGAGTATGTGCAGGCTTCTCGTGAGCTGTTTATGCCTGAAACCAATCAGGCTGAGGTGTACTATCGGTTCAGAGAAGAATTTAATGCCAGCCAGGATCCGTTCCGCAGAGCAGTGCTGTTCTTGTATCTGAACCGCTTTGGTTACAACGGATTATGCCGTTATAACCTGCGCGGCGAGTTTAACGTCCCGTTTGGGCGTTATAAAAAACCTTACTTCCCGGAAGCCGAGTTGTACCATTTTGCTGAGAAAGCGCAGAATGCGGAGTTCCATTGCCTCTCCTATGAAGAGTGCATGGACCGTGCGGATAGCAACTCTGTGGTCTATTGTGACCCGCCTTATGCACCACTTTCGGCGACGGCAAATTTCACTGCGTATCACACCAACAGCTTTAGCCCGAAAGAGCAGGCGCATTTGGCCGAGATGGCAGAAAAGCTGGTCAGTAAGCAGATCCCGGTGTTAATTTCGAACCACGATACGCCCGATACCCGTGAATGGTACCGAGCGGCGAAACATTTTCAGGTCAAAGTGCGGCGCAGCATAAGCAGCAATGGCGGCACGCGTAAAAAGGTGAACGAACTGCTGGCACTGTATAAACCAGGAGTCGTAACGCCTGCGAAGAAATAAATCTCAAGGAGAAGCGGATGAAACAGTATTTGATCGCCCCCTCAATTCTGTCGGCTGATTTTGCCCGCCTGGGTGAGGACACCGCGAGAGCGCTGACTGCCGGTGCCGACGTTGTGCACTTCGACGTCATGGACAATCACTACGTACCGAACTTGACCATCGGACCGATGGTACTGAAATCGCTGCGTAAATATGGCATCACTGCCCCGATTGATGTTCACCTGATGGTGAAACCGGTCGATCGTATTGTCCCGGACTTCGCCGCCGCCGGTGCCAGCATCATTACTTTTCACCCGGAAGCCTCCGAGCATGTCGATCGCACTTTACAGCTGATCAAAGAGCATGGCTGTAAAGCGGGCCTGGTGTTCAACCCGGCAACGCCGCTGAGCTATCTGGACTACGTCATGGATAAGCTCGATGTGATCCTGCTGATGTCCGTTAACCCAGGCTTTGGCGG
>OGZI01003237.1_pt1 | contig 11804 bp, 6 predicted proteins | sample 1576711 | NCBI WGS metagenome assembly OGZI01 (sample SAMEA3541482, study PRJEB24748) | human gut metagenome | biome: human gut; feature: human-associated habitat; material: faeces | place: China | collected 2012
CCACCTTGGCGGCATCCCCAATGATATGTATGTTTCTGCCATCTTTTTCAGCCAGCCCGGAACCGGGTATATATCCGATAGAGGTAACTACGCTGTCGGCGGGAAGCGTCTTTTTCCCTTCCGGCCCCTCAATCTCCACTCCCGCATCGGTAATGGCTGTGGTTTTCGTCTGTGTGTAAACAGGGATCCGGTAGTGACGAAGGATCTCCCGGAGCATATTGCTGTTGGCCGCACAGAGATTTGGCACATTCAGAATATCATCCATGAGTTCCACAATAACAGGCTTTTTCCCTTTCAGCACCGCATCATAAGCGATTTCACAGCCGGTAAGGCCGCCCCCGACGATCACAACATTTTCTCCGGTTTCTTTATAGCCTCTTAAATATTCCACCGCATTCATAACATTTTCCCTGTCCGCACCGTCTGCACGGAGGCTGCGGTATTTTGCACCTGTGGCTATGATGATTTCGTCCGCATCCAGGGATGAAAGATTCTCCGGGGTTATCTCACTGTCCAGCCGAATGTCAACCTTCAGCTTTTCCAGCTGCCTGATATACCAGGCAATCAGCATTTTATCCTTTTCCTTAAAGGAAGGGGCTGCCGCCGCGATAAATACACCGCCCAGTTCCCCGCTTTTTTCATACAGGGTAACCGAATGACCGCGCAGGGCCGCCACGCGGGCCGCCTCCATACCGCCGATTCCGCCTCCGATTACCGCCACCCTCTTTTTCACGGCTGCCGGGGTCAGGGCCTTCTTCTTCTCTTCCAGAGTCGCCGGGTTCAAGGCACAATGACCGTTTCCCACCGGGTTCGTTCCGGTCGTTCCGTCCGGCCCCTTACTGATGGCGAAGCAGCCGTTATGACAGGCGATGCAGGGACGGATATCCTCTATCTCCCCTGCCTGTACCTTCGCACAGTATTCCCCGTCCGCAAGAAGCTGGCGGCCTATGGTCACCGCATCGATTCTGCCGCTTCGGATTGCCTCCGAAGAGGTATCCGGATCTTCCATTCTTCCGGCACAGAAAACAGGGATATTCACATGTTGTTTAATGAAAGCCGCATCCTCCAGATTACAGGCCAGAGGCATATACATCGGCGGATGTGCCCAGAACCAGGAATCGTAGCTTCCGTTATCCGCGTCCAGGGCATCCGCACCGGCTTCTTCCAGAAGCCTTGCGAGGGAAATGCTCTCCTGTCTGTCGCGGCCGAATTCCTTATAATCCTCTCCGGGAAGCGCGCCCTGGTTAAAGCCTCTCATTTTACTGGTGACGCTGTAGCGGACAATGACCGGATAATCCTTTCCGCAGGCTTTCTTGATCTCCCGGATGATTTCCGTTGTAAAGCGTCCCCTGTTCTCCAGGCTTCCGCCATATTCATCCGTACGCTTGTTGGTGCCGGCAATGGTAAACTGATCCAGCAGGTAACCTTCGTGAACCGCATGGATTTCAATACCGTCAATGCCGGCCCTTTTACACAGCGCCGCAGCCTTGGCAAAGCCCTGGATAATATCCTGTATTTCTTCTTCCGTCATGGCCCGCTGAAGCACATTAGGATCCCATACATTAGGCATATTATCACTGGCCGCCACCAGAAGCTTGTCCGTCCCTATCATTTTCCCGAGGACTTTGTTGTTCATTACCTTTTTCAGTTCTTTGGGCATGACCAGAACCCGCCCGAAGCCTGCGCCGATCTGAAGAAAAAATTTGGATCCGTAGCCATGAATTTCCTCCATCAGATCATGGATCGGCCCCATAAACATCTTTTCACTCTGATACAGCCACTTGTTTCCCATCAGGCTTTTCACACAGGTGATACCCGGTATAATCAGCCCTACACCGTTCTTTGCCCGTTCCACCAGGTATTCCCTGCTGCCCTCATTGAATTTAAAGCCGGCATACCAGTTGATCGGTGTCGTCCCTTCCATAGGCGCATGGACAAACCTGTTTTTTACGGTTACTCCGCCTACCCGGACAGGTGTAAATAAAATTTCATGCTTTTGCTTCATATTGCTTCCCCGCCTTCCCTCCACGTTTTTTTCATGCTATCATTGTATCAGATACCTGATTCCATTACTCGTACCTTGGTAACAAATCCGCACAAATGTAAGATAAAAGGTTACTGCACGCACCATAAAGTAACGACAAAGGGAGAGCGAATATGTCTGCAGATAATTCTGTTCATGATCATCTGACCAACGAAGAATATAATATGGCAAGTGAAGTGTGGTATCATGCGGAGCTGGTTCTGAAGCAATGCGTGGAGGCCGGTGACGACGCAGGAGCCCTGGATGCCCTGGATACGCTGAAGGAAGCCGTATACCGGAGATTTCAGCCCATCCTCACCCACAGGGAGCTTGCCAGTACACTGCTGGGAATTCTGGGCGGGATCCTGCATTTTGCCTGCAGGGATGCCGGGCTTCCCCCTGCTTATCTGACCTTGATGATCTTATGGCAGAAGGAAACCTTCACGGCTGTCCGTACGCAGGAGGAATGGCTCAGGAGCCTGAAAGACTGCATCCGCTATGCCTGCGAACTGGTCCGCAGCTTTTCCCTGCCCTCCTGCGGCCCTCTCATCCGCCGGTGTATCGCTCTGATACAGCAGGGGCTGACGGAGGAGCTGCATGCGGAAGCCCTGGCCGGGGAACTGGGTGTCACGCGTCCCTATTTATCCTCTCAGTTTAAAAAGGAAACCGGAAAAACATTGACGGAATACATCAATGCAGAACGGATTAAACTCGCCAGGCATTATCTCCGCCAGGGGCGTCTTTCCGTCACCCAGGTTGCCCTGCTGTGCGGTTATTCGGATCCCAATTATTTCGGACGCATTTTCCGACGGCTGGAAGGGCTGCCGCCGCGGGCCTTTGCAGAGCAATACCGCTTGCCGGTGTAATGTACTTTTTTACCCCTATAGGGATACCCGGCATTCCTGACTTTCCCTGCCCCGGAACCTGCTTTCAGTCTTCCCAGCGTTCTTCCATCAAAGCAAATAACTCATCATCCGTCAGATGATTCTCCATGTTCATGATCAGCATCACCCTCCGATCTTCCTCCGCATAAAGCAAATCTCTCTGCCATTGATAAAAATGTGGCCCGTCCCCTGTATTGCGCAGGTCACTCATCAGGCCCTTCAGCACCCACGCGGTCTGCTTCATATCCGTCAGGCATTCATTGGCATAGAAACCATGCCATTTCCCATGCTCCCTTTCCCGCATGGCGGCATCCGCAAGCCTGTAACATTTTTCGGCCTTTCCAGCCAGGTAAAAGGCCTTCTTCCAGTCCTCTTCCATCGCGCACAGAAGCCCTTCCGCCGCCAGGTATGCACCGGTAAAACAGAAGCGGTGCAGCTTTGCCTGCAGCAGCACGGTATCCTCAAAAAGGATTTTGCTCCTGCCGGACATTCGCGCCCCCACGAGCCCGCATTCCTGCAGATAGCTTTCATAGCTCCCCTTTGCCCACAGGCACAGACCCCGGTACCACTCCGTCTGTCCCCGGAGCGTTTCCGCTTCTGTCGCCCAAAGCAGTTCTTCTTCCCGGTGCGCAGGATCCCTCCTGTATTGGGAAACCAGCATACGGATCACATGATTGGCAAACTGTTCCCCTGCACGGTCATCCTCATGCGGGCCGTATTTCAGGGAATGCCTTGCGTAATTCTCCAGGCATCCCGCCACCTCCGCCGCATTCTCTTTTCCGAAATAGGTTCCGGCAAAGCGTTCCCTGTGCTCCGCAGGATTCACGGCGCCGTCCCGCCAAATCTGTGCAATCAGGTCAAGCATGGAAACATGGGGCTTCACATTGGAGCAGTTGATTATAAAATAATCCTTCACCCCATGCGTAAGAACCTCTGCCAGCTCGCTGCATACAAATTCTTCCGGACACGGCAGCATCGTCATATGATTGGCCGCCTGCAGATCATAAAAGGACACATGATAATAGATCCCGTGCCTGCCATGCTCCTCCTCTCCCGGAAGCGCATACACTCTCGGGTTGTGATTTCCCTGCCTTCTGGATACCATTTTCCCGTAGCCGTTATCCGCCCAGATTTTAATCACATCCTCCGGAAGCTTCAGGCAGCCCGCCCGGTACAGCTCCATCGTTTCCCCGTACAGGTTGGTGCAGCACACGGCCTCCGGATCCGCTTCCTTTACCAGCCTGTACTGCTCTTCTATCAGTTCTCCCATCAGGGCCCCGCGTTTCTCATCGGTGTCATATTCCGGGTCATTCGCCCAGAACGGGCTGTCTCCCTGTCCGCGGAATCCCAGATTCCATACGGTCTTTTCCCCTTTCTGCGTTTCTATCCCTCTCCGCCACAGCTCCCTGAACTTTTCCGGATGCTCGGCAAAGGAAGGGTTCAGCTCCGGATAGACGCGGGCGAACATGGGCGCGCCGAGAGGCTCCGCGTGATGGTGTGTCACCCAGAGTCCCATATCCGCCGCCAGCCTCCTGTAATTGTGGCTGTTGGCATCCGTTCCCGGAATCACCATGTTTCCGCCCAGACGCAGCAGAGCCTCCATGGCCATCTCAAATCCTTCATTTTCCGTGATCCCGCTTTCCCTGTTAAACCGGCTTTTCTTCCAGGTATGCAGAAGCACCTCATCATTGATAAACCAGCCCCGGTATTTCACTGCATAAGAGGGGGACAGGTATATCCCTTCCGGAATTTCGGCCTGCTTCCTTTTAACGAATTTCTGATCAAGCCAGTACCAGAACGGCTTCACTTCGAGAAATTTCTCACTCAGAAAAAGCAGGGCATAGATAATACCCAGTTCATCCCCGCCTTCCAGCAGCATTTCCTTTTTTCCAGCTGTAATCCGGTATTTCTCCGCCCCCAAGGATGGGGTTATCTGAAGAAGAAGCGTTTCCTCCTGTTCCGTTCCTTCCGGCGATTCCTGCAGAGTCATTGCCAGATCTCTTTGAAACCTTTTCCATGCGCGTATAAGCACGGAACTTTTTTCCGTACCCCACGTTATCTTCATAGCGGATGTTATTTTCATCGCTTTACTGCTTCCTTTCCTCTCTTATTTTCCTTTGTAATCCCATGCGGATGCAGCGGTCTGCTCATTCCTGAAATCCCGTCACCAGAACTGTCCGGCCGCTCTGCATCCCCTCCGCATCCGCCGTAATACACGCCCGTCCGGTTTCTCCTGTCAGCCGTACCATCACACTGGCACACCCGTGATACATATGGATGCATTCTTCCCCATAGGGTTCGTTCCCCATCAGGTTTCCGTTATCCACCGCCATAATTTCCGCAGGGCCTTCCGCGCGGAAACGGACGGACGCGCTTTCCCGGAAATACGGATTTCCGTCCTCATCCTGTGCGCGTACCGTCAGCAGAATCTCATAGCCGTTCTCCGGCGGCAGGAAAAGCTGCTCCTGATCAAAGGTCAGCTTCACCGCGGGCCCCGGAGTCGTTATCTGATAACGGCATTCCTCTTTTCCTCCGTTAAGGCCGATCACCGTGACCGTTCCCGGCATCCAGGGCAGGAAGCCGGAAATCAGCCGGTTGGCGCATGCGGACGGCTTCGGTACATAGATCCGCTTTTCATTCAGATAAAGCCGTACCTCCTCACAGTTGGAAGCTATCACGTACGGTATCACTGTCTTACGAAACTGGGGAAAATGCCAGTGGTCAGCCAAAAGCGGCATATCCCAATGCTCCTTTACGTTCTCATCCGACAGGGAATAGTCCATAACGGAAAAATGAACCATGGGTTTCTTACTCCAATAGCTCTGCAGAATATAGTAACCCGGCTTTTTCTCCCCGTTCGTCCGAATCGGCGCGCCGCTCCATCCCTTGGAGGGATAGCCCATGGATTCCCCCAGGTAGTCAATCCCTGTCCAGATCATCCCTCCGATCACATAAGGAAGCTTCTCCGGTACAAGGGAAGGATTTTCATCCGTAAAATTCTGCATCTGATCCGGATGCCCCTGGAAATACTGGTAAACCTCCGTCCCCAGGATCAGCTTATCCGGTATCCTTTCGTGTATCATGGGATACCACTGTTCCTGGTAGTTGCAGGAAATCACATCCACATATCCGGCGATTCCGGCAATCCGTTCCATCCTCTCGGCATTATCATATATTTCCGTGTCACTTACTTCGTCCACGAACTGCTGGATATCTTTGATTTTGGAAACATCCTCACCGCTTTCCCTCTTAAAATGGGGATTCATGGCATAGGTGACAGGACGGGAAGCATCCAGCCCTTTCACATAGGCCGTCAGCATTTCCAGGGGATCCAGCATCCCTTTCTGCCCCTGGTTTTCCACTTCATTCCCCACTCCCCAGATAAAAATGCAGGGCCGGTTTCTGTCCCGCTTCACCATGGCTTCCACATCCTTCTGCCATTCCGTCTCAAAATACCGGCCATACAGGCCCCCATGCCATTTATCAAAGCATTCCTCATACACGTAAAAGCCAAGCTCATCGCACAGATCCAGGAATTCCGGGCAAAAGGTGTGATGCGCAGCCCTTATGGCATTGCATCCCATCTCCTTTAAGGAAAGCAGACGCTGCCGGAAGATTTCCTTACGCACCGCAGTACCGAGGCAGCCGGCATCCTGATGCAGGCACACGCCCTTAAGAAGGACATGCTCCCCGTTTACGAACATGCCCTTTCCCGGCGCCATGGAAATCTCCCGGATGCCGACACAAAACGATAGCCGATCCATTTCCCTTTCCCCGTCCATCAGGGAAAGAGTCAGCTCATACAGATTCGGTTCCTCCGCCGACCACAGCTTCGCCTCCGGCACCAGGATTTCCATTCTTCCATCGTCTGTCTGTGCCTGCCATTCCTGCTCCCCGTCACGCAGTCCTGCACGCACCGTCCTGCCGGGAAGCCCTGTATAGACAGTAACCTTTCCGTTTTTTCCTTCCACGCCGGTATGTATGATAACCTCTTTTTCATCCAGATGGATCTCTTCCGTCTCGATCCACCTGACCGTTCTGTAAATACCGGCTCCGCTGTACCAACGGTCGGAAGGCGTTCCCGTATTATCCACCCGGACCTCAATCCGGTTCTCCCCTTCCCGGACAAGCTCCGTGACATCCAGGCGGAAGGAGCTATAGCCGTATTTATGGCCTCCCGCTTCTTTTCCGTTCACCCATACCGTACTGTTTTCATAGATTCCGCCGAAATCCAGAAAGCAACGGATGCCTTCCCTCTTCTCCTCCAGCGTCAGCGTCTTTCGGTACCAGCCGATGCCGTACCGGTTCCGGTAGCCCTGGGACGCCCCTTCCTCCATGGTTTTATCAAAGGGCCTGTTAATCGCCCAGTCATGGGGCAGCCTCACCGGCTGAAAATTTTTGCTGCTGCCATTGTTCCATGCGAATTCCCAGCCGTCCATAATCTCTCTGTCAATTCTCGGTGCCGTTAAATCTTTCACCTTCTCTTTGCCTCCCTTTTATCACATATGCTCTTCCCGGTACTGTCCCGGTGTCTTTCCCGTGTATTTCTTAAACCGTCTGGTGAACACATGATCGTCCTCGTACCCTACCGACAGGCTGATTTCCCGTATCAGCATATTCGTGGTAACCAAAAGCTCTCTTGCCTGCTCCATCCTGAGATTTGCCAGATAATCCGACGGACGGCTTCCCATCTTATTCTTAAATTCCACTGCCAGTGTGACCGAACTGATATGAAGATAATCCGCCAGCGCGCTCATGGTCAGCTCCGTCCTGGAGAAGTTCTCCTCCATATAATGAACCGCCTCTTCCACCAGCCTGGAACGATCCACATTTTCTTCCGGTCTGCTTTTCATAATCATGCTGCAGGCTTCGCATAAAAAGTCATTAAAATCCTGAATCGTCAGGCACTGGGACAGCGTAAATACATTATAGATACTCTCCAGTCCCGCACTTTCCGCCTTCCATTCCGAAATCAGTACATGGATAATATCATTGTACAAGAGACGGAACATCGGCAGCGAGGGGCTCTTTTTGGTCATCCGCATACAGATATCCTCCACCGCCCGTTCCACGCCCGCCTTATCACGGCTCCGCAGCGCCTGCCGCAGCTTCTGCAGATAGGAATCCGGCAGCACATTCACCGTATCCCCAAAGGCCACATCCTCAAAACGGATGATTTTATTGTTATCCTGAAGGAAACGGTTGTCAAAAGCCGTGTCCGCCTCCAGATATGCTGCGGATCCTTCGGTAAGATCCTTATGATAATTGCTCACCGACATCACGAACTCTTCATAACAGTCCTTCCCGATGGAAAAAAGCATGCCCAGCGTCTCTTCGATCTGTTCCCTGGATTCGGAGAACAGGACAAACAGGCTCTGGCTGCTGCTGACCAGATGTATGCCATAGCCGTCCAGGTGGGCTGCCTGTGCGATTACCTCCAGCATCTTGGTATGTGCCTTATTCTCATTGCTGTCGCTGCGCTCTCCCAACAGAACCGTCAGATATTCGGTATTTTTAATCTCCATGGAAACCTTCTCCGATTCCTGAAGTACTTCCTCCTGGTTCTTAAAATCATTGCGGATAAAATTCCGGATAAACCTGGTCTTCTTCAGCTGGAGATTTTCCTTTTCCTTTTGTTCATTGGCCTCCACCAGCATCTGAATCCCGTTTTCAATGCTGTTCAGGTTATAATTGGTTTCCTCCTGGGAATCCAGCAGCTGATTCATTTTCCGTACCTTTAACGCCATCTTCCTGGATAACACCACAAGCAGAAGCGCCGTGGGAATTGCGCAGATAATCAGCATCCCTATGATTCCCCACTGTCCTGTGACAATCTTATCATAAAAAATATCCATATCCTGCAGGGAGCAATAGAGCATCCCGCTGTCTCCCTGCTGTACTGTCAGCAGATATTTTTCTCCATCCAGCTTAACCTGTCTTTGCTCCCCGGATTCTTTTATCAGCTCCAACAGTGCCGCATGGTCTGTTTCACTGCTTTCTCTGGATACAATCACTTCATTATCATAAAGAATAAAATCCGACCGCAGATCCTCAGCCTCATTTATCATAAGAGAATCGTAATAGGTATCCGGCACAAAAAATACAAGTGTTTCCTGAAATTTGGGAGGAATGGCCTGCATATAAAGCACAATTCTGGAATTCCCAATATATTTCTGTACCCAGAAGCCGGAAACCGACTGCTCAGGAAAGACACGCAGTTCTTTGGATTCGGAAGACAGCTCCTCCTTTACCGTCTGTGCATCCATCCGCTCCATTACACAGCCCTGCTCTGCAAAATAATCGGAGTCCACAGAGGTCGTACTGCTGTAGAGATAATCATCCTCGTGATATTGATAAAGAAGCAGCCGAAAGAACTGACTCACCGTAGTATATTGGAACAGATGCTTTTCCAGCTGCAGAGCGGCCAGAGGTTTTTCTGAAAGCTTGAATTTCGTCACCTCCGCAGCCAGTCCCATCTGGTATACAATATCATTGATTATCTGTATATCGTTTTCATGCCTGTTCATTTCCCAACGGAGATGCTCCTCGTTGGAAACAAGAAAATCCGTATAGATCGTCCTGTAATAAAAACGGTACAGATAACTGCCAAGCACAGTAATGATCAGTATTACTATGATACTGAAGGCAGCGATATAGTAAAAAACGTTTTGTGATTTCAGTTCTCTCCAGATTTTTTTCACAGACAGGCCCCCCGCTTTTCATGTTACTGTTCACTCCGTGACCAGTAACCTTTTCAAGTCATCCTTATCGTCTTTCCCCTTTATTTATAACATACAAACTGCTCTGCCGCCATCCGACAGCAGAGCAACACGTATTTATTTCGATTTATTCCAAATCCATGGTATCAATTGCATCCTGATACATCTGTACATAATCTGCAGCTCCCATTCCGTCAAACATAGATACAAAAGAGTTCCAGCTGTCGTCCGTCACACCTGTGGTAACGAAAGCAGCAATGTTTTCCACAACTGCATTATTGATATCCGTTTCTTTCAGCGTGCTGTCCTGAAGCTGCTGGGAAGTGAGCGGCGCCATATCCAGATAGTCGTTGGAATATTTCTGGATGATGCCGGCTGCATCATATTTCTCACAGTATTCGGTCTTTTCCGTACGCTGTTCGGGCATATTAAAGTTTTCGGCAAGATAATTACCGGGTGCGAAGAACAGAGTATTACAGTCAATATAATTCTTCACGTCCGCGCTGCCGTCATTGGTGACGGTGATTTTGCCGTTTTCATCGTATATCCAGCCAAGGCCTTCCCCAGCATCCTTTTCTCCGTAGTAGAGGGAGAACATGGTTTCCGTATCCAGCAGGGCATCCAGCCAGCGCATGGTTGCGGGCACATTCTGATTGGTGCTGGTAACAAACGCACCGGGCTTGCAAAGCTCAAGGTAACGGTAAAGGCTTGCACTGCTGTCCGGCGTCCAGAGTACGGAATTGGATGCCACTCCGTCGTCATAGGCCATCGCCAGCAGTCTCCATGCCGTGAAGAAGCCCACATTTCCCTCTTTCAGCTTCGTCTCTACCGTATTAAAATCCTGGGATACAATTTCCGGATCCACGAGCCCTTCTTCATAAAGCATATGCAGCCATTCCATACAGTCACGGAAGCCATCCTGTGTGGCTAAGAACTGTACCTTTTTATCATCATCAATGTAAATCCATTTATCAGGGTCGCAGGGAAGCCCGAACAGAGGGAGCATATAACGGATACCGTTAAATCCTATATCCAGTCCCATCTCAAGAGGGATTTCATCCGCCTGCCCGTTGCCGTTGGGATCGCCTGTCTTAAATGCGCGCAGCACCTCGGTCAGCTCCTCCACATTGGACGGAGTCTCCAGATTCAGGGCATCCAGCCATTCCTGGTTAATGAAGAAATGCTGATTTGTATTGATTTTCTGGCCTACCAGGTAGCCTACCGTATACACTTTTCCGTCGGAAGCCACAAGACTGGTTGTCGGATCATCCGCTTCCGCATCCCTTCTCTCCGTATAATTGGGCATATACTGATTGATCAGTTCATCCAGAGGCAAAACAATTCCCTGGGTTACGCCATATTCTTCATCATCCACCGCTCCGTTTCCGTTCGTGGCGAGGAGAACATCGGGATATTCCCCGGATGCGAAGGCCAGGTTCAGCTTTGTGCTCCAGTCAGAGCCTTTAATCACTTCCCATTCCGCATGAATGCCTGTCAGTTCCTCCAGATGTTTAACCCCGGGCATCTCGTCAAAATTCGTCAGGGAATCCGAATCACGGATGGCTATCATAACCTTCAAAGTAATCGGTTCATTTACAATGGGATAACCTGTCTCGTTAAAATTACCGTCTGCTGCCGCTGCCGCAGAACTCTCCGCAGCGCCCGATGCCGTTTCTCCCGATGCCGCTCCCGTGGCCTGTGTTGTCCCGGAAGAGCTGCCGCAGCCGGCCAGAACCGATATGGTCATGGCTGCTGCCGTCAAAAGTGCAATTGCTTTCTTCTTCATAAAGAAAAACCTCCTTATTTTTATTGCAACACTGTTCGTGTTGGTTTCCTTTTTACCAATCTGTAACCGTCATCCCTTTAAGGATCCAATCATAACACCTTTTTCAAAATACTTCTGCATCAATGCATATAAGATGACCACCGGCCCTGTCGCCACCACAATAATGCAGTATTTGGAAACGTTGGCAATACGCATGGCCTCCTGCATGGATGCCGAGCTGTCCGCCATGGACATCATATAGTCTCCGGACTTATCCACCTGCAGGGTTGCCAGAATTTCCCGAAGCACCGTCTGCAGGGGAAGCAGGTTCCTGTCACGCAGATAAACCAGGCCATTGAAATAATCGTTCCATTTTGATACTCCATAATGGAACGATTATTTCAATGGCCTGG
>OGZI01003238.1_pt1 | contig 11798 bp, 9 predicted proteins | sample 1576711 | NCBI WGS metagenome assembly OGZI01 (sample SAMEA3541482, study PRJEB24748) | human gut metagenome | biome: human gut; feature: human-associated habitat; material: faeces | place: China | collected 2012
CCGGCAGCTGAGCCGCTCGTTCAACCAGATGCTGGAGCGGCTGAACAACGCCTTTTCCGCCCAGCGGCAGTTCACCGGCAACGCCGCCCACGAGCTGCGCACGCCACTGGCACTAATGCAGGCGCAGTTGGAGCTGTTTTCCGCGGAGCATCCTGATGTGCGGCCGGAGACGGCGGAGTTCCTCACGCTTTTGCGTGAGCAGACGGAACGGCTGGCACAGATGACCAAGACGCTGCTGGAGATGAGCAATCTGCGGCAGGTGGCGCGGAACGAGCGGATCCAGCTCGCTCCCATGATCGAGGAGATCTTCACAGATCTTACGCCGCTCTCAGATAAGCTCGGCATCACGCTGACGGCGGAGGGCGACGGCATTATGACCGGTAGCGATGCACTGATCTACCGGCTGATCTTCAACCTGACGGAGAATGCTGTCAAGTACAACCGGCCGGGCGGCTCGGTACGGGTTTCTGTCACTCAGGAGTTGGAAAAGCTCCTGCTCCGCGTCTCCGACACCGGCTGCGGCATCCCGGAGGTGTATCAGCGCAGTATCTTCCAGCCCTTCTTCCGGGTGGACAAGTCTCGCAGCCGGGAATACGGTGGCGCAGGACTGGGGCTCTCACTGGTATGGGAGATCGCCGACCTCCACGGCGGCTCTGTTTGGGTGGAGAAAAGTTCGGAGAAGGGCACGACCATCGCGGTGGAGCTGCCGGCAGGGGCGAAAAACGATTCCTCCGGCGCGGATATCCCATAATAGTCCTCGGCGGTTTCATGATGATCGTTTTTCAACCTCCACAATGTTATCGCAGCAGCTCTCGATCAGCTCCCTGTCGTGGGTGATCACGAGAATGGTTCTGCCATGCCGCGCTTCGCTTTTCAACCTTTCCGCGATCAGGCGCATATTCTGCCCGTCAAGGCCGCTGGTGGGCTCATCGAGTATCAATATCCCGCGGCCGGAAAAGATGGCGCAGGCAATGGCAAGGCGCTGCTTCTGCCCACCGGACAGGGCGGACGGGTGCGCATCCTTGTACTCGTAAAGACCAAGCTCTTTCAGCAGGTTCCTTGCATTGCTCTTGTTTTCTTCCGTCAATTCAGTATTCAGCAGAAGCTCCTCCGATACGCTTGCCGTAAAGAACTGCGTTGACGTGTCGTTGCCGCAGTAATAGATCTCCCTGCGCCGGACTGCCGTTCTTGCTTTTTTCCCGTCTATCAGGATATGCCCCCTTGTCTGCCTTGCCAGCCCGCAGAGGATCTGCGCAAGGGTGGTTTTCCCCGCGCCGTTTTGCCCCGTTATGGCGGTCACGCCGCCCTTTGGAACGGACAGCGAAATATCCTCAAAAATAACTTCTTTGCGTATTCTTTTCGAGAGCCCTGCTGTCTTCAAGACGGCAGGGCTTTCGTCTAATACGGAGGGAGCGGGAAGGCACTTTCCTTCGTGCGGAGAGCGCAGACCCATGCCTAAGATGTCTGCTTCCGGCAGAAGGAGCAAATCCTCCGGTGTATACTCGGCCGCTATTCTACCGTCCCGCAGATATAAAAACCGGTCTGCGATCCCCATCAGCCAGTCGATCCTATGCTCCGCGATGAGTAGGGTAAAGCCCTGTGCCTTGAGCTGCCGAAGGGTCTGCGCAAGCTGCTTCGTCCCGGCGGCATCGAGGTTGGCCGTCGGCTCGTCGCACACAAAGACCTTTGGCTTCATGGCATATACGGACGCAATGGCCGCTCGCTGCTTTTCTCCGCTTGAGAGGACGTCAACTGCCCTGTCTTTCAAATGGGACAGCTTCAATGCCTCTATGGCGGCGTCCGTTTTCTCCCGTATCTCCCGGGCAGACAGGCCATAATTCTCGCAGGGAAAGGCCACCTCTCCGGCAAGCTCGGAGGAAAAGAACTGGCTTTTGGGGTCCTGAAAAACGCTTCCCACCAAACGCCCGATCTCCCATGTGGAAAGCCTTGATATCTCCTTGCCGTCTATCCTTACGTTCCCGCTGAAAACTCCGGGATAGTAGGACGGCGCAAGCCCGTTGACAAGCCTTGTCACGGTGGTCTTGCCGCAGCCGGAAAGCCCCGTCAGCACGACGCATTCGCCGCTTTTTACCGAAAGGGAAAGGTCCTGTACGCCTCTGTCCGAGTTTTCGTACTGAAAGGAAGCGCGTGTCAGCTCGATCATGCCATGCTCCTTTCCAAAACCAAATAGGAAGCCGTGACTATCGCACATACTGCTGCCGCGACGCAATCGCGCGCTTTCACACGCTTCTCATAATAGCTGCCGCGCACGCCCGGACGCTCCGCGCCCCTTGCAACGGCGGAAACGGAAAGCTGATCGGCAAGCTGCAATACCCGAAGAAGAAACGGAACCAGCACATACTCCATGCTCTGCACGGGATGTACGAGCAGCTGCCCCGCCGTGGTCAGCCCTCGGTTTTTCATGGACCTGCCTACGCCCTTTAGCTCCGTCCGCATGGTGGGGAAGAAGCGAAAGACCACAAGAAGCCCGAGAATGAACGGGGTGGGCATACGGAGGCGGGATAAGAACGCGGAGAGCATTCCCGGCGGCGTGGTGATCAGATCCCAGGACACCAGAAAGATCGGTGACAGATTCCAGAACATCAGAACATAAAATTCCGAAAAAACCGGCATGCGCAGCCCGTGGAAGCGGATACCGTAGAGCAGCAGCGCCAGCAGCAGATAAAAGCAGCCATAGGACGCGGCAAGGCGGAAGTTCCGCTGTAAGACGAGATAAAGAAGCGAGCCGCCGGTCAGGATGCAGGTGAGCAGCACATTCCCGCCGATAGTCACTCCAGCAAAGACGCACAGCAGCGCCCACAGCTTGACCGGCACCGCAAAGGATGCGTCCGCTCTCATAAAACGCCGGCCTTCTGAAAATGTCTGCGGATCAGCCGACTGCCCACCATGCAGCCCAAAAAGCCCATCAGCGTCGTAAACAGCAGAATAAAGGCCAGCCAGCCGGGAGAGGTGTAGTAACGCACATAGGAATCGATGTAGCTCTGCTCCATGCCGCTTGCAAGCGCAAAATCGTAGTAGGTGTCCCAGAAGAACCAGATGGGGAGCAGATTGACCCCGTTGTACAGCAGGCTCGCCGCCGTCCAGGCGGCAGTCAGCCGTTTCGGCTTTTGGCAGGAGCCTTCCTTCCAGAGAATCGCCTCGCAGAGGATCCCCACAAGAACATAATAAGGAAGCAAGAACCAGTTTCCCATCAGCAGGAAAATCACGCCGAGGATCGTCATATAGATCAGCGTCACAAACCGCTTACCGATCCGGCTGACCATGAGCATATAGACCGGCGCGCAGAGGAACATGGTGATCCCCACCGACAGCACCATGCTTACAAAGTCGTTGGCCATGCAGACCATATTGACAACGAGCTGGATCACGATCAGTACTGCGGAGAGCAGCACCGTTGTAATAGCATCCTTAACCGTCCACTTTTTCTTTTCGTCCATAAATCCATTCCTCCGTTTTCTGTTAATTTATACTACTGTTAAGAATCCGAGCATCCACGCAGATATAATTTGCAATGCAAATAAAACAATCGTAAGTACCGATGCTCTATTTTTTCTCTTTACAACATAGCTGAATCCCGTGAAAATCCCGCAGATGGCCGCTGCAATTCCTATACCTGCTACTATGTTCAGCTCCGTCGAAATAATTGTGTAAAGAGAAAACCAATGAAGCATTCCGGCAATCCCTGCCACACCAAGAATGAGCCCACATATGGGAAGTATAATCCTTTGCCATTGAAAAGAGCTGCGTTTGCAAACGATCTTTGAGCTCAATACGATCAAAATGGCAAGCCACAGGACCGTCAGCAGGATATAACTTCCCAATGATAGAAAGCTGCCGGCAAAGCCGTTTAGAGGTCCCGCGGGAACATAGTCATGAGCCAGTCGGAACGTCATGCTCGTCACCCTACCGTCCGATACAGAGAAAGCAAGGCTTCTTTCCTCCGGTATCGCCTCGGCACAGTAGAACTGATATTCTCCCACAGGCTCGTACAGTAAATCCTTATCGGCAAGAGGCATTTTCAGCCGGAGATTTTCTTCTCCCTCTTTTGAGATTTGGATTATTTGCATTCGCGCCTGTATCTTGCCTACATATGACCATGCGGATCGTGCCGGAAGATAGTCGCCAAATAGCATAGAGAGGTCCCGTGACCCTACTTCCTGCTTCAGCGGTCGCGCATCCTGCTCGATGACCGCCTCCATGATGGCGGAGCAGTAATCCGTTTCCATCACATTGGTCAGGATTAGGATTGCACGTTCAGCTTCCGGTTCCACCCAAAACTGCGTCTTGAAGCCATAGGTTCCACCCTCATGCCCGAGTATTCCGGGATGATTCGCATACTGCCAGAAGCCATGAGAGAGTCCGGCGTTTGCCCCATAGGAACACCATGTCTCTTTAAACAACCGCTCCTTTGTTTCCGGGCTTTTGAAGAGTCGTATCTCCTCTCCTGGCGCTTTTGCCAGCCACTCGGCAAACAGAAGCAGGTCTGCGGCTGTGCCATTCATGGCTCCTGCAGGATACATGCGGAGGTGCATCTCATCCTCCCGTCGAAATCCTTTTCCGGTATAAGAATAACCCTTCGCCTTGTGATCAAGGAGTCCGCCCACATCCATCCAAAAGGGACCGACAGAGGTATGCGTCATACCCAGAGGCAAAAGAATATGTTCTTTGATATAATCCTTATAGCTTTGGCCGCTGGCTTCCTCCACGATCAACGCTGCAAGTGCCGCGCCGTAATTGGAATAGGCACTGACGGTTCCCGGCGGATAGACCTGCTTGGGCTGGTGCGCAGATAGTACTTCTTTGAAGGGGATTTCCTCACTCGCGCTGTAATAGCGCAAATCCAGCAATTCTTCCTCAAATCCTGCCGTATGGTTCATCAGGTGAATCAAAGTAACCGGCTCAGCGAATCGCAGATTTTTCAAAAAGCCGTCCGGCAGATAGGTGCGGATATCCGTTTCCAGATCGATTTTCCTATCCTCAACAAGCTGCATCACGCTGACCCACACGAAGGTCTTTGATATGGAACCCCATTCAAAAACCGTGGTCTCCGGATCCATGGCCGTATTGTTCTCTAAATCAGCAAAGCCATACCCCTTCGCAAATACCGTATTGTCATGCTCCGAAATTACGACACACGCGCCTGGAACCGTTTTGCCAATATACTTTTCGGAAACAGCGTTTGCGCTTGCCTCATATGTGTCCGGTGCACCGGATGCATATGCAGAAGGAGCGAGGAAGGCAATCATAACCAGCGCCGCAAGAAAGCATTGGAGGGTCTTGTATCTCATCAGTCTTTTCATAGGGTCATTACTCTATTGTCAGTCTGAAATCACAGCAGTCTCCGCCCTGTCCGAGCGTCTTTGTCCGTCCCCATTTGAGCTTTGGGTGCATATGTCCGTAGGCCTCGTCATCCGCGCGGCAAAAGCCGGCTACAATCTCCGGGCAGCCGTATTTCACACAGGTGTCCTGATAGGGGCAGGCCAGCATGTCGAAGCACATTTCCTCTTGCTCCGTTCGTATCCAATTAGCCCGAAAACCGCAGTCCTCTCCAAAGGAGCTTTTTGTCATTTTGGCAAAGAACCTCGGCACCAGCTTATACAGACCCGGTATTCTCATTGCCCCTCGAATTTTTGAACCAACGCCTGCTGCGCGCTTTTCATAATATCTATTCAAAAAAGCCGCCGCTTCCTCGCGGGAGATTCCGTTGCCCGTCATGGCGTCAAAGGCGGCGATGGCAGGATAGATGCGTTTCCGCGTATGCATATACATCTTTTTCGGCTCGTCGGCGTTTTCATCCACGATTTCCGCATAACGCCTCCATGCATCTTCTATGATCGAGTCTGTCTTTTCCGCACCATACTGTTTTCCCATTGCAGATACCGCTCCGGCCAAGTATCTTTTGTCTAACCTTCTATCCATGTGCTTTCCCTCCTTTCAGCGTCCAGCCGATTGCCTGGCTGCGCATTCCCACAAAGCGCCTGTACAGGCCGTCTTCGCGCATCAGCTCCTTATGGTTTCCGCGTTGAACGATCCTGCCGTTCTCCAGCACGATGATTTGATCTGCCGTGCGCACGGTGGACAGACGGTGGGCAATCATCAGGATCGTTTTGCCTTTTGTCAGCTCCCGGATGGCCTTTTGCAGCTCCTGCTCGTTTTCGGGATCCACGCTGGCTGTGGCTTCATCCAAAATGACGATGGGTGCGTCCTTCAGAATTGCCCTTGCAATGGAGATTCGCTGCTTTTCTCCACCGGAGAGGCTGGAGCCGCCTTCGCCGATCTTTGTCTGATAGCCATCGGGCAGCGTCATGATAAAGTCATGGCAGCAGGCTTTCTTTGCGACTGCTATGATTTCATCCTCGCTCGCGTCCGGCCTGCCAAACCGGATATTGTTCTCGACGGTGTCCTCAAAGAGATACACATTCTGAAATACGATGGCGAAATTCTTTAGAAGGCTGCCGCTGGTATATTCCCGCACATCCCGGTCGCCGAGCGTGATCTGTCCTTCCTTCACATCCCAGAAACGGGCAATCAGACCGACCAGCGTGGTTTTTCCGGCGCCGGAGGGACCAACAATGGCGCAGGAGCTTCCCTGGGGTACGCTTAAGCTGATTTGATGTAATACCTCCTTTTCCCCATATCCAAAGGACATGTTCTTCACTTCAATATTGAAATTTTCCGGCACAAGATCAGCCCCGTTTTCGTCCAGGGATGGAATGTCCATGATGTTATCCAGCCGATCCAGGGAAGCCTCCACCGCGCGGGCAATGGAGGACATACTGCCCGCCACCTCCACGGCGGCATAGATCATGAAGCTGGACACAAGAAGCAGCAGGCACTTCTCCGGCGTGATGCTTCCTCCTGCCAGAAGATAGGGCGCAAAAACCAGAATAGCCGCCCGTGCGAGCTTGAACACCGTCTGATAGAGCGCCGTCATTTTGGAAAACGCCTTTTCAAGCACGATATTTGCCTCTTTGCTTTCCTCAATTGCGGCGTCAACTGCTTTTCCGGTGCGTTCCGCCAGCCCAAACGCCTTGACTACGCCCATGCCCTGCACATATTCCAAAACGGCAGTGACCAGACCAGCCTGGGCAGCCTGACGGCGGGGCGCGTATTTCCTGCCGACCTTGCCGATAAACGAATAAACAATGAGCGCCACGGCAAGCCCGGCCAAAGAGATCAGCCCGATCCGCCACTCATAGATCATAAGCCAAACGCCAATCACGATGGCGTGGATAAACCCGCCCGCCACATTTTCCATAATGGTAACGGACATCTGCTCCAGATCGCCAAGGGTGGTCGTCACCGCCGCAGTGATATCCCCGAGCCTGTTTTCATTGAAATAACCCATAGGCGCCTTTTTCAGGCGTTCGCCGATCTCCATGCGCTTTTCCGACCCGAACGCGAAGCTGCCAAGAGTTCTGGCATTGGCAGAAAAATTGACAAATACAATTCGCCCTACAATGGAAACAATCATGATGCCGAGCGAAATCCAGATTGTGCTTTCAGGCATAACATCGCCGGAAAGCTGCTTCAGGATTCCTGTGAGCACCGTTAGAATGGCCATGATTGGGATCATCTCAAAGAATGAGCTGACAAGGTAAGCAAGGAAAGAGCGGATAAGACGCTTCTTCTGTAAGCCCGAGAACAACAAAAGCCTTTGAAATAACCCTATCATCACGCCACCTCCTCTGCGGTATCTTTGCCCTGCATATGGGCTTTCCACAATTCCTTGTATAGATTGCTTGTTTCAAGAAGCTCCTCATGAGTTCCTTCCGCAGCGACATTTCCTTTATCCATGACAAGGATCTTGTCTGCTTTTGTAATGGTAGACAGCCGGTGTGCAATGACAATTAAAGTTTTTCCTGCTACAAGCCCTGCAATGGATGCTTGAATAACGGCCTCATTTTCAGGATCGGTAAATGCTGTGGCCTCATCCAGCACCACGATCGGGCTGTTCTTTAGGATTGCCCTTGCAATGGCGATTCGTTGCCTTTCTCCGCCGGAGAGGTGGCTTCCCGCATCGCCCGCCAGCGTATCATAGCCCTCCGGCAGAGCGGCGATGAAATCGTGACAGCTCGCTTTTTTTGCCGCTGCTTCGATCTCTGCGTCTGTGGCCTCCGGTTTTCCGATACGAATATTTTCTCGGATAGACAGATGGAACAGAAAGTTATCCTGTGATACATATGAGACAAGCTCCATTATCTGAGGAAGAGGAATGTTCCGCACGTCCACGCTGCCAATACGGACGTCGCCGCTCTCCGCCTCCCAGAAGGAGGCGATGAGCCGCGCAATGGTAGATTTACCGGAGCCGGAGGGACCCACAATGGCCGTCATACCGTTTTTTGCGCAGTCAAAGGAAATTCCATGCAAAACCTCCGTCTCTTTGTATCGGAAGGTAACATGATCAAAGGATACATCGGCGTCCGCAAGGACAGCTCTCTCGGTCGGCCGCACAAGCTCCGGCTCATCCAGAAGATTTCCTACCTCCTTTACGGTGGAATCCACCATGGCCAGGCTGTCGGTGTACTGCAATGCCTGAATCAGTGGTTTTACGAGTCCAAGGGCGAGAATGATGCAGGTGATCAGCGTACCCGCTTCGACCCTTCCGTTTATAAATAACCAGCTTCCCAAAGGCAGCACGCCCACAAGCGTTGCCGTCAGGATGGAAAGCCCCATCACGTAGTAGCCGTTGGTCTGCTTGAACCAGGTCACTTTGGCGGTCTCGTTTTCCGCCACGGCGTCGGCGTATTTTTTATATGAGCGTTCACCCTGATTGAACGTCTTCACCACTTCGATGCCGCCGATGTATTCCACCGTTGCGGCATCCATGTTTTTCCCAGCGGCAAGTACTCTGGCATATCTCTTCTCGTAATCCTTCATCATCCCCATATAGCAGAAGGCGCCCACCGGAATCGTCACAAGAGAGATCAGCGCGAGTCTCCAATCAAGGCTAAAGAGGTAAACGAGCATTAGAATTGGGATTAGGATGTTGGCAGTGAGCTCCGGTACCATATGCGCCAGCGGAAGCTCCAGCTTTTCCACGGTGTCCACGATGATCGTTTTGAATTTCCCGGACGGCGTATCAAGGATCGTTCCCATGGGGACACGGGAGAGCTTCTCTGTTATCGCCATACGGATATTCCGCAGAATGATAAAGGCAGACTCATGGCTTTTCATTGTAGAAAAAGTTCCGAACCACACCTGCCCGAGATAGCCCGCAAAAGCAATCAATGCCAGAAACGCCAACTTGCTGAAAGCATAGTCTTCGTGGCAGATCATAATGATCCCGCGGGACACCGCAATGTAGGGGATCATGCCGCAAAGTGCCCCCAAAACCGCAAGTACGACGGAGCCGATCAGTTTCCCTTTGCACGGCTTCGCAAAATCCATCAGAATCGTCATCGCCGAGTTTTCTTTTCCCTCCATCATTCCTCACCTCGTAAAAGTCTTACAATCTTTTCTTTCTGCCCGCCGGAAAGGTCCTCTACGATTTCTCCGTCCCGGATGAACAGTATTCTTGTGCAAATCCGCATCATAAACTCAATATCATGTGTGATGATCAAAAGCACCTTGCCTTGCGTCGCAAGGCTTCGTGTCAAGGCGCCGACCTCTTCCATGCTTTTCAGGTCCAGTCCGCTGGTAGGTTCATCGAACACCAGCAGCTCCTTTCCACAGATATCGCTCACCACAACCGCAAGGCGCTGCATCTGCCCGCCGGAAAGAGACAAGGGATGCCGTTCCTTATACGCCAGCAGTTCCACCTTTTCTAATGTGCGGTCGATCTCGTCTTTGTTCGGAGCTTTTATGCCAAGCGCGCATTCCGCCGCCACGCTGTCGGTAAAGAGCTGGTGCCCCACATCCTGCATGACCATGTATGCCTTTTTTCGTCTCAACCGCCGGCTCATCGGTTTTCCAGCCCACAAAACAGTGCCGGAGCTGTTCTTTTGCAATCCGCAGAGCATTTTGGCGAGGGTCGATTTCCCGGCACCGTTGACACCCGCAATGGCGATGATTTCTCCGCGGCTTGCCTGAAAAGAGAGATTATTCAATACATTCCGGCCGCCGAGGCGGACACTGATTTTCTGAACGGAAAGCAATCCGTCGGCAGCGATTGTTTTCACACCGCCCGATTCGGATACCGACAGATCTCTGACACGCAGTCCCATTCTGCGAATATCTGCTTCAGGCAGCGCCTTGAACGCTGCAGCCTCCATGTCCGATGCAATCCGGCCATCCTGCATATAAACGACGCGATCCACAATGTCCATCAGATACCAGATGCGGTGCTCTGCGATCAGAATGGTCTTTCCTGATTTTTTCGCCTGTTGGATCAAATCAGCCAATTCTCCGATGGCCTTCATGTCGAGATTCGATGATGGCTCGTCAAACACAAGGACATCGGGAGCCGAAGCATACACGCTGGAAAACGCGATCTTCTGCTTCTCGCCGCCGGACAGTTCAAAGATATTTCGACCCCGGAGCTCGCTAAGATGCAGCTCCTCCGTAAGTTCATCTAATCGGGAGCGCAGAGCCTCTCGCGGAATGCCCCGATTTTCAAGCCCAAACACGATCTCGCTGTCTGTATCCGTATTGAAAAACTGCGTTCGAGGATTCTGAAAAACCGTCCCTACCGCATCCGATAGCGCAGCAATCTCTGTCTCCCGTGTATCCATACCGTTTACGCTCACCTGCCCCGAAAGATTGCCGTGGAAGAAATGGGGAATCAGTCCGTTTGCGAGCCGTGTAACCGTTGTTTTTCCACACCCGGACGGTCCGCAAAGCAGCACGCATTCGCCGGACCGAACAATAAGGTTCAAATCAAGGACTCCACCGTCCCCGCTCTCAGCGTATGTAAAAGAGACATTTTGGAACGATATCATAATCAAAACACCCCTTTCATGCCCGCGTATACCATGCCGGCAACGAGCGCCGCGTAAGCAATTACCACCATCAAATCAGCAAACGAAAACGCGATTTCCTCTATACAGCTTCTTTCACCTGTGTGCTCGATGCCTCTTGTAATCGCTGCCTGCGTAATCTCGTCCGAAATTCTGGAAGCAGAAACAAGCAGGGGAACATAGACATGCTCCATCGTCTGTATAGGATGGCTAATCAGCCCAGCCGCGGACGCTGATATCCCTCGCAGCGCCATGGCATCCCGTATGGAGGCCCACTCTTCCCGCATGGTCGGGAAATAACGGAGCGTAATGGCAAGAGCAATCGTGAGTCCTTTCGACAATCGGAGCTTTGTGATAGCCGCAAGAAATTTACTTACGCTGGTCGTTGCAATCAGAAAGCTGCCCAGCATAAAACAGGGAAGAAGCTTGCGGATATACACTGCAAACATATAGACGATTCCGCCGAAAGTCACAGGCAGCCTCGGTACGATAAAAAGCTGGATCAGCAGAAGCGCGAGAAAAAATGCTGCGTATTTCAGCATCCTTTTCAGATTGCCGGAAACGCTCAGAAGTACAAGCGGAATCCCCGCAAGCACACACTCCACCGCGATGCTTTTATTCATAAAAACGGAAACGCTTGTGACCGCGAGAATCAGAAGCTTCGTCCGTGGGTCGAGTCTCATTTATACGACTCCTGCTTTTTCAAAGTGTTTTTTCATAAGCTTCTTTCCAATCAGTCCGCCGATGAGCGCGCAGACAAGTGTCCCGATAATCATTGCGGGGATCGCCCACCAGGTAGCCCCAATCGAATGAATCACTCCTTCAAAGACCTGCTAACAAAAGTCAAGTAGAAATTTCAGGTTTTGGGAGCAGCGAAAA
>OGZI01003240.1_pt1 | contig 11789 bp, 8 predicted proteins | sample 1576711 | NCBI WGS metagenome assembly OGZI01 (sample SAMEA3541482, study PRJEB24748) | human gut metagenome | biome: human gut; feature: human-associated habitat; material: faeces | place: China | collected 2012
AAAAATCAGTGGAAATAAGCTGCTTGTAAAGGCACTGAGAGAAGAGGGTGTGGATACATTATTTGGATATCCGGGAGCCTGTACAATTGATATCAGTGATGAAATTTACAAACAGGATTACACAAAAGTTGTACTTCCGCGTCATGAACAGGCACTTGTCCATGCTGCAGATGCTTACGCCAGATCAACAGGAAAAGTCGGGGTATGTCTGGTAACAAGCGGACCGGGTGCAACCAATCTGGTGACAGGAATTGCAACGGCAAATTATGACAGTGTACCGCTGGTATGTTTTACCGGACAGGTTGCAAGACATCTGATCGGAAATGATGCATTCCAGGAAGTTGATATTGTAGGTATTACAAGAAGTATCACAAAATACGGTGTGACAGTAAGAAAGAGAGAAGATCTTGGAAGAATCATCAAAGAGGCATTCTATATTGCGCGCAGCGGACGTCCGGGTCCGGTTCTTGTGGATCTCCCGAAAGATGTAATGGCAGAGCTTGGAAGCCCGAATTATCCGGAGACAGTCAATATCCGCGGATATAAGCCGAGTACCGGTGTTCACATCGGACAGCTTAAGAGAGCAGTCAAGATGCTTGGAAAGGCAAAGAAACCGTTGTTCCTTGCCGGTGGTGGGGTAAATATTGCAGGAGCGAATAAGGCGTTTACCGAACTTGTAGAACGTACCCAGATCCCGGTTGTGACAACGATCATGGGACGTGGTGCGATTCCGACAACGCATCCGCTTTTTATCGGTAATTTGGGGATGCACGGTGCATATGCATCCAATATGGCAGTGGAAGAATGTGATCTGCTGTTCTCGATCGGGACCAGATTTAACGATCGTATCACCGGAAAACTGCATGCATTTGCACCGAAGGCTACGATCGTACATATCGACATTGATACTTCCTCCATCTCACGTAACATTCAGGTAGATATTCCAATCGTTGCGGATGCAAAAGAAGCAATTGAAAAATTATTGGAATATGTAGAACCAATGGAGAAAAAAGAAAGCTGGGTGGAACAGATCGAAGGCTGGAAAGAGGAGCATCCGCTTAGGATGAAACCAAAGGGAGACCAGATGCAGGCTCAGGATATTCTGGAGACGATCAATGAAGTGTTTAAAGAGGATGACAAGATTGTTGTGACAGATGTAGGACAGCATCAGATGTTCACATCCCAGTATCTGGAAGTGAATGAAAAGACCAGACTTTATATGTCCGGCGGACTTGGAACCATGGGATATGGATTCCCGGGAGCAGTCGGAGCGCAGATTGGTAATCCGGACAGTACGGTGATTGCAATTTCCGGTGATGGCGGTATGCAGATGAATATTCAGGAATTTGCAACAGCAGTGCTGGAAGAACTTCCTTTGATCCTCTGTGTATTTAACAATACCTATCTTGGAATGGTTCGCCAGTGGCAGAAACTTTTCTATGGAAAACGCTATTCTATGACGGATCTTCGTGCAGGCGCAGCGACAAGACGTGGAGAAGAGCATCCACCGAAATATACGCCGGACTTTGTAAAACTTGCAGAAAGCTATGGGGCAAAGGGAATCCGTGTAACCGAAAAATCCGAGATGAAAGCAGCATTTGAACAGGCAAAAGCAAACCGTGCACTGAAGGTGCCGACTCTGATCGAATTCATGCTGGATCCGGAAGTGCAGGTTTATCCGATGGTACGTCCGGGCGGAACCCTGGAAGATCTTTTGATGGATTAATGGAGAGGAGAGGTGAAGATGGATAATACAATGAAAAAAAGATGGATTTCCTTATATGTGGAAAATCAGGTTGGTGTACTTTCAAAGATTTCCGGACTCTTTTCCGGTAAATCCTATAATCTGGAGAGTCTGACGGTAGGTAGAACAGAAGATCCGACTATCTCCAGAATGACGATTGAGACGAACAGTGATGAAGAGACTTATGAGCAGATCAAAAAACAGCTGAACCGTATGGTCGAAGTCATCAAAGTCATTGATTTTACAGAAGTATCTGTTGTTATGCAGGAGCTGATGTTTATCAAGGTAAAAAACTGTACACCGGAAGATAAGACAGAGCTTTTCCAGATCGCGCAGACCTATCAGGCAAAGGTACGTGATTATGGAAAAGACAGTGTGCTTCTTGAATTTGTACACACGGCACATAAAAATACAGCGATCATCCAGTTTTTACGTTCTGAATTCAATTCAATTGAAGTTGTAAGAGGCGGAAGTGTGGGGATTGAAGCGATCACAATGCCAAAAAGATAAAAAAATCAAAAAAAACAGAGCGCACTCTTGAATTTGAAAAACAGAAGTAATATAATAGCGATATGTAATCCGTAGGATTTAAAATACGGGAAGCAAAAATTATAATTTAGATATATGTTACTGTAAGAAGCAACAAGGGAATGGAGGAATTACAATGGAAAAGAAACAGATTGACTGGTCAAGCATAGGATTTGGTTATATCCCGACCGAAAAGAGATATGTTTCAAATTACAAAGATGGAAAGTGGGATGATGGATGCCTGACAGAAGATGCCAACATTGTATTGAATGAGTGTGCAGGTGTTCTGCAGTATTCCCAGTCAGTATTTGAAGGTATGAAGGCATACACAACAGAAGACGGACGCATCGTTGTATTCCGCCCGGATATGAACGCAAAGAGATTTGCTGATTCCGCAAGAAGACTTGAGATGCCGGTATTTCCGGAAGACCGTTTTGTAGATGCGATCGTACAGGTAGTAAAAGCCAATGAGGCTTATGTACCACCTTACGGATCAGGGGCGTCCCTTTATATCCGTCCATATATGTTCGGAAGCAATCCGGTTATCGGAGTTAAACCTGCTGACGAATATCAGTTCCGTGCATTTGTAACACCAGTAGGACCATATTTCAAGGGCGGCGCAAAGCCGATCACAATTAAAGTCTCAGACTTTGACCGTGCAGCACCGCATGGAACAGGACATATCAAAGCTGGTCTTAACTATGCAATGAGCTTACATGCAATTGTAACAGCACATGAAGAAGGCTATGCAGAGAATATGTATCTGGATGCAGCAACAAGAACAAAAGTAGAAGAGACAGGTGGAGCAAACTTCATCTTCGTCACAAAAGATGGTAAAGTAGTTACTCCGAAGTCAAACAGTATCCTTCCATCTATTACAAGACGTTCTATTCTTTATGTGGCAGAACATTATCTTGGACTTGAGACAGAAGAAAGAGAAGTATATCTTGATGAAGTAAAAGACTTTGCAGAATGCGGACTTTGCGGAACAGCAGCAGTTATTTCACCGGTTGGAAAGATTGTAGATCATGGTAAAGAAATCTGCTTCCCAAGCGGAATGGATGAGATGGGACCTGTTATCAAGAAATTATATGAAACACTTACCGGAATTCAGATGGGACACATCGAAGCACCGGAAGGATGGATCCAGGTGGTTGAATAATGGATAAATTCGTTACAAAGCGAAATGATCTGCTCGCTGAGCAGGTGATAAAGAATTTGAAGTCCCGTCAGATGGAGGGACATTATGTACAGACCAAAGAAGAGGCACTTGCCCTTGCACTGGAGCTGATTCCGGAAGGAAGCAGCATCAGTTGGGGAGGGTCTATGAGCATTAAGGCAATTGGTCTTCCTGAAGCACTTCATAAAGGAAATTATAAAGTGCTGGACAGAGATCTGTGTGCGACACCGGAGGAAAAAGCAGAGATGATGCATCAGGCACTTAACTGCGATTATTTTCTGGCAAGCTGTAATGCAATCTCGGAAGATGGGATACTGGTTAATATAGATGGAAATGCAAACCGTGTGGCAGCTATTTCTTACGGACCGGAAAATGTTCTGATGATCGTTGGCATGAACAAAATTGTAAGAAGTGCAGAGGATGCATATGCCCGTGCAAAGTATGTGGCAGCTCCGATTAACGGACAGCGTTTTGAAGGGCTTCCGTGTGCGAAGACAGGTGTCTGTTCCAACTGTAAATCTCCGAAAAGTATCTGCTGTCAGACACTGATTACAAGATTCAGCCATGTTCCAAACAGAATAAAAGTGATTCTGGTGAATGAAGAACTGGGATTCTAAAAAATGCGAAAAGAATCAGGGAATTTCCCCTGGTTCTTTTTGCGTCTGAAAAAGAAAATGCGTTACTGGTCACAGGTATTGTGAACAGTAAAGAAAATTCCAAAAGGGAAAAGTTCTCATCAGAATATGACTTTCCTAGAGGAAAATCCTGTGTTATACTATAAAATAATCTGGATGTCAGGATGCGCAGCGGAGTGGTCCGTGGACATCGGTCAGTGCTGCTTATGGGCATTGATGGCGAATCGAAAGAGAGGAACAACAGAGTATGGAAGCGTATACAAGCTTTGCACGTGTATATGATACCTTCATGGATAATATTCCCTACGAAGAATGGTGTGAATATCTCACCGGTCTTATGAGAGAATATGGTGTCAGGGATGGACTGGTACTGGATCTGGGGTGCGGTACCGGGAACATGACAGAATTGCTTGCAAAGGCAGGATATGATATGATTGGTGCGGACAATGCGGAAGAGATGCTGGAGATCGCAATGGAGAAACGAGACAAATCCGGTCATGATATTCTGTATCTTCTGCAGGATATGAGAGAGTTCGAACTGTATGGTACGGTAAGAGCTGTCATCAGTGTCTGCGATTCGGTCAATTATATTACAGAGCCGGAAGAACTTCAGGAAGTATTCCGCCTGGTCAACAATTATCTGGATCCGAAAGGTGTTTTTATTTTTGATTTTAATACACGTTACAAGTATGAAGAGATTCTTGGGGATCGCACAATTGCGGAGAACCGGGAGGAATGCAGTTTTATCTGGGACAACTATTATTACGAAGATGAGAAGATCAATGAATATGATCTGAGTCTTTTTATTGAGACAGATAAGGACAGTGGGCTTTATCGCAAATATGAGGAGACGCATTATCAGAGAGCGTATACGCTGGAGGAGATGAAGGAACTGATCCGGAAGTCGGGGCTGGAATTTGTGACAGCATACGATGCATTTTCAAAGAATGCGCCGATGGACACAAGCGAGCGCATTTATGTGATCGCAAGAGAACAGGGAAAATAGAACAGGAGAGAATTGTTATATGAAAGATTATATTGTAAGAGCAACTGCGGGAGACGGACAGATCCGTGCATTTGCCGCAACAACCGGAAATCTGGTGGAAGAGGCAAGAAAGAGACATGACACAAGTCCGGTAGCAACAGCGGCACTTGGAAGACTTCTGACAGCAGGAGCAATGATGGGAGGCATGATGAAGAATGAGACAGATGTGCTGACGCTTCAGATCAAAGGTGATGGACCACTTGGCGGAATTACGGTGACTGCAGATGCAAAAGGTGACGTGAAAGGATACGTCGATCATCCGGAAGCAATGATGCCGCCTAAGAATGGCAAGCTGGATGTTGGAGGAGCTGTTGGAATCGGTCTTTTAAATGTTATTAAAGATATGGGACTGAAAGAACCATATGTTGGACAGACTATTCTGCAGACAAGTGAGATCGCAGAAGATCTGACGTATTATTTTGCAACCAGCGAACAGGTTCCGTCGTCTGTGGGCCTTGGAGTATTGATGAACAAGGACAACACTGTACACTGTGCAGGTGGATTTATTGTGCAGGTAATGCCGTTTATATCGGATGAGGTGCTGGATAAACTGGAAGAGAATATCAAGAAGATTTCTTCTGTTACCAGTATGCTGGATAACGGACATACACCGGAGCAGATGCTGGAGCAGGTACTGGATGGCCTGAATGTGGAATTTACAGATACAATGGATACACAGTTTAAATGTAATTGTTCGCATGAGAGAATCGAGAAAGCCATCATCAGCATCGGAAAGAAAGATATCCAGGAAATGATCGATGACGGAAAAGAAGTAGAAGTAAAATGCCATTTCTGCAATACGGCGTATACATTTAGTGTAGAAGAGCTGAAACAGATTTTAAAACAGGCAAAAAGATAAAGAGGTAAACACATGAAACAGGGATTTATCAAAGTTGCAGCGGTCACAGTTGATATTCGTGTGGCGGATGTCTGGCACAACTGTAAGGAAATCTGCAAACGTATGAAAGAAGCTGAAAAGGCTGGTGCAAAGATCATTGTTTTTCCGGAGCTTTGCCTGACCGGGTATACTTGCAGCGATCTTTTTACACAGGATATACTGTTAAAAGAGGTGCGCAGAGCACTTGCAAAAGTTGCAGAAGAGACCAGGCATACAGAAGCACTTGTATTTGTTGGACTTCCACTTGCAATTGATGGAGAGCTTTATAATGTTGCGGCTGCATTAAATGACGGAAAGATCCTTGGCTTTACAACCAAGACATTTCTTCCGAATTATGGGGAATTTTATGAGATGCGTCAATTCCGTCAGGGACCGAAAAAAGCAAGAGTGATTTCTTATGAAGGGGAGGAAATCCTGTTTGGGCCGCAGATCCTGTATCAGGCGGCAGAGATGGATGATCTGGTCGTATCGGCAGAGATCTGTGAGGATGTCTGGTCACCAATCCCGCCGAGCATTGAGGCGGCAAGAGAAGGCGCGATCATCCTGGTCAACTGTTCAGCAAGTGATGAGACGATCGGAAAGGATAGTTACCGGGAGGAACTGATCAAGGGACAGTCTGCAAGACTGATTGCAGGTTATGTCTATGCAAATGCCGGGGACGGAGAGTCTACAACGGATGTGGTATTTGGCGGACACAATATTATTGCAGAGAATGGGACAATCCTGAAAGAAGCAAAGCGGTTTGCTAACGAGATGATCGTCAGTGAGATTGACATTTTCCGTCTTTTAAGTGAACGGAGAAAAAATACAACTTTCCAGACAACGGAAGAACGTCATCTTCCAAAAGTACTGTTCCACATAAGTGTGGAAGAGACAGCACTTACCAGAAGCTTTGCACAGACCCCTTTTGTTCCACAGAATATGGCAGAGAGGGAAAAGCGCTGTGAGGAGATTCTGATGATCCAGGCAATGGGACTGAAGAAGCGTCTGGTGCATACTCACTCGAGAACAGCAGTCGTTGGAATTTCCGGCGGTTTGGATTCAACGCTGGCACTGCTTGTGACGGCGAAAGCGTTTGACATGGCAGGAAAAGACCGCAAGGATATCATTGCAGTGACGATGCCTTGCTTTGGTACGACAGACAGAACCTATCAGAATGCCTGCCTGATGTCGAAGAAGCTGGGAGCCACTTTGAAAGAGGTGTCGATCGCGGATGCGGTCCATGTGCATTTCCGTGATATCGGACATGATGAAGAGGTACATGATGTGACCTATGAGAATTCACAGGCAAGAGAGCGTACCCAGGTGCTGATGGATATTGCTAACCAGGAATGGGGCATGGTCATCGGAACCGGAGATATGTCGGAGCTGGCTCTTGGGTGGGCGACTTATAATGGAGATCATATGTCTATGTACGGAGTCAATGCATCTGTTCCAAAGACACTGGTACGTCATCTGGTTCAGTATTATGCGGATACCTGTGAGGATCAGGAGCTGAAAGAGGTACTTCTGGATGTTCTTGACACACCGGTAAGTCCGGAGCTTCTTCCACCGAAGGATGGCGAGATCGCCCAGAAGACGGAAGACCTTGTAGGTCCGTATGAACTGCATGATTTTTATCTGTATTATGTTCTGAGATTTGGCTTTGAACCGTCAAAGATCTATCGGCTCGCAAAGCTTGCATTTGAAGGAACTTATGACAACGAGACGATCATGAAATGGCTGAAGACCTTTTACCGAAGATTTTTTGCGCAGCAGTTTAAGCGCTCCTGCCTGCCGGACGGACCGAAGATCGGTACGGTGGCACTTTCACCGAGAGGAGACTGGAGAATGCCGAGCGATGCGTGTGCGGCAGTCTGGATGCAGGATCTGGAAGCACTGGAGAAATAGAAAAGAATGTACAGGGGGTACATTCTCGCATAAAGTGTCAGTGATACTTATCAGGCAATGATAAAGGGAAGTCTGCGAAAGTGCAGGCTTCCCTTTTTTAAATTATAATTTTTAAAGCTTGATATTTTTAAACAGATCCCCAAGGCTGGTTCCGATTGCTTCTACTTTCGGAATTTCTACGTGTTCCAGCTCTTCCTCCTGTTCTTTTTCAGCATCTTCGGCAAGAGCCTTGATACTGAGGCTGATCTTACCGTCTTTGATACCGATGACTTTGACATCTACTTCGTCCCCAACGTGAAGTACCTGATCTGCTGATTTGATTCTCTGGGTACTGATCTGGGAAATGTGAACCAGACCGGAAAGACCGTTCTCGAGACGTACAAAAGCACCGTAGGACTGAAGCGATTCAACGGTACCTTTTACAACACTTCCAACCTATACAGATGCAAGTTTTTTTGCATCTTCTGCTTTTTTCTGTTCTCTTAAAATCTCACGTGCAGATAAGATCAGGCGTCCTTCTGCCTGGTTTGCTTCGATCACGCGGACATCAATTTCTTTTAGAAGATAAGTCTCCAGATCTTCGATATAAGAAAGAGAAAGGCGGGATGCCGGGATGAATCCTCGAAGTCCTTCGACCATGGCGATGACACCACCATTTACGATTCCTTCTACTTTTACGTGAAGATTGGTTCCTTCTTCCTGATAACGTGCGACCACATTCCATGGATTGGCATCATCGAAATGTGCTTCGTAGTCTGCCATGCTTTCTGTCTGTTCCTGTAATTTTTCGTTTTCCATCTTAACACCTCTGTTAGTTTATTTTTCTGAACGTATGCTCAATATGTTTATTAGTATAACACATTTTTGTATAGATAAAAAGTATGGATTCGTAGTCCTGGTAACAATGATCTCCCTGATCGTATCAATGGGAGCACCTGTTTCATGGTATTGTCAAATGGGGAAAAATCACCATGTTATTAGGTATCATTACATGTTTTGGACCGGCACTTGTTATCTCAGTTGTATACGGATGTATGCCACCGGTATCCGCAAGTATGCTTGCAAAAGCAGATATTGAAAAAGAAATCATCAAATATACAGAAGGGATTCAAGGTGCAATTTTTGCATCAGGAAGAAGAAAATAAAATCAGCCTGAATGTAGGGATCGGAACCGGAGGCACGATGAATGACGCGGAAATCTGAAGATCATTGCCATTGCAGATGTAAGAAAAAGTTATATTTTCGATGCACATCAGTTGGCGGAGTGCCTGGGAATTACGGTCAGAAGTGCGCGCCGGATCATGAATAAGATCATGGAAGCCGATTATGGAAAAGTGTATGCAAAGAAGACAGCGGCAGCGGGTGGCAGACCGAAGGCACTGGTAGAGATATTGTTTAAAATTCACTGTAAGTGGTCTTTTATTCGAACAAGGGTTGACGAACAGTAAAAAAAATGGCATTCTGAAAAGTAAAGGAACAAGGGATAGTAATGGAGTAATATAAAATGGATCAGAAAAAACCAAAGAAAGTATATGTGATCGGACATAAAAATCCAGATACAGATTCTATCTGTTCGGCAATTGCATATGCAAATCTGAAAAATAAAATCACAGGAGAAAAATACATAGCGAAAAGAGCGGGCGAGGTAAATGGTGAGACAGCGTATGTTCTGGATAAATTCCAGGTAAGTGTGCCGTCTCTTCTGGACAATGTACACCTTCAGGTAAAAGATATGGATATCCGTCATATTGAGGGTGTATCTGGTCACATGTCCATTAAAGACGCATGGGCAAGAATGAAAGATGAGAATATTAAGACACTGCCGGTAACAAGAGGTGAGAAGCTGGAAGGGCTGATCACTATCGGAGATATTGCTACGTCATATATGGAAGTGTACGATAATAATATCCTTGCAACAGCGAGAACCCAGTACCGCAATATCGTCAAAACACTGGACGGAACACTGATCTCCGGGAATGAGCATGGCTATTTCCTGAATGGAAAAGTTGTCATTGCCGCATCCAGTCCGGATCTGATGGAGAATTTTATTGAGAAGGATGATCTTGTCATTCTTGGAAACCGTTATGAGTCACAGCTGTGCGCGATCGAGATGGATGCAAGCTGTCTGGTCATCTGCCAGGGAGCCAATATTTCCAAGACGATCAAGAAGATGGCAGAGGAGAGAGATATCGTGATTATTCAGACACCACATGATACCTTTACTGCTGCAAGGCTGATCAACCAGAGTATTCCGGTCAAGTATTTTATGAGCCGTGATAATCTGGAGATTTTTCATTTGAATGATTATGTGGAACATGTGAAAGAAGTTATGTCAAAGACGAAGTACAGAGATTTCCCAATTCTGGATAATAAAGGAAAGTTCTGTGGTTTCCTCTCCAGACGAAGACTTATGACATCCCGTAAAAAACAGGTGATTCTCGTGGATCATAATGAAAAATCACAGGCTGTGAATGGAATTGAAGAGGCAGAGGTGCAGGAGATCATTGATCATCACAGACTGGGCGGTCTGGAGACAATCGGACCGGTATATTTCCGGAATCAGCCGGTTGGATGTACCGCTACGATCATTTACCAGATGTATCAGGAAAGTGGTGTAGAGGTAGAGCCACAGATGGCGGGACTTCTGTGCTCTGCAATTATTTCGGATACGTTACTGTTCCGTTCACCAACCTGTACGATGGTTGATCAGGCGGCAGCAGAGGCACTGGCGCGGATTGCCGGGATTGATATGGAAGAACATGCAAAAGAGATGTTCAATGCGGGAAGCAATCTGCGTGGCAAATCCGTAGAAGAGATCTGTTTCCAGGACTTTAAGGTGTTCAATGTAAAAGATATCATGTTTGGAGTCGGACAGATCACATCCATGAATCAGGATGAACTGGATGAGGTGAAAGGACGTCTGATCCCATATCTGGAAGAGGCGAGAAAGACCCAGGGACTGCATATGTTGTATCTGATGATGACTAATATTCTGGAAGAGTCTACAGAACTCCTTTGCTGTGGTGAAAATGCAAAGGAACAGGTTCTTGAAGCGTTTGAACTGCCGGGAGATACGGAAAAAATTCTCCTGAAAGGTGTAGTATCAAGAAAGAAACAGATGATCCCTGTTCTGGTAACTTACCTGCAGCAAAAATAAAAACAGATAACTTTATAGGAGAGATGGCTTATGGCAAAACAGATCTGGAAGCCGGGAAATATGCTGTATCCACTGCCTGCAGTTATGGTCAGTGTGGCAGATAAAGAAGGCAATCCGAATATCATTACCGTGGCGTGGGCGGGAACGGTCTGCACAAACCCGCCGATGGTTTCGATTTCCGTGAGACCAGAGCGGTATTCTTATCATATGATCGATGAGACCGGAGAATTTGTAATCAATCTGACGACGGAAAAACTTGCGTATGCAACGGATTATTGTGGTGTGCGTTCGGGAAAAGATGTGGACAAATTCAAAGAGCTGCATCTGACACCGGAAAAGGCAGAATATGTGAGTGCGCCACTGATTGCGGAGAGTCCGGTCAACATCGAGTGTAAGGTGGTCAAAAAAGAAACGCCGGGGTCGCATCATATTTTCCTTGCCGAGGTAAAAGCGGTTCATGTAGATGATGCCTATATGGATCAGAAAGGGCGATTTGCATTGGAAAAGACCGATCCGATCGTATATGTGCACGGACAGTATTATAGTCTGGGTAAGTTGCTCGGAACATTTGGCTATAGCGTGAAAAAGCCGAAAAAGAAGAATGGAAAGAAAAAGAAGAAATAAAAACAGAAAATCCTCTTGACAAGAAAATGACAGAGGGTATATGCTGTGTAAGTAGAAACTCAAGGGCGAGACTGCTAAGGTGCGGTCT
>OGZI01003242.1_pt1 | contig 11780 bp, 9 predicted proteins | sample 1576711 | NCBI WGS metagenome assembly OGZI01 (sample SAMEA3541482, study PRJEB24748) | human gut metagenome | biome: human gut; feature: human-associated habitat; material: faeces | place: China | collected 2012
ATGCGTGATCTGATCCTTCAACTCAGCAAAAGTTCGATTTATTCAACAAAGCCCGCTTTTTCCTGTGATGAAACACAGCGGGCGATCAACGATGCCAATTTTTTTATTTTGACCTATCTTCCGTCGCTCAATGGTGAGGTGCAGAGCGTAAAAATTGACGGTAGCCAAAATAACGACGCAGGCACGCTGCGTTTTGCCCGGTGCCGCCGGCTGGAAAGTTACGAGCGAGCAAAAACTTTTAATACCGCGAATGACTCCACGATAGTCAGAGATAATGTTCACTGGCGAAATGATAAAGGATGGATGCGGGAATATATCCGACAGACCCGGAGCGCGACGGGAAATATCAGAAAAATGGTCATGCGTGAGCAGTTCTACACCGATAATCTCGGGCGCATTGTACGTTCAGATAATCTACTCGTGTCGCAGCAACCGCCCAAAGCCATGAGCACGACCACCTATCAGTATGACGACCGCCACCGGCTGGCGCGTAAAACGGTCAATGGCGGCATGATGGCCATGCTTGTTGTCAATTATCGCTACGCGGAAGGGCATTTAAGCCGCATTGCCGACTCGGATGCGACCACGACGCTGCGTTGGGATGAAAAAGGGCGGTGGTTATCCGAGGAAAGAACCACCACGTATAGTACAAAACACCAGTCGCGCTGTTTAGGCTGGGACCCCGAGGGGAACTGTACCGGGGAATATGGCGAGCATGAAGGATACGGCGGAAAAAGCGACGCGTCTCTGCACTATCAGTATACGTATTATCCCCAATGATCGTCAGCGGACGAATGCCGCTGGTGACGCGTCCCGGCGCGGGTTTTCTCCCTCTCCCTGGGGGAGAGGGCCGGGATGAGGGCATCAGGCCGCCCGGATCTTACCCATTCACCAGCGCCAGCGTAAACCCATCCCATCCCTTGATGCCCACCGTCTGCAGCGCGGTGGCAGTGAGCCGCGGGTTATCCCCGATCATTTCGATAAACCGACGCACGCCCTGCACGCGCGCATCATCGCTTTGTCCGTTAATCACTTCGCCATCGCGCACCACGTTATCGCCCACGATCAGCGTCCCGGGGTGCGAATAGTGCAGCGCCCACTCCAGATAGCGAGGATTATTTGGTTTATCGGCATCAATAAAGATCAGGTCGAACGGCTGCACATCCGCGAAATTTTCCAGCGTGTTCAGCGCCGGTCCTTCAATGAGTTCAATGCGCTCGTTTAGCCCCGCAAGGCGGATATTCTGGCGCGCCACCCCGGCATGGCTAGGATCGGCCTCGAGGGTAATCAGCTTTCCGTCGGCGGGCAGCGCACGCGCCATCCAGATAGCGCTATAGGCGCCGAGCGTGCCAATTTCCAGGATCCGCCGCGCCTGTGTTATACGCACCAGCAGCGCCAGAAATTGCCCCTGATTGGCCGCAACATCATGTTCAGGTAGCCCGGCGCGTTTGTTGTTTTCCAGTACCTGACTCAGTATGTCATCTTCAGGAATAAGCGAAGAAATCATGAAATTATCGACGGCAGACCACTGTTGTTGCATAGATTGACTCCCTGGTGGTTGTTGCCGGGTAGCGCTGCGCTACACCGGCCTGAATATGGGTTTCTGCGCTCTCCACGGTTGTGGACCGGCGCGCACAGGGTATTCACGCGTTCATCCAGCCGCCTCCCAGCGCCCGGTACAGATCGATCTGCGCCAGCAGCAGGTTGTTCTTCACCTGCACCACGCTAAGCTGGGTGGAGAACAGCGTTCGCTGGGCATCAAGCACATCCAGATAAGAAGAGTAGCCGTTACGGTAGCGGTTTTGTGCAATACGTAAGGTTTCCTGGGCAACGGTCTCTTGTTCCTGAAGCTCGGATAACTGTTCGCCATAGCGACTGATGGCGTCCAGGCTGTCATTGACCTCTTTGAACGCGCTGCGCACCGTTTTCTCATAGCTATAGAGCGCCTGGTTGCGCTGGGCCATGGAGACGTCCACCTGGGCATTTAACGCCTGGCGGTTTAGCAGCGGCGCCAGAATACTGCCGCCAAGACTCCACAGCCGCAGCGGGTTGTCCAGCAGATCCGGCAGCGTCCGGTCCTGCAGGCTGCCGGTAGCGGTCAGGTTAATAGAGGGCAGCAGCTGCGCCTGCGACGAGGCCAGCGTGGCGTCGGCGGCCACCAGCTGGCGCTCGGCCTGAGCGATGTCCGGACGGCGGTTGAGCAAGGTGGACGGCAGCTGCGACGGCAGACGCAGCGGGGTAAGCTGGGCGAACTCGCCGCGTTTTACCGCGCCAGGGTTATCGCCGAGCAGCACGCTGAGCGCATTTTCCTGCTGCGCAATCTGGTGCTGTAGCGGCGGGATCTGCGCCCGCGTTGACCGCAGCTCCGAATCCGCCTGCATCAGCTCAAGGCGTGAAGTATACCCGGTTTCAAACTGACGTTTGGCCAGGCGCCACGCGTCTTCCCGTGATTTCAGCGTCTGTTGGGTAACCCGCAGCTGCTCATCCAGCGACAACAGGGTCACGTAGCCGACGGCCACCGAGCTGGCGACGCTCAAATTGGCGGCGGCGGCGGCGGCTTTCTGCGCCTCAAGGCTGGCCCCGGCGGCGTTGGCCGCGCTGCGGTTCGCTCCCCAGATATCGACATCATAGCTGGCGGTCAGGCCGCCTTTGTACAGCGTGCTATGGATCGGCAGGCCGGTGGCGGCGGACTGCGCGCGGGCGCGGGTACCGCTCAGGCTGGCGTCCAGCGAGGGGAAAAGGCTGCTGTCGGCGGCATAGGCCCGCGCCTGATACTCATTCACCCGCTCGCGGGCGATCAGCACATCGCTGTTATAGCGCAGCGCCTGGTCGACATACTGATTGAGGGTACTGTCATGAAAATTGCGCCACCATACGCCCTCCACCGGGCTGGCCGGGCCAACGTCGGCCCGCCAGGCGGCAGGAATGGTCAGGGTCGGCTGCGCGCGCTGCACATCGGCGGATTGACAGCCGACCAGCGCCAGAACGATAGCAAGGGCGACCGGGCGGATCATGGTTGTTTCTCCACACGGGTATCAATAGTCACCTGCACCGACATCCCCGGCCGCAGGCGTTCGCTGTTGTTTTGCCCGTCGTTGACCGTAATACGCACCGGGATGCGCTGGGCGATCTTGACGAAATTGCCGGTGGCGTTGTCCGGAGAGATGGCGCTGAACTCCACCCCGGTCGCCGGGGAGATACTCTGCACCTTGCCGTGGAAGGTCTCGCCGTTGAGCGCGTCTACGGTGAAGGTGACCGGCTGGCCAACGCGTACTTCGGCCAACTGGGTCTCTTTGAGGTTGGCAATCACCCAGTGCTGCGGCGGAACCAGCGAGGTCAGATGGGTTCCGGCGCTGACATAGGCGCCAAGACGCACCGAGATCTGCCCCAGCTGGCCGCCGGTGGGGGCGATAATCTGGGTATTCTGCAGGTCGATCTGCGCCAGCTCGAGGGCGGCTTTGGCGCTGGCCACGTCGGCTTCCAGCGAATCGCGATTGACGATGGTCGATTCACGGTCCTGGCGCGACATCTCCAGCGCCGCTTTCGCCTGCTCAATATCCGCCGCCCCTTGCGCCGCGCTGGCCCGCGCCGAATCACGTTCGCGGATCGACAGCGAACCGTCGGCGGTTAACTGCTGGATGCGTTTTAAATCGGCCTGGATTTTCAGATTCTGCGCGCGGGCGTTTTGCAGCGCGGCTTCATTTTTGGCGATCGTCGCCTCGGCGCTTTTGCGCTGCTGCAGATTGTTGCGCAGCGCGGCCTCCTTCATCGCCAGGGTAGCCTGGGCCTGATGCACCCGCTGCTTATAGATGCGATCGTCTATCTGGAACAGCACCTCGCCCGGCTGGACAATCGCGAAATCTTTGACGTTGACGGCGGTGATATAGCCGTTGACCTGCGGGCTAATAAAGGTGGTCTGCCCGCGCACATAGGCGTTGTCGGTAAACTGGCTATGGCGAGTGAACGGCGGCAGTTGCCAGGCGTAGAGGATCACTAATACGCCGACGAGGCCTATCGCTGCGGCGGTAAAAATGGAGACCACGCGAATGTTGTTCCGGGTGTTGGCCTGTTGTTTGGCCGCATCCTGCTGACTCATAACGACTCCAGAGATGAAATGATGATAATTATTTGCTGCCGGTAGCGCGTTGCAACGCGATACGGGCAGTCAGTCGTAAGCGAATTAAGCGCCAGAAAACCCACACTAGTGTCCCGGCGGAGATCGCCGCCGTCAGCAGATAGGTATCATTCCAGGCGAGAATATTGGCCTGCAGCGTCGCGGCGTTTTGCAGCAGGGTGGTGGCCTGAACGTTGAGCAGCGTACTGTCGCCAATCTGGCTCTGATACATCTGGCTGTACTGCTGCAGCCGCTCGACGATCAGCGGGTTCAGGGTGGTTATCTGGTCCGCCAGCTGGCTGGAGTGGAATTTCTCACGCCAGGTCTGGAAGGTGCCGAGGATCGCCGAGCCGAGCAGCCCGCCAATGTTCTGGCTCATGCCGAACAGCACCGAGAAGCTGACCAGGTTGCGCGGGTCGGCAAACACGCCGCCAATCCCGGCGAGCATCGCCGGGGCCAGAAAGAAGGCGCTGCCGAAGCCGAGTAAAAACTGGCTGAACATTAATTGTTCCGGACGGGTGAGGGCGTTGGACTGGCTGTCGAGCAGCGAGGCTACCATGATCAGCGCCAGGGCGGTGGCGGTCGGCCAGTAGAGCTTCTGCGGGTTGAGCGTCAGACAGCTGGCAATGATCCCGCACAGAATACCGGCGAAAATCGACCACGCGAGGTTAGTCATCTGTTCGTTTTGCAGGCCAACGTACTGCAGCCAGCCGATGACCCCGGTGTTTTGCTCCGCCAGCACGATGCGGATCAGCAGCATAATCAGGCCGAGGCGTACGATGCTGCCGCTGGAGAGCCATTTGGTATTGAGCAGGGGATTGCTGCGGTTATGCTCGAAGGTAATCGCAGCGACGATCAGTATTACCGCCGCCGCCAGCGCCCAGCCGATCCACGGCGCTTCAAACCACCACTCGAGCCGCCCCAGCGACAGCACGGCGCACACCAGCGCCATGCCGGGCGCCAGCAGAAAGAAGGTGATAAAATCCTTCTTCTCGAACACCTTTTTACGATCGCTCGGCGGCAGTTTCAGCGCGATGACGCAGGCCAGCGACACCAGCGCCAGGCCCAGCTCAAAGAAGTAGAGACCGCGCCATTCATCGGTCTGCAGCAGTTCGGTGGAAAAGAGGCGCGCCAGGGGAATGGCTAGCGACGAGCCGGTGATGCCGATAGTTAACCCTTTCAGGCGATGGCGCGCAGGCCAGGCCTGTACCTGGTAGTAAATCCCCAGCGAGCTGAGCGCCGCGGCCACCATGCCGTGGGCGGCGCGAACCATCATCGCTGAGCTGAGATCGTTGACGAAGAGGTGGAAAAAGGTGACCAGCACATAGAGCACCAAAAAGCCTTCGGTGAAAGCGCGCAGGCCAAACTGCTGGCGGAATTTCACCAGCAGCAGGTTGATGGAGACGTTGGTCATCACGTATACCGCCGGCAGCCAGGCGATTTCTGTCGACCAGGCGGCGAAGGTACCCTGCAGCAGCTGCAGGTTGGCGGTGACCACTGCGTTGCCCAGCGCGCCGGTGAGACATACCAGCAGACCGACCACGCCGTAGGCAAGGCGTTTCGCCGGACTGTGCAGCGGCGTCGACGGCGAACCGAGCAGAGCCGGTTTTTCATGCGGCGCCCAGTTATGCGGGGCATAGGGGTTATCCTGGCGACGGGGCATTATTTCTTCTCCACTTCGCGCAACAGCTTTTCCAGCACCCGCTGGGTTTGCTCCTGCTCCTGTGGGGTAATCGCCGTCAGGATCTCTTCGCGCAGATCGTCCGCCACCGTTTTGACCTGCTCATACAGCGCCATTCCCTGCTCGGTGGCGACCAGCAGCCGCTTACGTTTATCGCTGGCGGTGGTGACACGCTCCACCAGGCCGAGGGCGACCAGCCGGTTGATCAGCGGCACAATGGTCGGACTCTCTACCCCCAGCTCCTGCGCCAGTTCGCTTTGCGACAGCGGCTGCTGGTGGCGGGCGATGGACGCTACCGCCACCCAGCTGGCCTGGCTGAGACCGAGATTTTTCAGCCGACGATTGACCGCCAGCCGCCAGTGGTGCGCGGTGAGGTATAAAAGATGGGAGAAGGTAAGCTGTCGATTGTCCATAGGTCGTCTGTCAATATCGTTAGAGCTCTAACGATTTTATGCCGGATAACCGCCGGAGTTCAAGATGAAGGATAGAAATTGGTTAACGGTATGTACGTTAATTGTAGTTAATCTTCCGGCCGCGATCCGTGTCGTGCGGTCTGCTGACCGAGGATATTTTTATTCTGCGCCATCACCCAGGCGATAAAGGCCCGCAGGGGGGCGGGAATATGTTTCCGGCTTGGGTAGTAGACGCAAAAATGGTCGGCAGGATAGCGGTAGTCGGGTAACAAATGGACCAGGCTGCCCGCGCTCAGCTGCTGCGTCACCAGCGACTGATAGACAAAGGCGATGCCTAATCCGCTCTCCGCGGCCTGGATCATTGCGCTATCGGCATCGACGACCAGATCGCCTTTAACCGCGACCTCGCTAAGCTCGCCGCTGGGGCCAATAAACTCCCAGCGGTACTTCTCACCACCAGGAAAACAGCGGTTAATGCAGCGGAAATTAACTAAAGACTGCGGGGTGTCGGGCTCTCCGGCTTCGCGTATATAGTCCGGGCTGGCCACCGGGATCAGCGATAGTTTCTCGCCAAAGGGGATGGCAATCATCTCTTTGGGCACATCCTGCGAATAGCGAATGCCGGCGTCAAAACCGGACTCGATAATATTGACTTTCCGATCGGTGGCATACAGTTCGAGCGTCACATTGGGACAGGCGTTTTTAAAGGCGATAAAATAGTCTTGAAAAAACAGGTCAATAACAATGCGCGGTAAATTAACTTTCACCACGCCTTCCGGAGTCAGACGGTGATAATTCAGACTGTCCACCACCCGGCGATAATCATTGACCACCGGCGTTATATTATTAAGAAATTCCTCACCCACTGCGGTTAATGACAAACTGCGTGTTGAGCGATTTAGCAGGCGCACGCCTAACTTTTCTTCCAGATGATTAATAGCGCTGGTGAGAGCCGGTGGTGAAAGATTTAATGCCCTGGCGGCCTGGCGAAAACTGCCATGTTTCACTATGAGTATTAATATTTCAATTTGTTGCAAATCCGGCAAGGTTTTCATTGTTAATTTCCAGCTAACACCGCGTTCGGAATAGATTAATTGTTATCAATGTAAAAGGGAAGTATATATTTAATAACATTCAGCACGTAAGGAAAATAAGGTGAAAACACGTTATCTCGGAAAAGAGAAGTTCCAGGTTTCCGCATTGGGTCTCGGGTGTATGGGAATGAGTTTCGCCTACGGCGGCGCCGAGGAGTCGCAGGCGATTAATACGATTCATGCCGCGGTGGACATGGGCGTGACCTTCCTGGATTCTGCCGAAGTGTATGGTCCTTTCGATAATGAAGTTCTTGTCGGGAAAGCGATAAAAGGTATCCGCGATAAGGTGCAGATTGCCACCAAGTTTGGTTTTCGTATTTTGCCGACCGGCCAGGGACTGGAACGCATGGCCGGCGTCGACAGTCGTCCGGAACATATTCGCGAGTCAGTGGAAGGGTCGCTGAAGCGGCTGAATATCGAAACCATCGATCTGCTCTATCAGCACCGCGTCGATCCGGCGGTGCCGGTGGAAGACGTGGTGGGCACCATGGCCGACCTGGTTAAAGAGGGGAAAATTCGTCATATCGGACTGTCGGAAGTCTCAGCCCAGACGCTGCGCCGGGCCTGCAAGGTGCATCCGATTACCGCCGTGCAGACGGAATACTCGCTGTGGACCCGCGAGCCGGAGGCCGGTATTCTCAACGCCTGCCGCGAGCTGGGGGTGGGCTTTGTCCCATACAGCCCGCTGGGGCGCGGCTTCCTGACGGGAAAAATCACCGATCCTGGCGTCTTCGCTGAGGATGATTTCCGTCGTAATCTGCCGCGCTTCCAGGCCGAGACCATGCGCAAAAACCAGCTGCTGCTTGAGCGCCTGCAGCAGGTGGCCACGCGCTATGACGCGACTCTTGCGCAGATTGCCCTTGCCTGGGTCATGAGCAAAGGCGAGGATATTGTGCCTATTCCGGGGGCGAGGAAAATTGCCCATCTGCGCGATAATGCCGGAGCCGCCAATATTACCCTCTCACCTGAGGATATTCTCACCATCGAAGATATTTTCACTCCCGATAACGTCACTGGCTTACGCTATAACCAGGGCGACTTTAACTTAATCGAAAAATAACTCCCTGAATACTATTCTCCCGCCGTCCTGGCGGGAGATGAGGTTACTTATGACTATTGCTGTTTCCCGTTCGGCGGGATTGCCTGCGGCAGTTTATGCGCTTTCCGTGGGCTCATTTGGTATTGGTACCACCGAATTTGTGATTATGGGATTATTACTCGATGTGGCCCATGATTTTCATATATCCATTACGCTTGCCGCCTGGTCTATTACCGCTTATGCCTGTGGGGTGGTGATTGGCGCGCCGCTCCTCACACCTCTATTAAGCCGCTACCCCAAAAAACCGGCGTTGTTATTTCTGATGATCTTATTTTCCATCGGTAATTTAGGTTGTGGTATTGCCGGTAATATGACCATGCTAATTATTTTTCGGGTAATAACCGCCTTAGCCCACGCCTCATTCTTCGGCATCAGTTCGGTTTATGCCGCGGAGCTGGCGCCGGTGGAGAAACGGGCTTCGGCGGTCTCCGCCGTCTTTCTCGGCGCCACCCTGGCCAATATTCTGGGCGTGCCGCTCGGCGCCTGGGTAGGGCAATACCTTGGCTGGCGCTACACCTTCTTTATGGTCACGCTGATTGGCATTCTTTCCGCCCTGGCAGTCATTGCCCTGGTGCCCGGCCGTCAGGCCCAACCGGCGGTGCAGAGTCGGATCCGCGACGAGCTGAAGGTGCTGCGCCATCCGACGGTGCTGCGCAGCCTGCTGATCACCGCGCTCGGGTTTTCCGGCGTCTTCGCCGCCTTTACCTACATTGCGCCCATGCTGAAAACCGTCACCGGGATGAGCGAACATCTCATTCCACCGGTGCTGGTGCTGTTTGGCGTCGGGATGGTCGCCGGGAATCACCTCGGCGGCCGCCTGACCGACGGTGGGGTCCGCCGGGCGCTGCTGCTGACCCTGGCCTTGCTTATCGTCGTCCTGTGCCTCTTTCCGTTCGCCATTCAGACGCTACCCGGCGCCTGCGCGGCGGTGTTTCTGCTGGGGGCGGCGATGTTCTCCACCATTCCGCCGCTGCAGATGCAGGCGCTGGACAGCAGTGAGAGCGGTAAAAGCATGGTCTCCTCGTGCAATATCGCCGCCTTTAACCTCGGCAATGCCGCTGGCGCCTGGTTTGGTGGGCTGTTGCTCACCGCCGGCGTCTCCCTCTCGCATATTCCCCTGGCCGGTGCATGCCTGACCGCCAGCGGATTTGTTATCGCTAGTGTGACGTTGTCACCTTTAAAAGGAAGTCAAGCATGAAGTATCGGTATTTAGGTTCCACCGGGCTGTCGGTGTCGGAGCTCTGTTTTGGCGCCATGACGTTTGGTGAAAAAGGGGCCTTTCTCGGCGCGCCGGGACGCAACTGGTCGGAATTCGGCGTGGTGCCTGAGCATACGGCATACGATCTGGTGTACAAAGCGCTGGACGCCGGGATTAACTTTTTTGATACCGCGGACTGTTATAAAAACGGCCAGGGCGAAGAGCTGCTCGGTAACGCGCTGAAGGGGAAACGCCAGCAGGTGATTATCGGCACCAAAGGACGCTGGCAGACCGACCCCAATCCGAACGCGCTGGGGGCGTCGCGCTACCATATTATTAATGCCGTCGACGCCAGCCTGCAGCGGCTGAAAACGGATTATATCGATATATATCATCTCCACGGGTTCGATCCGCGCACCGCGCTGGAGGATACCCTGCGGACGCTGGATGCGTTGATTCGCGCCGGGAAAATTCGCTACATCGGGGTCTCCAACTACGCGGCCTGGCAGCTGGCGAAGGCGCTGGGGATCTCAGAGCGCCTCGGACTGGAAAAATTCTGCGTCTATCAGGGCTATTACAATATCGCCGCGCGAGAACTGGAGCATGAGATTATCCCGCTCAGCGTCGATCAGAACGTCGGCATCACCGTCTGGAGCCCGCTGGCCGGGGGCTTCCTCACCGGTAAATACCCTCGCAATCAGGCGTTTCCTGAGGGCAGTCGGCTGGCGAACGCCACCCCGTTTGAGTCGGCGCCGATCGCCAATCGCGAACAAGCCTGGCAGACTCTGGAAGTGATGCAGGAGATTGCCCGTCAGCGCAACGCCAGCGTGGCGCAGGTGGCGCTCAACTGGTTGCGTACCCGCCCGGGGATCACATCGCTGGTGATCGGCGCGACCAAACTCGCCCAGCTGGAGGATAACCTGGCGGCACTGAACTGGACGCTGAGCGACGAGGAGGCGGCGATCCTCAACAGCGTGAGCGAAAAAGAGAAGCCTTATCCCTACTGGCATATCTGCAATGTCGCCGGCGATCGCCGTCTGGCCGACGATATCTACCCCTAACTCACCCTGCACCCAGGCAACACGCGTATGCCCCCCTGGGGGCATACAGAGAGGCTCGATCGTGAAAAAAGTACTCATTGTTGGCGCCGGCCCGGTAGGGTTAATCATTGGCTGCTATCTGAATAAGTATGGAATTGATTTTGATATTATTGATAAAAATACACACAGCACCACCTGGTCCAAAGCGCTGAGCGTCAGTCCGGCGACGATTAAAGCCTTCCACGGCTTAGCCCTTGCCGGGGAGCTGACCGCCCAGGGCAAGCAGGTTCAGTCAATTTACGCCTGGTATAAAAACCGCAAGTTTCTGCATATTGATAACCGCCATCTCCCCACCTGCTATCCCTTCCATGTCAGTATCCCGCAGCCGCGGACGGAGAAGATCCTTGAAACGGCGCTGGCCGAGGCCGGTCAACTGGTGAAACGCGGACATCAGCTGGTCTCCTGGCGGCGGGAGGAAGGGCGCTATCACGTCTCTCTGCTCGACGATGCCCGCCGGGCCTGTTCCGCTACTTATGACTATATTATCGGCGCCGACGGCGCGGCCAGCACCGTCCGGGAGCTGGCCGGGATTGGCTTTAGCGGCCATGATTACCCGCTGCATTTTGTAATGGCGGACGTGCAGTTCGCCAGCGCGGCGACGCTCCCGGGAACCTCTTACTATATTGACGAGCTGGGCTTTCTGATCTTTCTGCCCATGCCGGACAATCAGGTCAGGATCGTGATTAAAAGAGCCGGTCGATTACCGTCGCCGCGTCCGGTGCCGGATCTGCAGGAGATCAACGTGGCGCTGGCGCGCTTCTGCCCCGAGGTTCCTCCGGCGCAGGCGCTGACCTGGTCCTCCAGCGCCAACTTCTATAACCGGATCGCCGATGACAATCTGCAGCACAATATCATGCTGGCAGGCGATGCTTTCCATCTGTTCAGTCCGATTGGCGGGCAGGGGATGAATACCGGTATTCAGGATGCGATTAACCTGGCCTGGAAGCTGGCCTTTTACCTGCATGGCGTCGCCAGCGACCGGCTGCTGGCATCCTATCGCACCGAGCGTTTCGCCGCGGTGAGCGGCGTGCTGCACGCCACCGATCACGATACCGGCCTGATTGCCGATAAACTGGCCGGC
>OGZI01003247.1_pt1 | contig 11762 bp, 5 predicted proteins | sample 1576711 | NCBI WGS metagenome assembly OGZI01 (sample SAMEA3541482, study PRJEB24748) | human gut metagenome | biome: human gut; feature: human-associated habitat; material: faeces | place: China | collected 2012
ATTTTATTTACCGCCAAAGCCGCTTAGGCTTGGCGAATTTTTAACGAACTATTGTTTGTTGAATATGCAATAAACAAAAGATAAATGTTGTATAATCAGTTTACTGTGAACTTAAAAACGTTATTCCATAGGAGAGATTTTAAAAAGTAAAAAACATTTTCAAAAGGCTTGTATGTTAATAATAAATCACTGTTTTTCAGGATAAAATTATTCTATATCTTTTCCAATTTGTGCAATATATTCTTATACTTAACACCGGTGTTAGGCTTTGTAAATTCTGCATAAGCAATTTTTTTCGCTGTAATTATATCATTTAATAAAAAACAAATTGCGATAATTCGTAGCGCAACTGCATTTGAAGATGACCAATTCATATACTCCTTTTTATCAAAATAATCATTTACCAATGCTACCATTTGTGTTTTAGTATTAAGCCAAGGGATTATTTCATTAAGCATGCATGGGACTATTCTTGTTCTAAATATTTCCTTCAAATCTGATATAGAATTTGGATAGAAAATGACTGCTTCATTTCCAGTTATTAACCCATAATCTACGTTAACAACTACATCAACTTTATCAAGTTTAGAAACAGCATTAACTAATGTGGATGCTGTTTCCTCAATGGCATCTGACTCCAACCAAATTCGAATACTTAAATGCCCAATACTTTGGTCATCTGAATAACGAATAGGTGTAAAATAAAATTTAACACTCTGTTTAAAATCGCCAATATTTCTCACAAAAGAGCAAGAACTCTTTTGGAATGCAAACTCATTCTCATTTAAAATTGGCTTTAACATTTCTGAAATAATGTCTTGTAATATTTTTTTTAATTCTTTTGCTGTCATAATCTATTTACAACTAACCTTATATGTTACTGTTTTTGTTATTTCATTTCCTCTAAATTTCCCTACTCCAATAGCGGGAGTATCAGGTGTGACCCCTGCATCAAATAATCGTTGTGATTTTGTTTTTATTGCAGAATTTGATTTCACTTCAACCCCCACAAGTACCCCTTCAGAATCTTTGAATACTAAATCATATCTTCTTCGTTGACCAGAATCATTTACAACTGTTAATTCTTCACCTATAAATGTCCATCCATCATTTGATAGTTTTTCTTTTACGGCTATCACAGCTTGTTCTCCAGCTCTTTCTGTGCTATTTGGAGTAGCAAATTTTCCATCTGATGTTCGCCATCCATTATTCCATATAGGAGGGCATAATCCCCAAATATCCAACCACGTATTGACATCCTGTACATATCCATACAGAGTCGGGTTGTTTCCCGCCAATCCAATAGGGTCTGAAGAAATGTACATCCCCATATCCGGAGAGTAGTACCTGAACCTATTGTAGTACAATCCCGTTTCTTCATCCTCGTACTGCCCCTGATAGCGGAACGGCACGAGCGTTCGGTCCCCATGGCATTCCGTCACCTCTCCGTACACATCCAGCAGCATCTCCCAGACAAGCTCTCCCTTGCTGTCGTATGCCTGCGTCGGCGTACCCAGGTAGTCATGCACTATCGTGTAGCGTTCCCCGTCCGTGACCTTCGCCACAGGCGTGAACGACGTTCCGTCATACACCCATGTCACAAGGCCCTCCGGCTTCTCCGTTCCGTCGTATTCCTCGCGTCCGGTCTCGTCCGTGACGAGCCTCGGCCTCCGGGCTTCGTCGGTGTCCCATTCGTGCAGCACCACGTTGCCGTCCCATCCGAAATGGTGCACGGTGTCGCCAGTCCTTTTTGACACCCGTCTGCCGAGGGCGTCATAGCCGAACGTTATCGTCCTGCCGTCGGGAGTCCTCACCCCGGCAAGCATACCGTTGGCCTGCCACTCGTAGCAGGTGTCGCCTTGCTGCCAGCAGGCGAACGGGTCGGTTTCACGGCTGTTGTCCTTGTTGTCGGCATCATCCGCAGAGAACAGCATACCGAGCCATCCCTTCTTTCCGGTATGCCCGTTGTTTTCCGGAACGGACACATCCCTGCGGCTCTTGTGTACGAGGTTGCCCTCGCAGTCATAGCGGTAATGGTACTCCCCGTCCCACAGCAAACGTCCGCCACGGTCATACTCGCGCCCCTTGCATCCGTCCTCACGGTACAGGTTGCCCACCTTGTCGGGGGTGCGGAAGACGCTCTCGTGCATGGAGTAGTCGCCCCTGACAAGGTTGCACATCGAGTCGTAGTCGAAGATGACCGGCTCCGGTGACAGGTTGCCGCGCATCGACATCAGCCTCGCGCCCACGTCCCAGCGGTAGCTTCTCCAACCCGTGTGGCGGTTGCCCGAACGCACGTGGCGCGAGCGGACAAGCCCCATGTCGTTGTAGTCCGTGGTGATCCTTATCCCTCCTGTTGCGAAACGCTCCACCTCACGCCCGGCATCGTCCCTGCCTATGGTGCTTTCCCATGGCCGGACGTCCCCTCCGGCGTCGCCGTATGCGGACGCTTCATCCGCTTCCGGTTTCCCGACGGTGGCCTTTATCCCGCCGACAAGTCCGAGCCTGTCGTATGACAGTTCCGTGTCGGCTCCCAGTGAGCTTACCACACGGATGCGCTCGCCGTATGCGTTGTATTCCGACTCCACCGACATGACCTCCATGAACCTGTCGCCTCCGGGAAGCCCCATCGTCTCCCTTGTCACACGCCCCATCGGGTCGCGTTCGAACACCATGCGCGCCTCACCGTTGTCGGCGGTGGCCATCAGCCCGTTCCTGTCGTAGCCGTATTCCTCTTTCGTGCCGTCGTGGTACTCGGCTGCGAGCACGCGTCCCATGGTGTCGTATGTGTAGGCGGTGCTGCGCCCCCCGGGACGATCTATGCGTGTCACACGTCCGCAACCGTCCCTGTGGTATATGCGTTCTATGCCGCCGTAGTCCTTTTCCGACGATATGTTGCCCGCAAGGTCGCGCCTGAAGACATACCCGGCACCGGCCTCGTTGACCACCTCGCGCAGGCGGTCCATCCCGTCGTAGCGGAAACTCACCCTGTTCCCGCCTTCCTCGCGCCATGTCATGCTCCCCACGGAGTTGTAGCCCATGCGGACATGGCGTCGCGCGTCACGAGCCTCCGTGATGCTGTCGTAGCTGTCATAGCCGAGATGTATGACGTTACCGTCACGGGCGTCTATGCGCCGCAGGCGGTCCAGGGCGTCATACACGTAGAACTCCGTGCGGTTGCCGGGAGAGCTTCGCTCGATGAGCCTGCCCCTGGCATCATGCTTCCAGCCGCCGAGCAGCCTTCCGTCCTCGTGCCATGACACGAGGTTCAGCGAGCCGTCGTAGGACAGTTCGGAGCGGCGGTCTCCCTTGCCGACGCCCACGGGCTGGCCGTGGCTGTCGTAGGTGAACTCCGTGACGCCGCCGTCACGGTCTATGAAGCGGCTGACGAGGTGCGGACGCTCCGTGTCGTACAGGCGGACGGCCTTGTTGCCCTCACGGTCCACGTGGATGCTCAGCCGTCCCTTGTCGTCGTATATGTACATCTCGCCGCTGCCGTCGGGGTACGTGACACCGGTGAGGTTGCCGTCATTGTCGTAACTGTAGCCCGTGACGCCGCCCTCGGGGTCGATGGTGCGGTAAGGCTCCATGAAGTCCGTGTAGCTGTGGCGCGTCTCGTTGCCGAGCGGGTCAACCTCGGAGGTCACAAGCTGGTCGGGAGTATATCGGTAGGTGGTCGTGCCGCCCGTGGAGTCGGTCACGAGGTTGTAGCCTTCGGACGGGTGGTACTCGATGCGCCCCTCCATCATGCCGTCCGTGCCGTAGGTATGGACGCACCGTCCCTTGCTGTCGTATTCCCAGCGGTAGGTGTCGCCGTTGCGGTCGGTCTTCTCCGTCATCAGGTGGCCGCTATACGACATCTCCGTGGTCTTGTCCATGGCATCGGTGATGCCCGTCATGTTGCCGGATTCGTCGTAGGTGTACGACACCAGACGCTCTTCTCCCTTGTCGGTGACGAACGACAGGCTCGTGACGCGTCCCTTCGTGTCGGTGGCGGCGTGTACCGTGCGTCCGGCGGGGTCGCTCAATCCGGAGAACCTGCCGTTGCTGAAACGGAGCTGTATGTGAAGCCCGTCGGGGTTTTCTATGCGCGTCATGCGCCACGCGCCGCCGTCCCGCATGTCGAAGCGGTATGTGAGCAGGCTGTCATGGCTGTATGCCTCGTAGCCTTTTTCGGTGCGGCGCAGCGTCGTGCGTTCCGTGCGCATGTAGAACTCGCCGCCCGGTGCTATCGGCGGGAAAGCGACGGCACGGCCGTCCTCCATGCGGAGCATCGTCACGCCCTCGTCCTCGAAACTTTCCACCGTGCGGTCATAGCAGCAGTGTACGCCATGGCCCAGCCAGCCCTCGTACTCCGAATCGGAGTACCATGCCCGGCTCCATTCCAGCGGAAGCGGTGACGGGAAGCCGAAGTCCGTGCCCTCGTAAACCACAACTCCGTTAACGAGGTTCACAGGCTCGAAGCCGTTCCTGCACAAGTATGCGCTCAGCTTCTTCGTCGAGGGGAAACGCTTCTGTATGTCGGTATTCTTGAGAACTTTGTGGTTGAATGTCTTTAGTGCCTTGCCGAGTCCCTTGCCTCCGAGCTTCATCAGGGAGCTGAACCCTATGCTCGCCGCGAGTCCCGTCAGCATTCCGCCCCAGTCGGGGACATAGGGGCCGCCCACCATGACGGGCTTGCCCGTGGGGACAGGGAGGGAAAAGGAGGTCGGGGCGAAAAGGCTCGGTATGAGCCGTGTCTTTCCGGCCTTGTTCTTGCCTATGCCTGCCGACAGCGGTATGCCCACGTCGTTGCACGTCATCACCATGTGACCCTTCGGACTCATGCGGCTGCCGTCGCAGAACACGGTCTGCGAGGCGAAGAAGTTCATGCTCTCGTGCCCGATCATCGAAGCCATGGCGAAAGGTCCGGCAAGCGGGATGTGCATCAGGGGGATAATCATGCCGCCCGTGTCCGAGACGCCGCGCTTCAGCCCGTTCACGCTCACGTTCGTACCGAGGAACGGGATGTAGTCAGCCACATCCATAACCATCCCTATGTAGGGGTGGATCGGATTGAAAGGTGGAGCCGTCGTAACATGGACATCGACGCCTACTACCATCGTGATATGACTGTCCGCAAGCAACATACTACAATACTGTTGTGTCGCTAATTTTATTGATGCAATTCAATTTAGTTAAAACATCATATTTTTTAGGAAAATGATTTTTGAAATATGTAATTCCATTATAATTTAGCTTATTTTCTTCAAAAGCCCATCCTAATAAATATTCTATTATAGATTTATCTTCAACATTATCTAATAATGGGCATATTTGAAATATTGACAATTCTTTCATATCTAATGAAAGTATTGTCATTCCATATTTTAAAATTGGAACTTCAACCCAACTTAAATCGTATGGTAATCTACGGAAAACGTCGGCATTTCTTGCAAGAGAAATTAAAATATCGTTACTAATTAAATTGTTGCGAATTATCCGTTTTGTAAATTCTATTTGATCTTCTTTAGCGTCAACGTGTTTTAAGCACATTAAGATGTCTTCAGGAGTCTTTATCAGATTACAGGCCAGAAGATTTATTGCCATCTCTAATAAGATATCACATTCTTGGTTCTCTTGTCTTTTTACAAATAGATAATTTATAAATTGTGAGAAAATTGTTTCATATGAATATAGTGAACACAGGATTTGATTATTATCCTTAGTCATTTGAAGAATAACATTAAATGAATCCTCATTCCATGTCATTATTGTTTTATAAAATATTTCATTCATAATTAATATTTTTTATCTACAACCTCTATTTCCGGGCTTGAAAGGTTTACCAGCAACTATTTTTCTCACTTTTCTAAGATAATTGGCTATTCGTTTTTCAGCCTTTCGTAATTGATTTCTTGATTTTTTCGCCAAATTTTGAGATGCTTTAGTACTTCTACCAGAAATTAACGTCCCATCTGCTTTTATTTTACCTATGCTTTTCCCATTTTCCTCAATATGAAAATGTATTGGTTCTGCATGTTCTGAAAAATCATTGTAATAATGTACTATTTGGGTGTTTCCCTCTACAGCAATAACTTTAGAGGGTAGAGTTGGAAGACTATTTAATCCAAACCAATCGAGCCAGGCATTGACATCTTCAACATATCCATAGAGTGTAGGATTGTTTCCTGCAAGTCCGATGGGATCGGAAGATATGTACATGCCCATTTCGGGGGAGTAGTACCGGAAGCGGTTGTAGTACAGCCCGGTCTCCCTGTCCTCATACTGCCCCTGATAGCGGAACGGCACAAGCGAGCGGTCGCCACGGCATTCCATCACCTCGCCGTAAACATCCAGCAGCATCTCCCAGACAAGCTCTCCCTTGCTGTTGTATGCCTGCGTCGGCGTACCCAGGTAGTCATGCACTATCGTGTAGCGTTCCCCGTCCGTGACCTTCGCCACAGGCGTGAACGACGTTCCGTCATACACCCATGTCACAAGGCCCTCCGGCTTCTCCGTTCCGTCGTATTCCTCGCGTCCGGTCTCGTCCGTGACGAGCCTCGGCCTCCGGGCTTCGTCGGTGTCCCATTCGTGCAGCACCACGTTGCCGTCCCATCCGAAATGGTGCACGGTGTCGCCAGTCCTTTTTGACACCCGTCTGCCGAGGGCGTCATAGCCGAACGTTATCGTCCTGCCGTCGGGAGTCCTCACCCCGGCAAGCATACCGTTGGCCTGCCACTCGTAGCAGGTGTCGCCTTGCTGCCAGCAGGCGAACGGGTCGGTTTCACGGCTGTTGTCCTTGTTGTCGGCATCATCCGCAGAGAACAGCATACCGAGCCATCCCTTCTTTCCGGTATGCCCGTTGTTTTCCGGAACGGACACATCCCTGCGGCTCTTGTGTACGAGGTTGCCCTCGCAGTCATAGCGGTAATGGTACTCCCCGTCCCACAGCAAACGTCCGCCACGGTCATACTCGCGCCCCTTGCATCCGTCCTCACGGTACAGGTTGCCCACCTTGTCGGGGGTGCGGAAGACGCTCTCGTGCATGGAGTAGTCGCCCCTGACAAGGTTGCACATCGAGTCGTAGTCGAAGATGACCGGCTCCGGTGACAGGTTGCCGCGCATCGACATCAGCCTCGCGCCCACGTCCCAGCGGTAGCTTCTCCAACCCGTGTGGCGGTTGCCCGAACGCACGTGGCGCGAGCGGACAAGCCCCATGTCGTTGTAGTCCGTGGTGATCCTTATCCCTCCTGTTGCGAAACGCTCCACCTCACGCCCGGCATCGTCCCTGCCTATGGTGCTTTCCCATGGCCGGACGTCCCCTCCGGCGTCGCCGTATGCGGACGCTTCATCCGCTTCCGGTTTCCCGACGGTGGCCTTTATCCCGCCGACAAGTCCGAGCCTGTCGTATGACAGTTCCGTGTCGGCTCCCAGTGAGCTTACCACACGGATGCGCTCGCCGTATGCGTTGTATTCCGACTCCACCGACATGACCTCCATGAACCTGTCGCCTCCGGGAAGCCCCATCGTCTCCCTTGTCACACGCCCCATCGGGTCGCGTTCGAACACCATGCGCGCCTCACCGTTGTCGGCGGTGGCCATCAGCCCGTTCCTGTCGTAGCCGTATTCCTCTTTCGTGCCGTCGTGGTACTCGGCTGCGAGCACGCGTCCCATGGTGTCGTATGTGTAGGCGGTGCTGCGCCCCCCGGGACGATCTATGCGTGTCACACGTCCGCAACCGTCCCTGTGGTATATGCGTTCTATGCCGCCGTAGTCCTTTTCCGACGATATGTTGCCCGCAAGGTCGCGCCTGAAGACATACCCGGCACCGGCCTCGTTGACCACCTCGCGCAGGCGGTCCATCCCGTCGTAGCGGAAACTCACCCTGTTCCCGCCTTCCTCGCGCCATGTCATGCTCCCCACGGAGTTGTAGCCCATGCGGACATGGCGTCGCGCGTCACGAGCCTCCGTGATGCTGTCGTAGCTGTCATAGCCGAGATGTATGACGTTACCGTCACGGGCGTCTATGCGCCGCAGGCGGTCCAGGGCGTCATACACGTAGAACTCCGTGCGGTTGCCGGGAGAGCTTCGCTCGATGAGCCTGCCCCTGGCATCATGCTTCCAGCCGCCGAGCAGCCTTCCGTCCTCGTGCCATGACACGAGGTTCAGCGAGCCGTCGTAGGACAGTTCGGAGCGGCGGTCTCCCTTGCCGACGCCCACGGGCTGGCCGTGGCTGTCGTAGGTGAACTCCGTGACGCCGCCGTCACGGTCTATGAAGCGGCTGACGAGGTGCGGACGCTCCGTGTCGTACAGGCGGACGGCCTTGTTGCCCTCACGGTCCACGTGGATGCTCAGCCGTCCCTTGTCGTCGTATATGTACATCTCGCCGCTGCCGTCGGGGTACGTGACACCGGTGAGGTTGCCGTCATTGTCGTAACTGTAGCCCGTGACGCCGCCCTCGGGGTCGATGGTGCGGTAAGGCTCCATGAAGTCCGTGTAGCTGTGGCGCGTCTCGTTGCCGAGCGGGTCAACCTCGGAGGTCACAAGCTGGTCGGGAGTATATCGGTAGGTGGTCGTGCCGCCCGTGGAGTCGGTCACGAGGTTGTAGCCTTCGGACGGGTGGTACTCGATGCGCCCCTCCATCATGCCGTCCGTGCCGTAGGTATGGACGCACCGTCCCTTGCTGTCGTATTCCCAGCGGTAGGTGTCGCCGTTGCGGTCGGTCTTCTCCGTCATCAGGTGGCCGCTATACGACATCTCCGTGGTCTTGTCCATGGCATCGGTGATGCCCGTCATGTTGCCGGATTCGTCGTAGGTGTACGACACCAGACGCTCTTCTCCCTTGTCGGTGACGAACGACAGGCTCGTGACGCGTCCCTTCGTGTCGGTGGCGGCGTGTACCGTGCGTCCGGCGGGGTCGCTCAATCCGGAGAACCTGCCGTTGCTGAAACGGAGCTGTATGTGAAGCCCGTCGGGGTTTTCTATGCGCGTCATGCGCCACGCGCCGCCGTCCCGCATGTCGAAGCGGTATGTGAGCAGGCTGTCATGGCTGTATGCCTCGTAGCCTTTTTCGGTGCGGCGCAGCGTCGTGCGTTCCGTGCGCATGTAGAACTCGCCGCCCGGTGCTATCGGCGGGAAAGCGACGGCACGGCCGTCCTCCATGCGGAGCATCGTCACGCCCTCGTCCTCGAAACTTTCCACCGTGCGGTCATAGCAGCAGTGTACGCCATGGCCCAGCCAGCCCTCGTACTCCGAATCGGAGTACCATGCCCGGCTCCATTCCAGCGGAAGCGGTGACGGGAAGCCGAAGTCCGTGCCCTCGTAAACCACAACTCCGTTAACGAGGTTCACAGGCTCGAAGCCGTTCCTGCACAAGTATGCGCTCAGCTTCTTCGTCGAGGGGAAACGCTTCTGTATGTCGGTATTCTTGAGAACTTTGTGGTTGAATGTCTTTAGTGCCTTGCCGAGTCCCTTGCCTCCGAGCTTCATCAGGGAGCTGAACCCTATGCTCGCCGCGAGTCCCGTCAGCATTCCGCCCCAGTCGGGGACATAGGGGCCGCCCACCATGACGGGCTTGCCCGTGGGGACAGGGAGGGAAAAGGAGGTCGGGGCGAAAAGGCTCGGTATGAGCCGTGTCTTTCCGGCCTTGTTCTTGCCTATGCCTGCCGACAGCGGTATGCCCACGTCGTTGCACGTCATCACCATGTGACCCTTCGGACTCATGCGGCTGCCGTCGCAGAACACGGTCTGCGAGGCGAAGAAGTTCATGCTCTCGTGCCCGATCATCGAAGCCATGGCGAAAGGTCCGGCAAGCGGGATGTGCATCAGGGGGATAATCATGCCGCCCGTGTCCGAGACGCCGCGCTTCAGCCCGTTCACGCTCACGTTCGTGCCGAGGAACGGGATGTAGTCGGCGGGGTCCATCACCATACCTATGTAAGGGTGGATGGGATTGAAGGGGGGAGCTGTCGTCACATGGACGTCAACCCCGACTACCATAGTGATATGACTGTCCGCGAGTAACATGATTCTGTTATTTTGGGTTTCTCAGTGAGTATTCCGCATCGAGTTTGGCTGCCAGTTCCTTTGTGGAAAGCTGCCAGTCCTCGCCATATAAGTTAGACATACGTTTTGAGATTTCGTCTCTTTTTGACGAATCAAGGCTGTATGTTTTGTCAAGATAGGTAGAGGCAATAAATGAGAGATTGATAATCTTTAAGTCTTCGTCAGAAAATGAGTATCCATACTCAAAAGCCTCATTTAAGATCGGTTCGTATGTAAGCCTGTCTTTTTTCAATGCCATAAGTAGTGCATAGTTGTATTCATTTACAACCTCGGTTTTCATATTGACCTCCTTGGCTATTCTGACGGCTGTCATAAATTGTTTGATGGCTTCTGTTATATCTTTATTGTAACTGTGTACAGTTCCTTTGTAATTATAGAGTTGTAACAGGATTTGTGCGCAATCCTGCTCATCATGGTATTTGGGAAGGACCAAAGCTATCCCTTTGTCAAACAAATCATGGCAGAATCCGGCTTCGCGATGAAACTTTACCATGAATCCCCCAAACATAAGGTAGGACGAAGCCATAAATGCCGTTCCGCCAATTTCACGGCTTAGCCTTATCAGTTCATGTCCCAGCTTCTTTGCTTCATCCTTGTTTCCTTTCGATGCCGCTTCTCCAAGTTCAAACAGGCATTTCCGATATTTTACGTTCGGATCTTGTGGATTACCTTGGGTCGCAATTTCTTTGTATGCACCGGTCATATTCTGATTGGGGATGTCTATTAAGCATATCTTGCCTTTCATTTCAGACAGCAGGATATCATAGACTTCTCTCTTTTTATAGTCAATTAGAATAAGCGCAACCCCTGCGGGCAGTCGTTCGGCAATATCCTTTATTACTTCATTCAGAGCTTCCACATCGCCAATGCGGGATATGAAGAGGGTTATGCCGAGTAGATTGTCGTTTCCGACAAATGTCTTGAAACTTGTAACAAGACGAATATACAAGTCTCGTAGTTTATCTGCACTTAGAGAACTGACAGACGTCAATTCTGACTTGAATGAAGAAAAATCTGCCCAATCCCAATCGGGATTTTTCTCTACATCCATGGAAAACGAATCTATCCATGTTTTTATCAAGAACTTATAAAAGTCTGTTTTATCATCATAGTCGACCTTGAAACCGACGATTATATCCGATGTGCAGCCATGTTCGGAGGCTTCAAGCCGTATGAATCCTTCTACAATTTGATAATCGGTTGGTTCGCAAACGAGACAATAAATCTTTGCATCGGGAAATTTCTCCCGATTTTCAATCCATAAGTCCTGTACGTTGCTGATTCTTATGGCTATCGGATTATGTTCGTTGTTTATCATGGATTAAAATTAAGTAAACCGCCTTTTATATTTGTCATCGCAGAACCATCCACATCAACGGTTGCTCCCGTTGCTTTCAGTGTTGCAGATGCTTTTATATCTATCGTAGCTGCCTCTTCCTTAATGGACGTATCACTTTTTATTTTTGCCTCGGACTTACCTTCAAAAGTGGATGTCTTACCAAGTACCTCAACCTCTGAATCGGCTTCAATTCTTATCTTTTCGTCAGCAAGTATCTCCAATTCTTTGGAATGGATGGTTATTTTGTCCTTTGCATCAATGGTGATGGTATTGTCACCGTTCAAGATGATTGTGCTTCCGGTCGGATCTGCAATGGTGACACTTCCTTTTTCATCATCAAGCGTTATGGTACAACCGCTGCGGGTAGTCAGGCTTT
>OGZI01003260.1_pt1 | contig 11708 bp, 9 predicted proteins | sample 1576711 | NCBI WGS metagenome assembly OGZI01 (sample SAMEA3541482, study PRJEB24748) | human gut metagenome | biome: human gut; feature: human-associated habitat; material: faeces | place: China | collected 2012
GATAATCCGTACGATAAGCTCCTTCAAGGTCTTTGATACGGTGCGGATTTTAACCCAGGGCGGCCCTAACAACGCCACTACAACCCTGGTATACAGCATATATACAGAGGCTCTTTTAAATCTGCGGATTGGATACAGCGCCGCAATCGGGGTAATTCTTCTAATTATAATAAGCATACTGACAATTATTTACTTCTGGGGCTTTTCCAGAAAGGTACATTACCAATAGATTACAGGGAGGGATATTATGCGGCTCAAAAAAAGACTGATTAAAACCGGCGGCGTAATCATGAAACTGTTTCTTTTATTTATCTTCGGGTGGCCTTTTTTCTGGATGATTTCCACCTCCTTACAGACGATAGATGAAGTAAACCGGGTTACGCCCACATTCTTTCCGGCAGTCCTTCAATTTCATAATTATCTGGACGCCTGGCATTCCGGCCCGGCCGGAGGCATGTGGGTTTATCTGAAAAATTCCATCATCGTGGTGCTCAGCGTCATTTTGCTGCAGATGCTGGTGGTGGTTCCAGCCGCCTATGCCTTTGCGAAATATGAATTTAAGGGGAAAAAAATCATGTTCGGCAGCATCCTGATCGCACTGATGATGCCCACACAGATCACATTTTTACCCGTATATCTGATGATGTCCAAATGGGGGCTGATAAACTCCCTGCTTCCTCAGATATTACCATTTATAACAAATGCATTCGCTATCTTCTTACTGAGACAGTATTTTATGCAGGTAGAGAATGAATTGATAGAAGCGGCAAAGCTGGACGGCGCATCGGAATGGAGGGTGATATTGCAGATAATGATGCCCATGTCCAAGCCGGCACTCGCTTCCATTATACTTTTCAGCTTCGTCGGACAGTGGAATGAATATTTCTGGCCGCTCGTCATGACCAATGCGGATATGTACCGGACGCTTCCGGTGGCTATCGCACAGCTGAAGGAAATGGAAGGTATGGCCAACTGGCAGATCGTCATGGCAGGAAACGCCATCCTGGTTCTGCCTGTACTGCTGGTATATCTGTTCGCTTCCAAACAAATTATGAAATCCTTTGCCTATTCAGGGATTAAGTAAACCAAACAATACGAAAGGGGATATGGTTATGAAAAAGAAAGTTTTAAGTATTTTAATGGGGGTTTCCATTCTGGCTGCCGCTCTCGCAGGCTGCGGCAAGGCTCCCGCTTCCACGGAAAATTCCGCGCCCGCTCCGGCGGCAACGGATTCCGCCCAGGCAGCCGAAACACCGGAAGCGGCTGAAAGCGCCGCCGGTACACAGGCTTCGGGAGAAAAGAAAACCGTACAATTCTGGCACTGCATGTCCGGTACAAACGGGGATTTAATCAACCAGATGGTTTCGGATTTCAACAGCTCCCAGAATGAAGTGGAAGTAGTCGCCACCTTCCAGGGAAGCTACGCGGAAGCAGCCGCCAAAGCGGAACAGGCTATTTTTGCGGGCAATGCCCCCGACATCCTTCAGGTAGCCCAGGACAATGTGGGCAGGCTTGCCGTAAACGGCGCGTTTGCCGATCTGCTTCCCCACATGCAGAAGGACGGAATGGATGATAAAGATTTTGTTGACGCCTTTGTAAATGACGCTTATTATGAAGGAAAGCTTGTTGTTATTCCTTTCGGCCGTTCCGCCCAGATCCTTCACATCAATAAAACAGTCCTGGATGAGATGGGCTGTGAAATCCCCACCACCTGGGATGAACTGAAGGAGGTTGCCAACAAATGCACCATCGTGGAAAATGGCGAAACCAAACGCTACGGACTGTCTGTTCCTTTTGACCAGTGGGAGTTCTTCGCCCTGATCCAGCAGGCAGGCGGCAAGTTCTTCAACGAAGATCAGACCGGGCTGGGATGCCTGGAGGACGGAACCGCGAAAGAAGCTTTCAGCTTCATGAAGGATTTACAGGATTCCGGCGCCCTGTATTACAACGATCCCGCCAACGATCAGGATAACCAGATGTTTACCTCCGGCATGGCAGCCATGACCATCAATTCTTCAGGTGCCATCACATCCAGACGGGAAACCATCGGTGATTCCTTTGAATATGTGGTAGCTCCCCTGGTAAAAGGCAAAATCGAATCCATGCCTACCGGCGGAAACGGCTTCGGCATCCTGGCTGCCAGCAAAGAACAGGATGCAGCCTGGAAATTCATGAAATGGTTTATTGAAGACGAAAAGGGCGGCCTTGCCTTTGTTATCGGCTCCGGTTATCTTCCTTTCACCAAAACAATGGCACAGTCCGACGCCATTCAGAATCTCTGGAAAGAAAGTGACAACTACAAAATCGCTTATGATGCCCTTCAGTATGGTGATGACAGCTATCGTATCGCCAACCTGACACCCGTCATTGCAGAATTCAGAACATGTATCCAGGCTATCATGCTGGATAATCAGGATATTGATCAGTCACTGAAAACCTTCAGCGATTCCGTAGATATTATCCTTAACGACTGACAGTACTTGTTTTCAAAAAAAGGAGAATGCCTCAATGAATGATTTACCTAAAACCATGAAAGCGCTGGTAGCCTATGGCAACGGTGACTATCGGCTGGAAACCGCCTATCCTGTTCCCGAATGCGGGGAGGACGACATCATAATCAAAACAGAAGGCTGCGGCATCTGTGCAGGAGATTTAAAATGCCAGCACGGAGCGGCCATGTTCTGGGGAGATGAAAAAGAAGCTCCCTGGGTAAAGCCTCCCTTTATACCGGGTCATGAATTTGTAGGGCGCATCGTTAAAATGGGTTCTCAGGTGAAAGGCTTCTCCCTGGGAGACCGGATTACGGCAGACCAGATCGTCCCCTGCGGAGAATGCCGGTTCTGCAAAAGCGGCAGATACTGGATGTGCCAGCCTCATTCCATTTTCGGATTCCAGAATACCAACAACGGCGGAATGGCGGAATATGTGAGATATCCTAAAACCTCTGTGATATCCAGGGTTCCTGAGGATATGCCTCTTGATCAGGCTCTGCTGATTGAACCCTATGGCTGTTCCAAACACGCCGTAGACCGGGCGCAGATAGGAAATGAAGATGTGGTGGTCATTTCCGGAGCGGGTACGCTGGGACTGGGCATGATCACTTATGCCCGGATGAAAAATCCATCTAAATTAATCTCCCTGGACATGGCCGACAACCGGCTGGAAAAGGCAAAGGAATTCGGGGCCGACATAACCATCAATCCCGGCAGGGAGGATGTGGTACAGAGAATACTGGATATGACCGACGGCTACGGCTGCGACATTTATATAGAAGCAACCGGACATCCTTCCAGTGTGGTGCAGGGTCTGAAAATGATCCGCAAGCTGGGAAGATTCGTGGAATTCAGCGTTTTCGGGGAACCGACTACCGTAGACTGGTCCATTATTGGAGATCGAAAGGAATTGGATCTCCTGGGTTCCCATCTCAGCCCATACTGTTATCCCTTTGTCATTGAAAACATCAGCAATGGGAACCTGAAAACAGAGGGTGTGGTGTCCAAAACCTTTTCCCTGGAAGAATGGGAAACCGCGTTTGATTATGCCACAGGAAAATATGGGGACTTTAAGGTAGCCATCACCTTCGCATAACTTTTTGAGAAGGACAGATAAAAGCATAGAATGATAAAATCACCGTACACCCGGATTATTGGTGTGCGGTGATTTTTATATTTTTTACCCTAATAAGTAAATAGTGTCTGTTTCGCTGCAAGAGCTGAATGCAGCACCACCTGTAAAAAGACTGCTGTGTCAGACGTGTTCCATTTATTTTTTTGTGGAGCAAAACGTTCTCTTATGTTAAAGTAATATTTAAAGTTTAAAACACTAATCATTCAAAGGCAGAATTAAAAGCCGGCAGTATTAACTGCCCGGCATGAGGGGAATTTTATGAGAGGAATCGGAACGATTATCAATGTCGCCGCCGTCATTCTGGGGGGAGGCGCAGGCATGCTTCTGAAAGGCGGCCTTAAAGAACGGTATCAGCAAATACTCATGCAGGCTTTAGGTGTCTGCACCATCTTCATCGGTATATCCGGCGCGCTGAAGGGAATGTACCGCATAGAAAGCGGCGTTCTGGAAACATCAGGCACCATGCTGCTGATCGCTTCCCTGGTACTCGGTTCCCTTCTGGGGGAATGGATACAAATAGAAAAATGGATGGACCATTTCGGAGAGTGGCTCCGGGAAAAAGCGGGCGGAAAAAATGACAGCCAGTTTGTGGAAGGCTTTGTATCCGCATCCCTGGTCATCTGCGTCGGAGCAATGGCCATCGTGGGCGCCCTGGAAGACGGTATGCGGGGAGACTATTCCATGCTTGCCGCAAAAGCTGTCCTGGATGGTATTATCGTCCTCGTATTCGCCTCCTCCTATGGAAAAGGAGCCGTCTTTTCCGCTCTCCCCGTAGGATTATGGCAGGGCAGCATCACCCTCTTTGCCCGTTTCCTGGAACCTGTCCTTACCGCCCAGATCATATCCGACCTTTCCTTTGTGGGAAATGTCCTTATCTTCTGCGTAGGAATCAATCTTGCCTTCGGAAAAAAATTCCGGGTGGGAAATATGCTGCCCGCATTACTTTTTACAGGAATCCTGGATGCTGTAACAGCTCTGTTTTAGGTAATTACTGGTTTAACTTAAATCTAAAAGGAGTTTAATAATGAAAGGATATTTAAGTAAATTACATAATATTTATAAAGCTTATTCCCAGAAATCTTCAAAAAATATCATCCTGTACAATATGATTTTTCCGCTTTGGCTGCTGTGGCTCATTCCTTCTACCTGGATTGTAATACTCCCTGCCAACTTTCTGATTGATCTTGCCGTACTTCTTATCACCATGCACTACCTGAAGATCTCCGGGCGAAAAGAAATCATCAAACGTTCTGTCTGGAAAATATGGGTTTTCGGGTTTATTTCCGATTTTATCGGAACCTTTTTCATGTTCCTGGTGAATATCATCGATTCCTTTCTGGACTACCGATCTCCGCTGACAGAATGGTGGTACAATAATCTGACCAATGCCGTTACCTATAATCCGCTCTCCACCCCCGCGGCATTCCTCTGGACGATCCTCTGTATCCTCATCAGCGGCAGCTGTATTTTTCTCTTCAATTATCATTTCTGTCTGAGAAAAGCAGTTCCGGATCAGATCCTCCGTAAAAAGCTGGCGCTTTCTCTCGCCATATTTACGGCCCCTTACCTGTTTTTGGTTCCAACCTCCTGGTTCTTTATGTAAACTTTACAGGAAATATCGTATTTTCTGAAGAGACAGATTTCCTCCTTAATCATATAAAAACATACAATACATCGAAAATAATAAAACGCAATTAAGCGGAACGAACTGTTCCTGAAAAAAGATATACTGGACAAACGAAATTCCCCATGCTATAGTAATGGAGAATCGGCTCTGCTGATTCCAATTTTAACAAGAAAAGGGTGAAAAGATGCGGAAATAATCTGAATTTGGAACTTTAACGGCCAAAGCCTGGCTTTGACTGTTCAATAAACTTTTATAAGCCTTTGGGTATTTCCTGATTCGGGATAATACCTGCTGTATGTTTATTGCCAAAATTCGGATTGTGAGCATTTATCATTGATTATATGTGCGCTGCAGAAAGCTTTTGCTTTCCGGCGTGTTTTTATGGTATTTATGCGTTAATCCACTTCCGGTAATAAACGGAAAGTGGATTTTTTATATTCCATTTTCCGCTGCAGGCAAAGGCTCCGTTTGAGTAAGGAGATGATGCATTATGCTGCAAATAAAAAATCTTTCCATAACACACAAAAAGGATCTCAGACCGCTTCTGGATCATTTTACTTTTTCCCTCAATTCAGGTGATAAGGCCGTCATTATCAGTGAGGAGGGCAACGGAAAATCCACACTGCTGAAGCTGATTTATGATTCCCGGCTGGTTGACAGCTACGTGGAATACACGGGAGATATCCTTACCCAGGGTACTCTCATGGGATATCTTCCTCAGGAATTCCCTCCGGAATACAAAGAGCAGACCATATATACCTATTGCACGTCCATTCCTGCTTTTTCAGACAGGAACCCGGGAGAACTGGCCGCTATCGCCGCCCGGCTTCGGCTTCCCAAGGATATTTTTTACTCCGACCAGCTGTGCGGCACACTTTCGGGAGGCGAAAAAGTAAAGCTGCAGATCGCCGGCCTGCAGATGTGCCAGCCGGATATTTATCTGCTGGATGAACCCTCCAACGACATTGATATCGAAACCCTGGAATGGCTGGAGCAGTTTATCAATACCTGCGGCAAGCCTGTCCTCTATGTTTCCCATGATGAAACCCTCATTGAGCATACCGCCAATGTGATTATCCATCTGGAACAGATTATGCGGAAAACGCAGCCGAGACATACGATCGTGAGGATGCCCTACCGGGAATATATCTCGAATCGGGAGGCCTCCTTTCTCCGCCAGGAGCAGCAGGCCCAAAACGAACGCAGGGAATACCGGAAAAAAATGGAACGTTTCCGGCAGATCGAACAGAAGGTAGAGTCACAGCAGAATAATATTTCACGCCAGGATCCCTTTACAGCCAAGCTGCTTAAGAAAAAAATGAAGGCGGTAAAAGCACAGGAACACCGGTTTGAACGGGAAAAAGAAGATATGACGGAAATGCCTGATACAGAAAAAGCGATTTTTGTAAAAATAACTCCGGAAACCCGGATTCCAAACGGCAAAATAGTTCTCGACTGCCAGAAGGAACGGCTTATGATTGAAGGACGCCTTCTGGCCTCCCCTATTTTCCTTCGTATAACCGGACCGGAAAAAATAGGCATTGTAGGACGCAATGGTGCCGGAAAAACAACATTGCTGAAACAAATCGCAGAGGAGCTTCTTGCCCGCCCTGATTTAAAGGCGGCCTATATGCCCCAGGACTATGAAGAACTGTTGAATCTGGAGCAGAACCCTGTCGACTTTCTTTCCTCCCGGGGCGATAAGGAGGAAAGAACCACTATCCGGACCTACCTGGGAAGCATGCGCTATACCGCAGATGAAATGTCACATGCCATCCGGGAGCTTTCCGGCGGCCAGAAGGCCAAGCTCCTTTTTCTCAAAATGAGCCTGGACGGCTGCAACGTCCTCATTCTGGACGAACCAACACGGAACTTTTCCCCGCTTTCCGGCCCTGTCATCCGACAGGTACTAAAAGAATACCCGGGTGCGATAATCAGCATTTCCCATGACAGAAAGTACCTGGAAGAGGTGGTTGATACTACCTATGAATTGACGGAGCAGGGACTGGTTAAACGTAACTGACAACGGAACGGACATATTTGCAAAATATGTGTCGAAATTCCGCAGATAAGGGAATCATATCGGACTATGATTCCCTTATTTGTAAAAAGATCGGGTATTTTACTTCCAGTATCCCTGCACCGTTACAGGCCCCAGCAGACCGCTTCCTTCAATCGGCATGGTGGCCGAAAAGGAATCTCTGTATTTATGAACGAGGGTATTTGCAACATATACGGTCAGACTGTTCGTGCCTTTCCGTAAATTTTGTAGGGCACAGCAATAGGGCGGCGCAATCCTGACCGAAGCCTTCTCATCATTCAGCCAGACTTCCAGTGTTTCATATACTGTTCCAAAATCAATCTCCAGCAGCTCACCATCTGTATCAGGATTCCATTCAAGATCTGTTTCATAACGCAGCGTACCGGAAAAATCTTCTGTTTCTTCGGCGGCTGTAATATTATAGAGTTTTCCGGCCTTTTTACTGCTGCCAAAATCTTTTTCATCATATCTCCGGAAGGAAATCCGCCAGTCTTTCTCCAACACAAGACTCCTCCCAATCTTGTAAACCCGTGGCTGCGGCAAATCCGTATCCGTTCCCAGATAAAGCATAGCGGCCTGACCCGGCGCCAGCTTCAGCTCCACTTCCCCTTTTTCATTTCTCACTGCAGGTTCCAGAACATTATCAAAGGCATTATACCAACAGGCCTGACATTCTCCGCTCCCTCGTACAGAAACCCAGCTATGTACCTGCATCACGGGATCTTCATTGAAGAACATATAAAATTCGCCGCCGTCCTGCTTGTAATGATAATATCTGAGTCCGGGAACCTTCCTGTCACAACGTATATCTCGATCCACAAAGCGCTCCAGATTTTCCAGCAGTTTTTCCCCGTCTCCTTCAATACATATCAGATTTTCCGTATTATCTCCGTATCCATAATTGAGGTTCCCATCCTCTTCTTCCGGCTGTTCTGCAGCAGTATCCATCCCCTGCACATCTTTGTGCATCTCTTTCCAGCCGCTGAAGCTTTCCGCCTGGCGCCACCCGCTCTTCATCACGCCGGGCCGTCGTCCCGCAAACAGTACCGGAAGCCCGTTTCTCACCGCATATACAATCCACTGTTCCAGCTCTTCCGGTATCCATTCACAATCAGGAACAATAAGAACGCTGAATTCCTCATTCCCTGCCCTCATTTTCCCATCCGCAGCCTCACAGGTTTCCAGAATACCGATTGGCACCACCTCGTAGTCGATCTGGTTTTCTGCCAAAAGCATGCCGATCTCCTCAAAAGGCTGGCAGGAACCCATCCATTCCGTTTCCGCCGTATAAAGAAGGGCGATCTCCGCAATATGCGTTCCGCCGTTTAAAAGATGGCTCATCCGGTTCATATAATGGCACAGGCAGGAAAACCAGGGAAACTGCGGATTATTTCCCCATCCGTAAAAATGGGGCGGACAGTCAGGATCCGGGAACGGGGCGGCAGTAAATGCATGCGGCACAAACCAGTTCACTCCCCGCACAAGCATATGATCCGTCAGCCATTTCATCAGCTTCAGCCCTTCGCTCCATCCATAAGCACCGTAGACCTCACACATGGTTCTTCCCTTTTTCTTCGGATCCAGGTGTCCGAGAGAAGCCCCCATTTTAGCCAGTCCGTGATGAAAAAAAGTCCCGTTATATGTGCCCTTCCCTCCGATATGATAAAAATCCATCTTATCATAGCCCGGACGTATCTGCTGCAAAACCACATCGATGCCGGACATATGCTGCCCCCACAGCGCCTTAAAATAATGCCCTGTCCCCAGGCCAAGCCTTGCATGGGTTCCGTTATCCTCAATCACATGGCCGATATACTCCACGCCATGCTCCCGGCACCATTCTCCGATCTGACCGCAGAAATTCCCGCCGTACAAATCGGTCACCATGTTCATATACTCATATCTGGACTGTGGGCTGAGATTCCCCATTTGGTTCCATAACGCTGCCAGCCGTACCGCAAATCCGCTTCCCCAGAAGCTTTTCACCATCCCAAAGAGTTCTTCTCCCCAGGGCAGCTTCATATCAGGCTGGCCGATTGCCGCATTATGCCCATATTCTCCCAGGCAGTTCCCCAGCTCCGGTTCATCAGAGAAAAAGCCTGCAAAAGTATTGCCGAAATCCTCCCCATAATGTTCCAGATGGGATTCATAAACCACGTCCAGAAAGAAACGGACAGAGGACGCATCAATGGTATTAATGTATTTTTTTCTTCCACTGCCGGAAAATGTACTTTTTATGACGGTAATATTCCAATAGCCCTCCGGAATGTCCCAATATAATACCTTTCCCCTTACTTTGTGTGTGATATCCACGGGTTCCTGAACTTCTCCCGCCGTTCTGCCCTTTCTCCGGGCGGCGACAACACCGACTAATTCTTCCCCCTCGTCAATGGACAGGAAAAAAGAGGTTCCTGACCCGGGACCTGACGCATCAATTGTATAATGGTCCAGATAACGTTTTGCATAGACCGATTGCTCCTCAACAAGTCCGTTGCAGTATCCGGAAGGGAAATGGGCATCATCCAGAACCCAGACACGCATATTCCTTTTCCGCGCCTCGTCCATAATAATATCCATATCTCTCCACCAGCCCGGACCGGCAAATTCGGGATGCGGCCTTGATTCCACACAAACCGCCCTTATCCCGGTAGAATAAACAGCGCCCATCATCTCTCTCAGCCTTCCGCCGTCTTCCCCATGCTGCCAGAAAAAAGGAAGGATGTAGTTTCCTTCTTCCCTGTCTAATACCTCTTTCAGCCGCTTTTCCATCCCTTTTCCTCCTGTCAGTAATTATCCCGCAGCCATCCGCATACATCCGGGACAGAATTTTCATGTCCGCCATCGAACAGCACATGACTGTAACGTTCCGGCACTCCCAACATTTCATATACGCCTTCCAAAAGCTGAAAGGCTTCCACGCTTCCCTGAAGAGGAAAAATAGGATCCTTTCTGCCGTTTATGGTAAGCAGTTTTTTGGGAGCCGCCAGCGAGGTAATCTCATGGCTCTCTCCCGCCTCCAGCTGTCCGGGAACATAGTTGCAGATACAATGATCCATTGCCAGGATACTGTACTTATACAGATTCGGATATCCGGCAATCATAACGGCTTCAATCCTGTCATCCAGAACTCCCGCATAATTGCACACCTGCCCTCCGCCCGATATTCCATAGGCGCCAAAGGAATGGATAGCAAATGCTTTCTCCGCAAAATCCAATGTTTTCATGGCTTCAAACACGCGGATACCCACCAGGTTCATACCTGAATTCAAAAGGCGCGGTGCCAGCATGGAGCAGCTGGCGCAGGCATCCGTCCCTTCCGGCGCATCCTTTCTCTTCGCTTCCCCAAAACCAAACAGCTCCGGTACCAACACCAGATAGCCCATGGATGCCATTTCCATGGAAAGCGCTTTTTCCGAATTACCATCCGCTTTCACCCGGCCTTCTGCCCCGAATACTCCCTTTGCCCCTCTCGGATCATGCCCATTGAGATATAATAAAGCCTTTCCATTTCCTGTATCAGGACGGAGCACATAAACGCAGAGAGACAGTTTTTTTATCCGCTCCACCTTATATTTTTCTATAGTGATTCTGTCTTCTTTATGGCTTTCCAAAAGAGTATAATCCAGAGCTTCTTCATATTTGTTTTCCAGCAGATCAATTCTCAATAATTGTCTGATTTCTGAAAGCCTTCCTACCTTATAGCTTTCCCACCGTTCCTTCCCCACCTGTAAAGGAGACATAAAATCTTTTCTTAAATCCTCATATAACAAATCCAGAAAATCTGAAACCAAAAAATCAGCCATTCCGTTAACCTCCCTAATCCTGTTTTTCCTGCTGCCATTCCCCTGCTGCCTCAGCGCTGCCGCTTAACCCTTTACCGCCCCTACAGTAATGCCTTTTACAAAATATTTCTGCAGGAAGGGGTATATCAAAAGAATAGGCAGAAGAGTGAGCGCAAGCTGGGCCGCCTGCAGTGTTTTTACATTTGATAATGCGTTTTCAATCGCTTCCGCGGCATTGGTCATATCTGAGTTTGAAATAAGATTCTGCAAATAGGTCTGCAGCGGATAATTCGTAGTCTGATTATTATAGATCTTGCCGTCAAACCAGGAGTTCCAATGGTTCAGGAAACTGAATAAGGTTACTGTGGCAATGACCGGCTTCGACAAAGGAATGATCAGCTTAATAAACCGCTGAAAATAAGTAGCCCCGTCAACCATTGCCGCTTCTTCAATCGTTCCCGGCAGCTGTTTCATAAAATTCATGGTCAGTATAATATTATAAATAGGAACAGCTGTCGGCAATACCAACGCCCATATGGTATCAAATAAGTTAAGATCCTTTATCAATATATAATTAGGCACGAGTCCGCCGTCAAAGATCATGACAAAAATCAGCAGCCATACATAAATC
>OGZI01003261.1_pt1 | contig 11703 bp, 13 predicted proteins | sample 1576711 | NCBI WGS metagenome assembly OGZI01 (sample SAMEA3541482, study PRJEB24748) | human gut metagenome | biome: human gut; feature: human-associated habitat; material: faeces | place: China | collected 2012
TATGGACAAGCTTATACAATTCAAAAATATAGTTAAAAGTTTTGACGGACAGGTAGTGCTTAGAGGCATAAACCTTGATATTTACGAAAACGAATTTGTAACGCTTCTCGGTCCGTCGGGATGCGGAAAAACAACACTGCTCAGAATTTTGGGCGGTTTTCTGCGACAGGATGAGGGACAGGTTATTTTCGGGGACAGCGATATATCGGATGTTCCTCCGCATAAAAGGGAACTTAATACGGTATTCCAGAAATATGCGCTTTTTCCGCATATGAACGTATATGACAATATTGCTTTCGGTCTGAAAATAAAAAAAGAGCCGAAAGACGTTATAGAACAGAAAGTAAACAGAATGTTGAAGCTGGTAGGACTTGAGGACTACGGAAAAAGAAGCATTACAGCCATGAGCGGCGGTCAGCAGCAGCGAGTAGCCATAGCAAGGGCGCTTGTAAACGAGCCGAAAGTGCTTCTTTTGGACGAGCCTTTAGGAGCGTTAGACCTTAAGCTGAGAAAGGAAATGCAGCACGAGCTGAAAAAAATTCAGCAGGAAGTCGGAATAACTTTCATATATGTAACGCATGACCAGGAAGAAGCGCTTACAATGTCCGATAAAATAGTTGTTATGAAAGACGGCGAAATACAGCAGATAGGCAGCCCTACAGATATTTATAACGAGCCTGTCAATGAATATGTAGCCAATTTCATAGGTGAAAGCAATATAATAGACGGAGTTATGCTCAAAGACTACATGGTAATGTTTGAGGATAGAAAATTTGACTGCGTAGATTACGGATTTGACGAAAACGAGCCTGTACAGGTAGTAATCAGACCGGAGGATTTGGACATAGTTAAGAAATCCGAGGGAAAACTGAAAGGCGTTGTGCGCTCGGTATTGTTTAAGGGCGTACATTATGAAACGATAGTGGAAACAAAAAAAGGAACGAACATTACTGTAAAAATGTATGTGTTTAATGAAAAACCCGTAGTAAACGAAAAGGCGGGAGAAATGATGAGTGCCAATGACTTCGTTTTGGACGCAGAGGACGTAGCCGAACTTACGGACGCAGACATAATCGCGAGAGCTTCCGCCCAGGCATGGGATCCGGAAACCGACGAGTATATTTCCATATCGAAAATAGAGTATGAGATAAAAGCTGAAAAGGGAACGTATCCCGTTACTTTCTACACATCGGCAGGAACTAGTTTTACGGCAAAAATGATAGTTTTGGATCAGAACAAGGTTGCCAACAGCGAATATCAGGAAGAAATATATGCCGTTAACATATTTAAGTCAGTTGACGAGATAAAGGAAAGCATAGCTTTGGAAACCGATCTTAAAACATGGGCGAACGCCTCCGCATGGAGTTTGGAAGACGGTTCTTCTGTAGAAATAACAAAGGTTGAGTATGACTTTGACGTGGAGAATATAGCTCCCGGAGAATATGACGTAACATTTGCCACAGAAGGTTACGAGTATAAAGTTGATACAACAGATAAATATGAAGTCGGCGACGAGGTAGGACTTACCTTTATGCCGGAGGACATACACGTTATGTCTGTCAGCAGATGAACCAATTCAGAAAAATAGCCTATCCATATGTGGCGTGGATAGCGGTAATGGTTTTGGCGCCGATGTTGATGATAGTGTTGTATGCTTTTATTCAGCAGGGCAATGATGTAACGACTTTTAAATTTACTTTGGAAAACTTTACGAGGTTTTTCAGCGACAAAGTCTATACGGACGTACTTTACCGTTCATTGTATGTGGCTTTGGTAACAACGGCGGTATGCCTTGTGATAGGTTATCCGGCAGCGTATATAATAGCTATGGCAAAGCCCAAAAATAAGGCGCTGCTTGTTCTTATGATAACATTTCCCACATGGATAAACATGCTTGTGCGTACATACGCATGGCTTGGTATCCTTCAGGACGACGGTATTATAAATTCCATACTTACGTTTTTGGGATTCGGCGGCGTAAAGATGATATATACGGATTTTGCCGTTATACTCGGAATGGTATATAACTTTATTCCGTTTATATATGCTTCTTTGGATAAGATGGATAAAAGCTATATAGAGGCTGCCAGCGACCTTGGGGCAAACAAAGTACAGTGCTTTATGAAGGTTACTCTTCCTATGAGCCTTCCGGGCGTAATAAGCGGCATAACGCTTGTTTTCCTGCCTGCCGTGTCGAGCTTCTTTATACCGAAGCTTTTGGGCGGAGGACAGTATGTGCTTATAGGAAACGTAATAGAAACGCAGTTCCTTACTGCCGGAGACTGGGGCTTCGGAAGCGCGATATCGCTTATAATGGCGATAATAATAATGATTTCCCTTTATATAACGCGCAGGCTTGATACCGACCCTGCACAGGCGAAAGGGGGAAGAGCATAATGAAAGAGAAAAAGAAAATATTATCAAAAATATTTATGGTTCTTTTGATGATATTCTTTTATGCGCCAATTATATATATAATCATTTTCTCGTTTAACGGCTCTCGCTCGCTTACACATCTGGACGGATTTTCACTTAGATGGTATGAGAAAATGTTTAATGACAAAACAATGATGGAGTCTGTTGTGTATACGATAGTCATAGCGGTTTTGTCAACGGCGATTTCCACGGTTGTCGGAACAATAACGTCAATCGGGTTGTCCAAATCAAGACCGATATTGAAAAAAACCGTAGAGCAGGTCAACAACTTTCCTATTATGAATCCGGAAATAGTTACAGCCATAGGACTTCTTATGTTCTTTAGCGCATTGGGAGTTAAAAAAGGCTTTACTACGCTGCTTCTGGCGCATGTTATGTTCTGTACGCCCTATGTAATGCTTTCGGTAACGCCGAAATTAAGGTCGCTTGACCCTAATCTTGCGGACGCGGCAATGGATTTGGGCGCAACGCCGTGGCAGGCGCTTTTAAAGGTAATAGTACCGCAGATAATGCCCGGTATAATATCGGGTGCGCTTATAGCCTTTACTATGTCGTTTGACGATTTTATAATATCGTATTTCGTAACGGGAAACGGCGTAAGCAATATATCAATACTCGTTTACACTATGAGTAAGAGGGTAAATCCTTCAATTAACGCTTTGTCAACCCTTGTAATACTTATTATTACAGCGGTGTTGATAATAGTAAATATAATACCAATAATTAAAGAGAAAAAGGAGAAAAGAACGGCATGAAAAAAATTTTACCTGTTGTGTTAAGTTCATTATTACTGTTATCGGGCTGCGGCTCATCGTCTTCGGCGCCTGCTGAAGATCCTGTGGAAAAATACGGCTCCAAAACACTTAAACTGTTCACATGGGGAGAATATCTCGGAGAAAACGTAATACAGAATTTTGAGGAGCAGTTTGGAGTAGACGTTATAGTTGAATACTTCGATTCCAATGAAATGATGTATACAAAGCTTGCTGCCGGAGATTCTTATGACGTTATTGTTCCTTCCGACTATATGATACAGAGACTTATAGGCGAGGAAATGCTTCAGCCCCTTGACAAGAGTCTTATACCTAACATGGAAGTATTGACAGACGGTGTAAAAAATCTTGCTTACGACCCTGAAAACGAGTATTCGGTTCCTTATTTCTGGGGTACGGTAGGACTTGTATACAACCAGCAGAACGTACCTACCGAACTTATAGAAGAAAAAGGATATGAAATACTTAAGGATACAAATTACGCCGGAAACATTTATATGTATGACTCCGAAAGAGATTCTTTCATGGTGGCTCTTAAATCTCTCGGATATTCAATGAATACACAGGATGACGCCGAAATAGAGGAAGCATATCAGTGGCTTCTTGAACTGAACGACACTATGGATCCCGCTTATGTTACCGACGAAGTAATAGACAGCATGATGAACGGAACAAAGGATATAGCTGTTGTATACAGCGGAGACGCAGCCGTAATACTTGATGAAAATCCCGATATGGCGTTTACGATGCCTAAAGAAGGTACAAACGTATGGTGCGATGCAATGTGTATACCTGCAAATGCGGAAAATCCTAAGCTTGCACATGAGTTTATCAACTATATGCTCAGCTATGACACTGCTTATGACAACACTGTAACAGTTGGATATGCGTCAACAAACGATGAAGTTCTTAAAGAGGCAGCTGAAAACGAGTATGCCGAAAACGCTGCATATCTCCCCAGAGAAAGCTATGAGAAAGATGAAGTATTTGAAGACAACGAAGTTATGAGACAAAAACTCAGCCAGCTTTGGCTTAAAGTAAAGGCTCAGTAAAAATATATTTAAGGCGTCTGAAACTGTCCTTTGATTTTTCAACGGATAGAGGCGGACGCCTTTTTGTGTGCTGAGGAGATGAAAATATGATTGAGATTGAAAATTGGCTGAAAATTTTTTCGGACAGACTTGAAAAAAGCTTCGGAAACAGAATAGATTTTATTGGTATACAGGGAAGCTGCTCCAGAGGAGAGGCTGATGAAAAAAGCGACATAGACGTTGTTGTTATTTTTGATAAGCTTACTGCGGATGACCTAAAAAAATATGACGAAGCCGTTTCGGATATATATGAATAGTTTTTATCCAGAAGAGTTTCAGGTAACAGAATTTGTATATAAAAGTAATCTGACATTGAATCAAGCACAAAAAAAATATCCTGAATGGTATCAGAAACGTATAGTAGAGAAGAAAAAAATACGTGGGAATTTAGTCGTAGGGTCTATGATCGTTGGTTAGAACGTATAAAAACAGAATATTCCGTAGGACATAGATATTGATGTGTATGGTTATTGGCAGTTACAGCTATGAAATGTGGTATATCGCAGGAAGAATTGGAACGTGATGCCTTTGGATTGATAGAAGAAGTTGATAAAGAAGAGAATCCATTTACTAAGGAAGATGTTTTATCAGCGTTAGAAGGCTATGATAGTGCATGGTTTACGTATCCAATAGAAAAGATGTCATATAAAAGCGATATACCTATCCAAAAAAATAAACGAAATTTTAGAACACAAGTAGCACATTTAAAACTTGCTCGTTTTACTAGAGATTTAAATTATGATACTGAAACAGATTGGATAAACAAAGATGGTGCTCCAAAGAAACAAGACATAGTTCTAGCGTGGTATAAAAAGAATCCTAATGGAAAAAAAGCACAATGTATTAAAAAAACGGGATTAAGTAAGCCTACAGTGTACAAATGGTGGACAAAAGGCTAAAATATAGCTAAGATAGCCTGGCTATGTGAAGTATATTATTCAGAAGAATCTACTTATCAAATAGAACCAAGTAATGCAGAATTTGAATTAGTTCAAGTGAAAGCAGAGTTAGAAAAGTATGAATCACTGTATGAAGCTCAAGGTAATATGATAAATGAAATAAAATTGATGTATCACAGTCAATTATAGTTTTCACTAGAAAATCAAAGACAACAGTTATTATTGGAGCATGAACAAGAATACAAGCATATTTTTGTAAACATTTATAAAAAAGCTAAATCGGTAAAAGGAGAATAAAAATGAATAGTTGGACAAGAAAAAGTATAGAATTAGCAAATCAAAGAAATTATTTAGATTTATTGTATAAGGTATATCCTATGTCAATTAATTTAAGAAGAGAAATAGATGAAGAAACATCTTATGCAATAGAAAAAGCATATCAAAATCGAAATAATAAAGAATTGTTAAAACTACTTTTACAGCAAGAAGTTTTTCCTATAAAAGATTCTTATGTAGCATATTTAAAAAGGGATACTTCAGCAGTAGATAGAAACCCAAATACTGTAGAACGTTTAACAGGTATGCTTTATGAAATGGGGTTAGATGAAATTTTTGAAAAAGCGACAGCTCCAAAAGAAACTAATAGACAATTAGGACCTATGTTTAAAGATTGGCTGGATAAAGGTACATTAGGCTGTAAAGTTACAAGAAATGAAGATGAATTTTTGAATTATGAAGGAAATATAATATTAAATTCTTCGGATATGGCCATGAAAGAATTTGCTAGCAAATATTTGGGATATAAGAGAAATAAAGGCTTAGATTTTATAGGAAAGTTTAATAATACTATTGTAATAGCAGAAGCAAAATTTTTAAGTGATTTTGGAGGACATCAAAATGCACAATTTGATGATGCGATTTCAACTATGAAATCAGAGATTAACCCTTTTTATAAGAACTATCATATAAAGCAAATTAGTATTTTAGATGGTGTTTTATATATTAAATCAAAAAATAAAATGCATACTCGCATATGTTCTGAATTTACAAATGATGAAGTTATAATTTCATCAGTGTTATTAAGGGACTATTTATACTCGTTATGATGATGGAGAAGAGTGATATATGAATTTAATGTATAATAATAAAAAGACCATTGAAGAAATTGAAAAATTAATAGAGATTGAAAAAAAAGAAAATTTAAATTTAGAATTTTTAGAAGAATATAAAGGTCTACTTATGTGTGGAGATAATTTTAAAATAATGTCTACCATGTTAGAACAATATGAAAATAAAATAGATTTAATCTATATAGATCCACCTTTTAATACAAATACAAAATTTTTCTATAATAAAGATAGAGTATCAACTATCAGTATCGAAAAAAATAGTGAACTTGCATATAGTGATGATATGGATTTTGAAGATTATTTGGAATTTATACGTGAAAGATTGATACTTATTCATAAACTTTTGAGCCCTAATGGAACTTTGTATTTTCATATAGATTTAAAAGTAGGTCATTATATTAAAATTTTATTAGATGAAATTTTTGGAAATGATAATTATGTTAATGATATTACAAGAATAAAATCTAATCCTAAAAACTTTTCTAGAAAAGCATATGGATTAGATTTTATTCTTGTAATATCATATATGTTTATTCAAAGAAAAAAGGACAAAACATATTTAATGATATTAAAATTCCCTTAGAAAAAGATGATATAGAGAGATTATTTAAGAAAATTGATGAAAATGGAGAACACTATACAACAGTTCCATGCCATGCTCCAGGAGAAACCACGAATGGGATAACAGGACAAAAATGGAAAAATATGTTTCCTCCTAAGGGGAGACATTGGAGATGTTCTCCAGATGAACTAGATAAATTAGATGAACAAGGTCAAATTGAATGGTCAAAGAATGGAAATCCTAGAATCAAAAAATATGCTAAAAATCATCAAGGAAAAAAAATGCAAGATATTTGGTCATATAAAGATCCACAATATCCTATTTATCCAACAGAAAAAAATAATAAAATGTTAGATATGATAGTACAACAATCTTCAAATGAAAATTCAATAATAATGGATTGCTTTTGTGGGTCAGGTTCATTTTTAAAATCTGGTATAAAAAATAAGCGAAAAGTCATTGGAATAGATAAATCAAAAATAGCATATGATACATGTTTACAAGATGATGAATTATCTAGATTAAAAAAAATTGTCATAGAATAGTTTATTTTTAACTGAAGTAGAGGTAGCAAAAGCTAAACTGCAGTTTTACGAAAAAGGAGCTATTGTACTCCTTTTTTTAGTGATTTTTTGTAATATGAGCAAATGTTACAATCATCGACTTATATATCATAATTAAATTTGATACATAATGTAAACATAGAATTAAATAAATTCTGGATAACTTAAAATATAAGCATAAAAATATATATATTTACGGCATTTTGTAATAGATGAGTAAATTTTACTCTTTATAAAAAAATAAAAACAGATAAAGAAAAAAGCTGTCGGCAGATAACAATATGTTTTGTCTCTGCCTAAATTAATATTGTGTTTTACTTTTGAAAAAGTAACAAAAAATCATAACATTCTTCATTTGTGAAACATTCCGTGAAACATCTCTATTTTGATATATATCAAAATAAAAATGATACGGTTTTTAAAAGATGTTAAAAATTCTCAAAAACACCCCCAAAATGCCTATTTTTTTAAAGCAGGATAAGACGTGGTTCATACGTGAGAATTTAAGAGCATTGCAGACAGTGTCTGCAAGCATAAATAGGAGCAGAAATGCAATTTCTTCTTTTGGTGCAAGATGAGAATTATTTTTTAAAATTCTCATCTATTTCTTCTTTGAAAGTGCCTCCTGACACCTTATTTAGGCGTAAAAATGAATTTTTGAAAAAAGTTAGAATTCTCATTATTTTGAGAATTCTGGCAAGTGAAAATGCGAGGTTAACGCCTTAAAATGGCGTGATTCTCACGTTTTCGGAAAAAATCAAAAATTAAAGAAATTGAAACAAGAATTAAATTTAAAAAAGTAGAATTTTATAGCCTGTTTTGATATATATCAAAATAAAAAGATATACATCATAATTGCTTTTTGGCGATATATATAAAAAATACAAATTTGATATACTAAAAAGATAGCAAGCAAGACCTTTGTACGTACAATAATTCGCCGTAAGGCTTTTGTACATATATGGCAGAAAAATCTGTAAGAGACAGATTTTTTTCTTTTTGGGGGTATAATCCCCAAACACCTTGATAATTTTGATATAAACATGAGGTTGTTTTATGCATTATACAATGTATTTTTATGGGACAGATGAAGAACTGAATTTGTTTATCAAACGAGTTTCTTGCTTATTTGATGTCCAAGTTTCTCGTACAACGAATAGTTGGAAGTTACAATTAGAAACATTATCGTGCAATGAATCGTTGGATCGATTGTCAGAAGATGAGCAACAGTCTCTATATAGTTTTTTTAGCTCTAAATTTGAATCAAAAAAAGGAAGACATAAAATCGTATTGCTTTCCAAAGAAGAATTAGAACTGGAACGAGGATTATATTCAGTCGTTGATTTAGCTAGAAAATACAACTGTTCTCCATCAACTATCAATAGACGTTTAGGTTTGATTCGAAAAAAATAGAATATAGAAGTAAACTCAAATATATGTCATTAAGAGACTTTTAAAGAGTATTATAATCGTATTCCTAGACATACTTATATTATTTTTAGTGGTACAGAGATTCATTTATATTATGTTTTTGAAAAACCTATTCCTTTATTTGAGAATGTTATGGAATAACTGGAACGTTATAAGAGAAAGCTTACTTGGTATCTATGGTATGATAGTATTTCTGTGCTTCATGATAATATTCAATATGAACCTGTTTGTCAGGGGTTCCGTATGGTTGGGACAATTACGAAGAAAGGATAACGTGTTCAAGCATTTTCTACGGCTCCTAAGGTAACTATGGAATAGAATACAGAGATAGGCTGTGCGGTTTTTTATCGGGCAAAGAAGAACTTATGAATTGGGACAGAGCCGATCTTTTTCAGTTTTATTTTGATACGGTTGCATTTAAAGGAAGTATAGATTATATTCTTCCTTTTATAGGCAATGAAGAGGCAAGACGTGCTCTGCACTTGGGAGCGTGCAATATATATCATGCATGCGTCCATAATATGCTTCATGAAAAGGATGCGGAAATATTGAAAGCATTATATAAGTCGGCTTGCTTTTCGGTACAGGCTTTATGCTATATAAATGTGGGAAATTATATAAGAAATAAGGACGATCTTTTTAAGGCTGTAGGTGATAAAGAGAAAAAAATAATAGAAACTTACAAGCGGCTGAGAAGAGCGGAAAACATTGAAAAAGAAGAATTTGACGAACTATCCGAATTTATTTTAGACTGGTCGGGAGAAATAATAAACCGTTTCATATAAAAATGCCAATATAGTCTTTGCATTAACATAAACGAAAATATCGGCTGTAAAATATTGAAAAAAATATTAATCTTGGTATATTTATATTATAAAGGCAGTATAACTCGGCGTTTTTTATGATGCAGGGAGGTTATTATGAAATCATTGAAAGTTTACAAAATCCTTTTGATTTTTTCCTTTCCGATAGCTGTTGTATTAAGAAGCATATTTTCCTTTTTTCTTTACTTACTGGCGCTTGTTTCAAGGTCAAATATATTTATCTCGGGTATTGACGGCGGATTAAGTTTGGCGCTCATTACAATATCTTTTATGGCTTTTTGTCTTGTATCTATTTATGAGATATTGAAAAAGGACGACAGCGGTATTCGGAAACAAAAAGACGGTGAAAGCGAAGTACAAAATAAATAGTAAAAAAGCGGCGATGGTTTTTATCGCCGCTTAATTTTTTCCCTATCTTATGGTTTTTCAAGTATTGCCTTTGCTTTTTTATACTTTTCCAGTCTTTTAAAATCCATTTCCGTAGGATTTTTTATTCTTGACATATCCATATTGTCCTTAAGGTCTGCAAGCTTTACAGCCTTTGCTATGGGATTATGTTTAAGCCTTTGTATATAATCCATGTAATCGTCATCGGGTTGCCGTGTAAGCAGTCTTAACACTTCCAGTATATCTTTTCCGAAGCCTATTTCGGCAAGCTCCCGTTCGGTAATTTTTGTATCTTCGATTACATCGTGCAAAACTGCGGCGCACTTTACATTTTCATCTCCGTTTGCATACAGCATTACCCTTAAGGGGTGGTATATATACGGCTCTCCGCCTTTATCATATTGTCCGTCATGGGCTTTTGCGGCTGTTTCTATCGCTTTGTTTATAAGCATTGTTAATACCTCCGTCTCTGGTTGTATATAAATATAATAACATAAGTTTTCGGAGAATATTATGGTTTTTGGAATTTATTGCAGAAAATCCGTTTTGACAGATAAAGGGGAGTCTGTAGAAAACCAGTTGGAAATGTGCAGAGAGTACATACGAAACAGATTCGGAGATAACAATAAAATAATAATATACGAGGACGAGGGATATTCCGGTAAAAATACAGCCAGACCGATGTTTAGAAAAATGACCGAGGACATAAAAAAACTGGATTATGTAGTCTGCTACAGACTGGATAGGTTGAGCAGGAGCGTAAGCGATTTTTCGGCTCTTGTAGAAATGATGAACAGGAACAAAACATGTTTTATATGTATTAAGGAGGAATTTGATACATCAAAACCGATGGGGAAAGCAATGATGTATATAGCCAGTGTGTTTTCCCAGCTGGAGAGGGAGACTATAGGAGAACGCGTCAGGGATAATATGCTTATGCTGGCAAAAACGGGCAGGTGGCTCGGGGGCAACACGCCCCTTGGATATAGTTCCGTAAGGGAGGCATACACATGCGGCGGCAGAACTAAATACGCATGTTTTTTGAAAAGCAATGGCGAACTGGAAACAGTGGAAAGAATATTCAAAGCGTTTGAAAAGTCGGAAAGCCTGTCAAGGACAACCGATATTGTAAATGATATGGAGCTTAAAACAAAAAACGGACTTGATTTTACAAATCAGGCTGTTAAAGATATACTGTCAAATCCTGTCTATTGCAGAGCCGATAAAAAGGCGTTTGAATATTTTGAAAATAGAAATATAAAAGTATACGGAGAGGTTTGCAAAAGAGGACTGATATCTTACAACAAAAACGACGATGACAATATAATTATAGCGGTAGGAAAACACTTACCGATTATTTCGGGTGAGAGATGGATAAAAATACAGGAAATGCTGAGAACGGACGCAGCTTTTGACCGCAGAGGACTTTTAAGAGGGGCGGCGTTGGCTTCGGGAGCGATAATATGCGGTCTGTGTAGAGAGAAAATGTATGCGGTAAAAAGAAGCGGAGGAAGGGGATTTGACTATATATGCAGGCGAAAAAGGCGAAAAGAAGGTTGTCTGTGCAAAAATCTTAACGGAGTAGTAGCGGATGAGAAAATAAAAAA
>OGZI01003268.1_pt1 | contig 11682 bp, 10 predicted proteins | sample 1576711 | NCBI WGS metagenome assembly OGZI01 (sample SAMEA3541482, study PRJEB24748) | human gut metagenome | biome: human gut; feature: human-associated habitat; material: faeces | place: China | collected 2012
ATGATATGCGAATAGCGGGTAGGATTGTGGGAGTGCGTAGCACGAAACAATCCGTAGGCATCAAAGTCGGGGGCTTTTGACCCCGACATCACATAAACGATTATACTATTTTTCTCTGCACACTTCAATCCTATTTTGAAGGCTTTTCGATTAATTGGATATTTATGTCTGTTCTTCCATTAATTCCGTCCACGGATCCCTGATTCGTATATTGCCATACTTCAAAATGATATGGAGTCTGCGGCTTTAATTCGTAATCCGCATACCAGACCGGATATGCGGATAATTTTTCCAGATCCAGCTCATAAGCTTCCCACAACATATTACTGTAGATCATAGCATCATAACCTGCTGCTTCAATCGCACTACAAAATGCTTCTGTATTTTTTGTGAACTGCTCCCCTGATACATGATCTGTCCTTGCATCATCATCAAGAATGCTTTCCGGGTCAAATACTACCGGGAGCTGAAGATTATATCCTGAAAGGTGATCCAGCACAAACTTTGCTTCTTCCCTCGCTTCCTCTTCATTTACCGCCTGCGAAAAGAAATAAACTCCGACATCGAGTCCCGCATTCTGTGCCTGCTGTATATATTCGTCAAAGCGGATATCCGCATTCACAGTTCCTGCCTCTGCATAACCGCGGTATCCAATTCTGATAAAAGCGAAGTCATAACCTGCTGCTTTTACCTTTTTCCAGTCAATCTCTCCCTGATGGTAAGAAACATCAATCCCCAGTCTGGAAGTATATTTCTCATCTGCATAGGTCAATCTGTCTCCATCATGAATAAATAATGTATCATTATATTGCTTTTTTGCAATGTTCTGATTAATTTCTACTGAATACTGTTGCCCATATACATCAACAAACTGCAAAATCTCCGGTTCCTTTTCGGATTCTTTTTCTTCTTCTTTTTCATTCTGCTGTTCCTGCTTTTTCACTGTCTTCTCTTCTTTAGCTCCACTGTCGGATTTTTCAGAACTTCCGCACCCTGTCATACAGAAAATCATACAGCAGAACAAAACTGCCATCACTGGAAATGCCCTTTTCATCTAATTTTCCTCCATAAACTCATCCCAGCTTCTTACCTGCTGACTTGAATCCGAAAAGCCGCACATCCGATATAAACATTCTGTAACATATGCTTTTTCGAGCCGGTCTTTTTCACTTGTATAATCCGGGAAGATCACTTTCATCTGAAGAACATATCCGGCTTCGATCTTAGTCATGTCATAGATTGCACTGTTATGAGCTGAGCTGTCCCATCCGGTCAGAATTGCCTTCCCATGATCTCCTTCTGAGGATTTTACAATTTTTTCAGGTTCAACTAACCCCTTACTCTCAATATTGTATACATTTTCTGTCATATTCTCGATAGAAAGGGCATCTGTTCTGGAAGTCAGAGAAAAGATCAGTTGAGACCCATCACTTCCTTCAAATGTAATTGTCTGGCAGTTTTCTCCATAACTGACCAGATCCGGATCCTCATCGACGGACACTTCATTATACAGATCTACCGGATAATAAAACTTGAAATCCGTAATCTTGGAATCATAAGATTCATACAGATCCGGATCCAGATTTTCACTATAATCTGCCTTTGTATCCTCATCGATCCAAAATTCATCTTCCAGATCACTGCTCTCATCTTCCTCCTGCAGTACATCTTCTTTCAGATCTTCTTCATCCTTTGTCTCTTCTTCAGCTTTTTCCTTTTTTACTTCCTTTTTTAAATCGTCTTTTTTTATTTCCTGACTGATCTTTTCTGAGGAATCCCGAAAATGCAGATAAAGAGCAGTACCAATTCCGATCATCGTAACCAATAATAGAACTACCGTTATCAGAACCAGCACCCAGTGCATCGTTCCTGTCGCTTTTTTCGATTCTTTTTCTTCTTTTCTGACATTCACATCAGGTGAATTAATACTCTGTCCGCACATCGGGCAGAATGTACTGTCATCTGAAATTTCACTTCCACAGAAAGGGCAATACATCTTCTTTCCTTCTTTCTTCTTATGATGTCGGGGGCAAAAGCCCCCGACTTTGATGCTCATATCGGGGCGGGCCCTAAGGTCTTTCATCCACCTATGAGCAAGCTCATGTGGGCTTAGACCTTTTGACCCTGGCATCTTCTTATTGTTGATAATACTCATTTACACCAGACACAATTCCCTCAACCATCTTTTGACGGTATGCACTGTCTGCCATATTCAGATCATCCTGCTGATTGGTCATAAATCCCATTTCCAATATGATGACCGGAATTTTGCTCCAGTTAATCCCGGTCATTGTATCATTCACCTGAATTCCCTGGTTTGCCATTCCGGTCGCTGCACAATAATTGTCCAGAACATCCTGTGCTAATCGATTACTTTCATCATACAGATTTCCAACATAAGGATTCCCTGCAGATCCGATTAAAACCAATGCTCCATTTGCCGAACTATTTTCACTTCCATTCGCATGAATCCGGATTGCAATATCTGCACCCGCATCATTTGCCATGGTTGCTCTCTCCGCATTGCTGATTGCAGTTTCATTATCTTCTCTTGTCATGATCACATCATATCCTTCGTTCTGCAATGCCTCCCGAAGCATTAATGATATAGCAAGATTCAATTCGTATTCCGCTATGCCGGAATATCTTCCGCTTGTTCCTCCGGTAGCCTTTGCTTTCATAACATTGCTCCCAGGAGCATTAGGCTCTTTCGCACTCATATCCACATCCGGAGCCTGATGCCCTGGGTCAATCGCAATCAAAATTCCTTTCTTTTCCGGAATGTCTTCATTTTGAGTCGCCTCATCCATTCCAGAAACCGTCTCTTCTGAATCGGACGCTGAATTTTCTTTTTCCTTGGGCAATTCCAGCACCAGATCCGGTGCAGCTTCTTTTGCTTTTTCCTTTTTTCCACATGCACACATACCAAAAATCAGCATGAATACCATACAGCCACACACTAGCTTTTTACATTTCATAATAGACCCTACTCATATTTTTTTATCGTCTCAATATTCGCTTTTTCTGTCTCTGACAACATTGATTCACTGAAATCTTCCGGACGAATCGTTCCTCTGTACCAGGATTTTGAATTAAAATAATCCTGAAGTTCCTGATCATCAAACATTCTTCCATGACGGGCAAAAATTTCATTTCTCGCCAGTCGAAGTTCACTTTTTGACAATCCACTTACTTCACTGTCTGCCAAGATTCTTTTACTGCTATCCGGAAGTATATAATTATCTGTCTTTTCTTCTGCTTCCGCCTCTTCTTTCGTCTCCTCTTCTTTCTCGGAGTCCTCTTTTTTTGCTTTATCAGCGTCTTCTTTCTTTTTCTTACTTTCTTTTTCTTCTTTAATTTTTTTATTCGTACTTTCATTTAATTCTGTCTTCAATTCATTACTGACAGAATTATCTGACGATGTATCTGTTCTATGATTCAAAAGAAACCATGCTGCAACTCCTGCCGTAATCAGAAGACATACTGCAATAATTATTGCAATAATCACCGGCACAGAACTGGAAGAAGATTTTCCTTTTCGTTCTTCTTCCATATCAAAATCGTCTTCATATAATGACATTTTCGGCATTTCTGTCGTATGCTGATAGGTATTTCCTCTTGGCTCTATCTTTCGTCCACATGAAGCACAGAACATAGAATCGTCATCCGTTATATGATTACAATACGGGCATCTCATCTCTTACATTCCTTTCATCCGCTTCTTAACTTTTATGCAACCGGCGTTCCGCATTTCGTACAGAATTTTTGCCCTTCTTCTAATGCAGCCCCACAGCTACGGCATGTCAAACTCTGCATATGCTGTACCGGAGCTGCCGGTTCTTCCCCTACTTTTGTACCACATACTGTACAGAATTTTTGTCCTTCTTCTAATACAGCTCCACATTTCACACAGGTCGGCACGGTCACTTCCGGAATATGTACTTCTTCATATGCCGGAGCTGCCGGTTCTTCATATACTGGAGCGGCTGGTTCCTCATATGCCGGAGCTGTTGGTTGTTCATATGCCGGGGCGGCTGGTTCTTCATATGCCGGAGCGGCCGGTTCTTCATTCGCCGGGGTGGCCGGTTCTTCATACGCCGGAGCTGCCGGTTCTTCATATGCCGGGGCGGCCGGCTGTGCTTCAAATTGATTTCCACAGAATGTACAGAACAGTGCATCTGCCTCTACCGTCTTCTGACACTTCGGACAAATCTTTCCTGCTCCCGGCTGCGGTGCTGGTGAAACCTGCTTTTCAATCTTTGATCCACATACATTGCAAAATCCAGAGTTGGCAGAAATCTGTGCTCCGCAATTCGGACAACTGACCATTCCTTTTAATACATTCTGCTGTTGCTTATACTGGCTTGTCAGTTCCATACTGGCTACAATCTGATCGCAAAGTACCTTTAACTGTCCCTCTGCATTTACCGCACAATTTTCAAAATAGTATTTTCCGACTTCTCTGTAAAGATTATTCTGCTTTTCCTCTTCCGCTTTAATCGCACTTGAAAGCCTCATTCCTTCCGAAACTTCACGGGATTTGTTCGATACACTTTGTCCAAACTGTGATAATTTTCTGTCCATTTCATCAAAAAAAGCCATTTTTTCATCCTCCGTTCTTACAACCTAATCTTTTCTTTTATTTTAATATAAATTTCCTTTTTTTGCATCATTTATTTAAAGATGCCAGGGTCAAAAGGTCTAAGCCCACATGAGCTTGCTCATAGGTGGGTGAAAGGCCTTAGGATCCTGGCATCATTTAAATCGTATCCGCATCCACCACAAAATCTGTCTTGACCATCAATTAATTTTCCACAGGAAGGACAATATCTCTGTGCAGGAACGTCGTCCCTTTTCTGCTGACCCCTGCCTGCAGACAAGCCTTTTATTTTTGTAATTTTATCAAATAAAGGTAATAACTGCGGTAATGGATCTTCAAATGCTCCCTCATAATAGGCTTTCCCTAATTTTCTGTATAGTTCATCTAAAGTATCTCCTTCATCCAATCCTAATTTGTCTGGATTTACAAAAACTGTCTCATCGTAATTCATGATTCTGCCTTCTTTCTTTTATGCAAGTTCAAATCTCATTGGTTCCATATTATTGCTGTAGCTTACCTGAATGATCGTTCCACGCGGAATATAATACTCTCTTTTTTCACCTAACGGTTGTCCGCTTTCAAGAAAAACCATTCTTTTTTTCTCCGGTGTCAGCCAGTATTCTTCATATTCTGCGACATAAAACACCTCTGCAAGCAATTCATGTTCTATACTCTGATCTGCCTTCGTCATAAAGATATGTACACCATCTGAACAGATCCATACAGCTTCTCCCATACTCATTGGATAGACCTTTTTTTCATACATTCTCTGCAGGCCACGGATCGCACCTGAAAAGGTACTCCGTCCCTGCATTCTGCTCCTTTGTTGATCCATCCCCCAATCCTTTTTTATTCTATTTTCATTTCTTCTTTGGGGAACATATTCTGTGGCCTGAGTTTTTACGGTTCTCTGCATTCCACTTCTTCGATCACCCACCATTTCCTCTGGTGCAATATACATTTCCTGATGTCTGCCTGATCTTTTTTTCTCCTTGAGCAATGCTCCGGCAAAATTTAAAATCAAAGCAAGCAACTGTATTCCGCCCCAAATAAGTAATGATTTTACCGGAAACAGTGCTTTTGTTCCAAGATAATCTTCGGATGTATTGGAAATTTTTTCCAGAATCGGGCCTTTCGTTTCCATACGAAGCATCAGATAGATCAATCCACCACTCAAAATTGTAAAAAGCTGTGCAACAATCGCAATATAGTATGATAACTGTGACTGCACAAGAAGAATTATGATTGTAAAAATTACTGTAACCATAACCCAGATCAAAGCACAGACGATATATATTTTCATCTGTCTGCCTATTACAAATTCCATATCAGCATCCAGGAATGATTTTGTAGACTTTCCTATGCTCCACTGCATGAACTTAAAAATAGATATCTCACTTTTTTCCTCATAACATTTCAAGCAGATAATCGGTAAAAAAATAATGGAAAAAGATGATAGAATCAACAACTGTGAAATATATTTAATTACTCCTTTTATTCCCGACATAACGTCTCCTTTACTCTCTTTCTAATCTCTCTAACATTTCTCTTTTCTTATTTTTAAATATTTTTGCTGTTACAATCAACATAACTCCAAAAAAGATCACTCCAATAATTCCAGCAATCAGGATCATCATTCCTGCAGTCACTTTCATTCTTCTATCCACCCTCCACTTCTTACCTGCTGATATACATTCTCAAGCAGATCCATTTCCGCATCTGTATCATTATTTTTCAACTGTTCATAATACATTTTTTCTGCTTTTTCATAATATTCTGCAAAAGCAGTGTAATCACGATTCTTATTTGCTTTCTGTTCCTGTTTGTCTATTTCCAGAAATGCTGCTCTCTTTTCAATATTATAATCATCTCCGAACTGTTCTTTCATTGTATCTAACGCATTTTGTGCCTCCGTTAGATTGCCCTGCTTTTCATTGAGAATGACAAGATTATTGTATGTCTCATACGTATCCCAGCCCTGATCGATCACTTCCTGCAGCAATTCAATCGCTTCATTTCTGTAACTTGTCTTTCCTGCATCTGCTAAATCAATATCAACCTGTATCAGTCGTTCCAGAATCACCATCTGTCTGGATACAGGAAGTACTTCTTTTGCCTCCTGCAGAACATTTCGTTCCTTACTTAGATTACCACTATCTTTTGCCAGTTCACTCAGCATGACATAGGAACGCATGATAAGTTCCTCATTTTCACTTTTTGAAATGCAATCCCTAAAAGCTTCCTCTGCCTTATCTGTATTTCCAGAAGACTTTTCTATTTCTCCTCTCGCATAAAGAAGCGAATCATCTGCTATTTGATAATCTTCTGCATGATCCAACACCTCTTTTGCCTTATCTAGTTCATCATTATAAGCAAGTGCAATGGCGTAATCACGGTAAAACTCACTTTTTTGTCCACCATGTTGGAATACTTTCTTAAATGCTTTTACTGCCTCTCCATAATCTTCCAGTTCAAAGCAGCTTTCCGCTTTCAGATAATACAAATCTGCAATTCGGTCATCTGAAAGATCTACTTTTTCATTCTGAAATATATCATAGTCAATAAAATCAATACAATCCTGATATTCTTTCTGTTCATACAATGCACAGGCATTCTGATAATAACTTTCTTCTTTAGCCGGAAGCAGATTAATTGCTTTTTGATACTGTGCTTCCTCTTTTTCGTATTCTCCTGATTTTCTATATTCCGTCTGTTGCTTTACAATTTCATTATACCGATTTACTTTTTCAAGTTTCATGGTATGGATTCCATATCCGATCGCAATGATCGACAGTCCCATTCCGGCTACCAGCCCGAGCATTGCCACTCTCTGACCGATCACCAGTTTTCTGTATCTGGCATCTTTCTTATATACATTCTGTAAAGCCTGAAACATTTCCCTTGCATTTTTATATCTCTTTTCAGACTTAGGATCCATTGCTTTTAAGATCACCGCTGCAAAAGCTTCACTTACATAATTTTTAAGCAGATACTCTTCTGCCTTTGTGCGGTTTCTTCCTGCTTTTTTCCCTGTGATCAGATGAAAAAGTGTCGCTCCCGTACTATAAATATCACTTTTTTCATCAATCACCCGATACTGCGGCAGCTCCCGCCCTTCTCTTGAATCCAATGCAATAATATACTGTTCCGGTGATGCATATCCCTCCGTATACCCTAAAACTGTATTTCCATTCACAGCAAATGATACATTAAAATCAATCAGACAGACATCTCCCCTCGGAGTCACCATGATATTTGCCGGCTTGATATCTCCATGAATGATCGGTGGAGTCTGGGTATGCAGATAATTCAATGCACTGCACAATTGCATCGCCCAACGGATCAGTTGTCTTTGGGAAAATTGTCTTCTTTCTTCCATAAGTTCTTTCAATGATCTTCCTGGAATAAAGCTCATCGCCGTATAGATCTCACCATTTTCCTCAAAAAAATCTACCACTTGAGGGAGATACATATGATTCAGATTTTTTAGAATATCTACTTCATTTCTGTTGATCCTGGCATCTCTGCTTTTCCTTTTGATCTTTTTTAAGACAACTTCCTTCTGCAAACGTTTATGATATGCTTTATAGATGACTCCACCGCTTCCTGATCCAAGATAGCCCAGTATTTCATAGGTTTCATCCATATATCCTTTTCTGCTGTACATTTCTCAATTCCTTTACTCATTTAACAATTATCTTCGGTCTTTCGCCACATTACGAAGCAGCAATGTAGCAACAACCATCAGCACCGCTGTCATCAGGATCAAGATTCCACTTGCAGTCCATACATGTCCCGCCGTTGCTTTGAAAAAGCTTTCTGCTTCATGCTCCAACATCGGAAAATCTGCCTGCATCCGCAAATCCAGCTTATTCAGTCTTGCAATACTTCCAAGTGCCTCCACTGACCAGCGGCTGACCGTACAATAAGAGATGATTTTTCCTGCACCTTTCAGTGTAAATAAAATTCCACTAAATAAAAGCTGCACGATCAGAACGAATGGAGCCGCTGCCATCGCTTTGTCTCCCGACTGAACTACAGATGAAATAATAAATCCCATGGCAACCGATGCAATTACAGTCAGCCATACCGTAAATAACATTTCCGGTCGGAAATCAGAGAAGAAAATTCCTTTTTTGCTATTTCCTACCAGGCTCAAAAATACTAATGTCAAAATAATTGACTGAATCAGTCCTAGTAATGCCTGCAGTACAAATTTTGACATCATATAACACGGTAGCTTCAAATTCGACATATATTCTCTTTTCAGAATTACACGTTCTTTGCATATTTCCTGAATCGAATTGAACATTCCAATCCAAATTCCTGAACAGCTCAATGCAAATAACATCGACTTTGTACTTTCGTAGATTTTAAATATATCTTTATCTGCTACGATCTTCAGTAAAATTGCGATCAGCAATGGCTGAATTAACAGCAATGCCAGTCTTTGCCGATCATTCCACAGAAGTTCTGCATATCTTCCGGTTAAAATACCAAATTGCCTGAAACCTGAAGTACCCTTATTTTTCTTTGCAATTTCCCTTGACTGGGTTTCATCCATACTGCCTCTTCGTCCGGAAATTTCTGACCGGTCACGTGACTGTTCAAATCTTCTCTGCCACAGTTCCGGGTTTTCTGCAATCATATTATAGATATTGACAAGATCATCTGTCTGATAAAATTTCTTTGCTTCTTCAACATTCCCACAAAAACAGAGCCTTCCTCCCGGTCCCATAAAGATGATTTTGTCGCAGAGATGAAGATTCTGCGTCGTATGCGTTACCATTACGATCGTCTTATTCTGTTCTTTTGACAATTTGCTCAACGTCATCATCAGATTTTTTTCTGTTCCCGGGTCGAGTCCTGATGTTGGTTCATCCAGGAAGAACAATTTGGGATCTGCCAGTAATTCAACAGCAATACTTGCTCTTTTTTTCTGTCCTCCCGAAAGTTTTCTGATATAGGTATTCTGATGCTCCTCTAAATCCACCATTTTCAACACTGCATGAATCCGCTGCTCCATCTCCTGTCTCTGCGTATCTTTTGGCATTTTTAATTTCGCAGTATATAAAAGCATTCTTTTCAATGTCAGATTTTCATAAATAATATCCTGCTGCGGCACAAATCCTATAATGCTTTTCAGTGAATGGAACTGTTCGATCAGGTTCACTCCATTACAGTAAACTGCTCCGGTAAATTCTTTGTCAAATCCACTGATTGCACTCATCAGAGTGGTCTTTCCGGCACCCGATCCTCCAATAATCGCAACAAACTCATTGGGTCTGATCTCACAATTTACGTTATTCAAAATTTTCTTCTTTTTCTTCCCGCGTCCTACAATCTTGTTGATATTTTTAGCGTATAAGGAAATACCTGAAGTTGCACTTCTATAGTAAATATAACCATTGGTATAGAACATCTGAAAATCCAGAATCTGTATTAGATCTTTGTCCTGTAATGCTGTCATTCCTCTGACCGGCTGGCCATTCACAAGCACTCCGTTCACACTATTTCTGTCATACAACATCATTTTGCCATTTTGTCTGCAAATAGTGCAATGTACTTTTGAAACTCCGGGACTGTGAAGTACGATCTGATTACTGCCGTCTCGTCCAATCGATATAGGCTGTAATCCAAACGCCTGCCTTTTCCACTTTTCGGTTTCTTCAGAATCCCTGTACAACAGCAATACCATCTGATCCGGCTGATGGATATTTCCAATTCTCAGCACACTCTTATCCGACAGCTCTACATATCCGTCTTTCTTACTCAAAAGCCGGTTTTCTCCCATATTGGCAACAAACGTTCCATTACTGCTGTCCTGATCTTCATATGCAACAGAATCTTTTTTCATTAAGAACTTTCCCTGAACTTTGGATATGATCGGATCCGCAAGCACCACCTCACACTGTTCGGCATTTCGCCCCAATAACAGTTCTCTTTTTCCGATGCGATCCAGATCAATTTCTCTCATTTCACTGGTTGTATCAATAATTGTTAAAGTTCTTCTTGACATCTCGCATCTCCTTTCTGGTTCTTTTCAATGGTACCTGGCTCCTGATCAGTACTTCTTCCTTAAATCCGGCTTTCCTTATCGGAGGTATTTCGCATTCCCTCTCGTCCTTCCATCCTTCCAGATAATCTCTCATTTTCTTCTTTCGCACCCCTTTGATTTTATTTCATATTTTTAAATAACCGCTCATTCCACTTCGGTGGTTTCTTCCCTTTGATCTTTTCCGGCATCGGTTCATACTTCGTTACGCTCCGGTGCATCGGGCTGTTTTTATGATGCCTGCCAAGATAGAGCAGGGCAATTCCTGTTCCGATCACCAATGCTCCCGCAAGTAACTGAGATACCGGTAATCCAATTCCCAGAAGAAGCTGATCTGTGCGGAGTCCTTCGATCCAGACTCTTCCAAGACCATATCCGAACAGATACAACAGGAAAAGTTCTCCCTCATATTTTTTATGCTTTCTGTAAAGAACCAAAATGATCAGCAATACAGCACACCACAGGGACTCATATAAAAATGTCGGATGTACCTGGATATAGCTCACTCCATTGATCCGCTCCATATGCTCCCGCATCTTCTCCGTAATATCTCCTGATCTGACTGCATCCACCGGAAGACGCATGGCAAATAAGCTATCCGTGTACTCACCAAATGCTTCTCTATTAAAAAAGTTTCCCCAGCGTCCCAGCATCTGTCCGTTCAGCAATGCCATTGCAATCGTGTCAAAGATCTGAAACGGAGAAAGATGCTTCACTTTTGCAAGGACAAAAACAGAAATAACCGCTGCGATCACACCACCATAAATTGCAAGACCGCCTTCTCTGAGGTTAAAAATATCCAGCAGATCATCTTTATACATATCCCAGGAAAAAATCACATAATAGATTCTTGCTCCGGCAATCCCCGCAATTACCCCGATAATTCCCATATCGAGATAATCTTCCGGGTTCTGCCTGGTTCTTTTTGCTTCTGATGTAGCGATTGCAAATCCGATCAGAATCGCCATTCCTATAATAATTCCGTAGTATGCAATAGAAACTCCAAAAAGGTCCACACTCTTTCCTA